>Ga0207068_1116_pt1 | contig 22683 bp, 18 predicted proteins | sample Alteio_BWMinCont_23_FD_153475 | JGI IMG/M metagenome (GOLD analysis project Ga0207068, IMG submission 153475) | Enriched cells from forest soil in Barre Woods Harvard Forest LTER site, Petersham, Massachusetts, United States -... | ecosystem: Environmental > Terrestrial > Soil > Temperate forest >... | reverse complement strand
TGGCACAGAGGCTGCCAACCGCAGTTTCGGAATCACGTTGTCAATGCTGCGCGAAGGACGCGAGCGCGTGCTTGGACATCATTGTTATAGAGACGTCCCATGGAAAGGCGAGAACGTGATGTATTTTGAGACCGGGCAGGGAAGCGCGCTGTCCGCAGGGGCGCATCACGGAATCGACCAGTTGACGCTGGAGGCGCGCGCGTACGGCGTGGCTCGCGTGTTCGATCCATTCCTGGTGAACAGCGTTGTCGGCTTTATCGGTCCGGAATATCTTTACGATGAGCGGCAAATCATCCGCGCGGGCCTCGAGGATCATTTCATGGGCAAAATCCTGGGACTGCCGATGGGTTGCGATGTTTGCTACACCAATCACGCCGAGGCGGATCAAAACTCCGCCGACAATCTCTTGTTTCTCCTCGGTGCCGCCGGGTGCAATTACTTCATGGGCGTTCCCTGCTCAGACGACGTGATGCTCAACTATCAATCCACAAGTTATCACGATGCGCTCGCGGTCCGGCGAACCCTCAATTTGCGGCCGGCCCCGGAATTCCTGGCATGGCTACAGGAGAAAGGAATCTACCGCGATACAGAACCTGCTTTACTCGACGCGCCGAGACGCCAATTGATGCAGGGACTTGAATCCTCGCTGGCAAGGATCGTCTGAATGTCGGGCGAGAAAGACGGGTTGATTCCTTCCACGGATTGGTCGGAAATTGCCAGGCGCATCCGCGCACGCACTCCGGCGAGACTTTTGGCCGGCCGCGCTGGGGCCGCATACCGAACCGATACCCAACTGGAATTGAGAGAAGCGCATGCCGCCGCGAGAGATGCAGTTCGGGCGGAACTCGACCTCGATGCCGTCTTCGATCCGCAATTCATCAAGCGATGGGGACTCTTCGAGGTCAGTACGCAAGCCGCAGATAAGGACCAATTTCTTTTGCGCCCTGATCTCGGCCGGCACTTTGACGATGCATCTCGCGCGGAACTGCAAACGCGTTGTCCGACCGGAATCGATTTTCAAATCGCCATCGGTGACGGCCTTTCGGTTCCCGCCATCGCGGTTCAGGTGCCCGCGTTGTTCCCCCTGCTTTATGCGGGCGCCCAGGCGCGCGGGTGGAAAGTAGGCCAGGCCTTCGTGATTCGCCATTGTCGCGTGGGCATCCTGAATGAGATTGGTGAATTGCTTAGCCCAGGAGTCGCCGTGCTCCTGATCGGGGAGAGGCCCGGCCTTGCCACAGCGGAAAGTCTATCCGCGTATATTGCCTACCGCCCGCGGCAAGATCATTCGGACGCGGACCGGAACCTCGTTTCGAACATCCACGCGCGCGGCGCGAGCCCTGAAAATGCCGCAATGCGAATCCTGAATCTCGCAGCGCAGATGATGCATGTGGGTGCCAGCGGCTTTCGCATCCGAGAAGGACAGGCTCCGGTGATTGGCGAGTAGTGTCCCCCGAAGCTACAAAACTTCCATAAGGATAAGGGACATATCGTCGGCGGCGGGACCCTTGCGCCAGGCCGCAACGCGATCGAGGATTTGCTGCTTCATTGCAGGGAGAGGCATGTTCGATGCTTCACGCGCGATCTCCGCGAGGCCGGCCACGCCGAGCATTTCCCCCCGGGCATTGAAATTCTCCGTGAAACCGTCGGTGTAAAGCATGATCCGCTCGCCCGCCTCCACCGGAATATTGACCGCCGAATCCTGCGCGACGGCATCGCTAAAACATCCAAGAATGGAGCTTCCCGACTCCAGAAATCTCGGCGACTGTCCCGGCCGAAGGATCATGGCCGGAGGATGGCCCGCGGCGGTGAACTCGAGCGAGCGGCCATCGCGGCTCAGCCGTGCGGCGGCCAGCGTAAAGTACATGAAAGAATTTCCCAAACTGTGCATGACGAACTGGTTGAGGTGCTGCAACATTGGCGTCAATCTGGACCCGCTCTCGATCAGTGAAACCGTCTCTGTATAGATCCGGTTGGCGACAAGTGCAGAGCCGATCCCATGACCGGATACATCACAGACCAGCAACGTGAGGAAGTCGTCTCCAGGAGTGACCAAACCGTAGTCTCCGCCGATTGTCCGTGCGGCCTGATAGTACGTTTCGACGGACGCAGTTGGCCACGCGAGGCTTTTGGGAGCGAGGCTATGCTGGACCCGAGCTGCCAGTTTGAGGTCTTCTTCTATTTCCCGTTCGCGCGCTTCGAGCAGGAGATTGGCCTGGCGCAGTTCCAATTCCGCATTCTTCTGCTCCGCGATGTCGGTAAAAGTCACGATCGCATAAACGCGCCCCTCAGGGTCTTCGAGTTGCCGCGCTGCGATAACCACAGGCAATCGCCCACCGGAAGCCTGCGGCAAATAGAATTCAAACCGATCCTGGCCATGGAGCTGCCGAAATCCAATCCGACTCAGCAGAAAGGGAACATCTTCGGGCGGGAAAAAAGCCTCCACGTGCTGGCCGACGAGTTCATCGGAGGTCTTGCCGACCATCTCCTGGAAAAGAGTATTGGCATACACCAGGCGAGGGCACTCGTCCGCAATGATCACACCCTGATTCAGCGTCTCCAGGACGTCACGCACCTGCGCGAGCCACTCAGGTTGTAGGTCGCTCAATGGGTCCCTCTTTGCAGCGCTTTCCATATTTCACCACCATCCTCCCCCGCGTCCCTCCCAGATCAAATCTATGGTTTCCCTACCTCTTGAGTCGGACCGCAAGGAATTCGCTCAAACTGGCGGACGCTTCGCTCACTCCACGCTGAGCATTTTGGTCGAGTGCCTCCACTACAGCGGGGACATCTTTGCCTTTTACGGGTTCATCATGCGAATACTCGTGAGTCCAAACCACGGCGCCGGTTTTGACCTCGCGCAGCTCCAGCTCCAGGTCTACACGGGCCGTGACATTCTTGCCGGAAATTTCCTTAAAATCGTAGAGATTGCCCTGCACCACGTAGTCCCCACGCGCACTGCTGGTTAACAAGTTGACCTCGGAAAAGTCGTGCGATGCTCGCAGCGAGCGCCACACCAATTCCTGCACCATTTCGGTCGGCGGCTCCGTCCAGCGATGGATTTGGTAGGTCCCCATTTGCTCATTGTTGGTAGCATACACGAGCCGGTCTTCCCGGTAGAGATGGGAACCTTTCACGGGCCCCACCAGCAATGTAACCGGAAGAGGGTTGCTCGCAGCATTGGCACTCACTTCGGCGGGAGCCGTCAGCTCGTAGTACTTGCTCTGTGGTACAGCCCCGCATCCGCAGAGGCCTGCGACCGCGAGTACGAGCAACATCCTCGCAGCTCTAGGCCCGAATGCGAAACCCCTTTCTCGCAAATTCGCCTGCTGTTTCAGCCTCATCGCGCGTCTCCCGGTTTGTGCTCAGGCTGGGTGCTGGAACGGATCAACAGGTACGGCCGCGCTTTGATAGTGTCCGTCAATTCCTTAAGGTTTTCGCTGACATGCCGGAAATTATCCAGAACTTCGTCGATATTGTCGGAATTCACGTCCACGGTCTGGTCCAGCCGGCCCGTCAAGCTTGTCACCGTGGCCAGCGACTGGCGAAGCTCAAGTATTGATTGATGAAGATCGGGGCGGTTCTCGCCGATCATTGCATCCACGTGATCGAGCGTCTGATTGGCTTGCGCGGCCGTCTTCCTCAAATCGTCCAGCACCGGCTGGATCTGGCCGCTGGCTTCATTCAAATGTTCGAGTGTGGATTTCAGCTGGGGACGATTCTCTTGAATCATTCCGCGGGAATCAGCAAGAACTGCGGACAAATTCGCACGATTCTCCGAGTTCAGCAGGTCGTTAACGCGGCTCACGGTAACCTTCAGGTCCGTCACACGTTCATTGAGCGATTTAATCAGTTCCTGCGCCTGTGGCGCGATATCCTGAACTTGGGCCATCACGGTACTCAGGTCGACGTAGGGATCGGAGGGCAACAGGGTTCCTGGGGGGGCATTCGGCGCCGAGGCGGTACCGGGCAGAACCTCGACGTGGTTGTCACCGAGCGGAGTCATGCTCATGATTTTCACGCGGCTATCCGCCTTTACAGGCAGATCCGAATTCACGCTAAAAGTTACATCAATCCGAGAGGCGTTCTGCGGATCAATCACAATCTTTTCGACGCGCCCGACTTTTGGTCCTCCCGAGTAACGGACAGTGGTTCCCGGTTCGACCCCGCCCGCAAACTGAAAGTAGGCATGGTACGTTTTCACTGGCGCAGCAGACATCCCACCGAGGGTGAAAACCGCCCCGACAAGCAAAGCACCCGCGACGAGCACAAAAAAGCCCACGATCACCTGCTCCCGCTTTGTTTGCGTCATACCCCTCGCCTCCATCCCGCCATGCGGCCCGTCCCCGTGTTGCCTTCGGTGAGCATCTGCAAATAATCCAGCTCTTGCGAAACCTCCGGTTCGGGGACGCGATCCAAGAATTGCCGCACCCGGGGCTGCGTGCTGGACCGCATCTCCTCGGGAGTGCCATATGCCTCGATGTTCCCCTTGTTGATCAGCATCATCTGGTCCGCAATCAGGAATGCGCTCGCCAGTTCGTGCGTAACCACAATCACGGTCATGTGAAAAGCCCTCTTCAGCTGAAGTATTAGATGATCGATCCCCGCCGCAATGATCGGATCTAAACCAGCCGACGGTTCATCGAAGAATAGGATTTCCGGGTCCATGGCCAAAGCGCGGGCGACCGCCGCGCGTTTCTTCATGCCGCCGCTCAATTCCGAAGGCATGTAATCTTCAAATCCCGCCAGGCCTACCTGATCGAGCTTCAGCCGGACGATGATTTCGATGGTCGAAGCTTCGAGCCTGGTATGCTCTCGCAACGGGAGCGCCACGTTCTCGCCCACGGTCATCGATCCAAACAGCGCTCCTCCCTGAAACGACATCCCGATCTTTTTACGGATGTCATCCATTTGGTCCCGAGTAATAGCCGCGATGTTTTGTCCCTTCATCCAGATCTGTCCGGCGCTGGCCTTCTCCAATCCGACTAGAGTACGCAGCAGCGTGCTTTTCCCTGAACCGGAACCGCCTAAAATCACAAGCGTTTGCGAGCGCTGCACCTCAAAGTTAATGCCGTGGAGAATCTCCCGTTCACCATATTGCACGCGAAGATCGCGCACGGAGATCACGGGCCCCGTCGGCGCCGATGTTGTGGAGGTTTCAGGCATATTCCAATTTCACCGCCGGTTACCGTTCCCCGGCAAAGAAAAACAGCGTCGTAAAAACCAGGTCCACCGCTATCACCATGAAAATGGAAATAACCACCGCCTGCGTGGTGGACCTCCCAATTTCCTCCGCCCCTCCGCCTGTCGAGAAGCCTTCGTAACAACCCACGGCCGTAATTGTTATGCCGAACATCACGCTCTTGATCAGGCCGGTGACGATATCCCTCAGGAAGAGCGCGTCGAGCGAGCTTTGGATATAACGGACCCAGGTGAAATCGGCCTGCGCCACGCCAAATAGCGAGCCCCCCAGAATGCCCATGGAATTCGCCCACAACGTCAGGCACGGCATCATCACGATCATCGCCAGCAATTTAGGCGCTACCAGAAAATCCACCGGTTCAATCGCCATGGTTTCCAGTGCGTCGATTTCTTCGGTGACTCGCATGGTCCCGATCTCCGCGGCGAATGCGGAGCCCGAACGCCCAATCACAAGAATGGCCGTGATCAAAGGACCGAGTTCGCGCGACATTGAAATGGCCACCGCGCTCGCCACGTAGCTCAGAGCGCCCAACTTGCGCAGCTCATATGCGCTCTGCAAAGCCAAAATAAGACCGATGAAGAATGTGATCAGCGAAAGAATCGGCAGCGCCCGCACGCCGACATCCATCGCTTGAGTGAACGCCGCCTCCAGACGTTGGTGCTTTCCGCGAAACGGCCCCACAAAAACGTAATACGCCGCCTGCTGTACCAAGGACGCCAATCCGCCCAGGTACGCCAGGCAATCCGTTACCGTCTCACCGATTTGGGCGACGAACTCCATCATGGTCTGGGCAGCGCGGAACGGGGTTCGCCGCGGCGCATTAGGCTTTCAGGGCCAACTCTTCCGTATCGTAGATCTCAAAAATCTTCAGCAGCTTCGAGAGTTGCAAGACTTCGTGTGCGATCGGACTCAGCCCAAATAAAATCAGCCGTGAACCCACATCGCGCGAAGCCTTCAGCCCTTCCACCAGGGAAGCGACGCCGGAGCTGTCAATGTAATTCACTTCGCGAAGATTGAGAATCAGCTTGGGGGTGTGCTTTTCTCGAAACTCCGTCAGCACCATGCGGCGAACTTCGGTCGAGTGCGCCAGATCGATGTCGCCCGAGATATCCAGAATCGTGGTTGTGTCCACATGCCGGGCTGAGATTTGCACCATTCAATCTCCTTTCGCGATCTGGGGTTTCGAATCCGAAGCCGGAAGGTATTTCACCAGACGAAGCTGGTTTCCGGTGGCTTCGCTCGTGTATTGCATGATGTCCATAGCGTCTTGAATAAAATGCAACCCCAGTCCCCCGGGCCGAACATCATCCAGTGCACGTCCCCGAAGCTTGTCGCGATCTGCCGGAGCGCCGTGATCGACCAGCACAATCTCAAGGCCCGTGGGCCCTGGGCCGTCGGTTTGACTCGGGAGCCCGCGGCACACCAGTTCGATCGGCTGCCCCGCTTTGCCGCCATAGGCGTGGCGGATAATATTGGCCAGAGCTTCATCCACTGCGCGAGTGACGGCGCGGCAACCCTCGGCGGAGAAGCCCATTTCCTCAGACAGGCGCATAACCGCACTTCGCACGACACACAAAATCTCTGGATTGCTTGGTAACTCAAGTCGGAGGAGCAACCCCGTGCGACGCAATGCAAGTCCTCCTTCAGAGGCGCGCGAGTCAATAGACAAAGACTCGGAACCAAAAGCATACCCGTTCAAACCCGAATCCGGGGCAATAAATTGTCTTGGGATCAGTTACCGCGCGGCCGAACGCGACCCGGCGAAAGCCTTCCCAGCGATTCGGCTGCGCCTAAAAATAAAGTGTCCACCCAAATCTGATTTCTAACGGGCGCATCCGCTCGCGCGCCGTGAGAAACTGCAATCTAGCCTAGAACAGCATCCTCAGGGCGTAGCCTTCCGCACGTTCCCAACTCCGGCGCGCCACGCGGCCAAAGGCCTTGGCAAGGATGTCGACCCCCCCGAGAGCGGTCAAGACTGCATGGTCTACCACAAAGACGAATAACGCCACGACAGCTACGCACGCAAACGCCACTGAAAAAATGAGGAGTGCGGCCATCATCTCTTGAACGAAAAACAGGCGGGTCGCAAGCAGACCGGCCGCCGCCATCATGGCCCACTTGATAATATTCCTGTGCGAGATCCAATAACTCATCCCACCACCACCTTCGATTGCCAGAAGCTAACTGTGTTCAACGTGGCGCACACCACCTCGGGGCGCCGCCAGCAGCCGAAACCGCTCCTTAGCGATAGCACTGCGCTCTGAACATCAGGCAATTGAAGAGCCAAAAGCCCGAAAATTGCATGCCCTTCAAAAAAAATGGGTTGTGTTACGCGGTGGCCGGATGTAGGTGTCGTGGACCTTCGACACTTGACGGCAAAGATGTCGAAGGGCCAACACTCTTTGTAAGAATGTTGTCCTGCCAGTTCAAAGATCCGCTCTCTTCAATCAGTTGGCGAAGTCCGATGCGATCCAATCTTTGCTAAGCAAGGTACGCCATTTTTCACTGTGAAGTACGACCGGCCTGACGGGGGAGCACACAATAAATTGCCACCGGCCGTCGAGTTCAAAGAAGCGAAATTTGGGTCTCAGCCAAGGGACAGGTGCATCTAATTTGTGCGATGGGATGTTGATCCATCCCATTTACCTCATGAAGGGAGAGACGAATGGCCACTGCTGCAAAATTCCGTATCGACGTCGACATCCATAACCTGCTGATGAATTCCAATCCACAACCTCCAGCCCCCGCTCAAGTCATGGGGCTAACCCTTCCCGAACCTGTCTTTCCGAGGTTTCCTGATCGCCTGAATGATCCGGGTCCTGAGGCTCCACTCGAGAAGCGCAATTGGGGGGTAAAAGATGTATACCGCTATTCACGCGGATGGCTGGCTCCCTACATTCGTTCGCGTGTTCTGCCGGGCGATTTTCACCCCATCACCGCATATCTATTTGTCGAATATAAATGCAACCTGGATTGCTGGTATTGCTGGGCCTACGACAACAAGGTCAAGGGCATGACCGAGGACGTAGCCAGGCGCTCCATTGACTGGCTTCACGACAATGGATGCCGTGTGCTCGCGTTAATGGGCGGAGAGCCGCTGCTGCGGCCCGACTTCGTCCACAAAGTCGTCTACTACGCCGCGAAAAAAGGATTCTGGGTTTATATCGCCACGAATGGGCGCTTGCTACGGCCTGACGTGGCTGACCGGCTGGGCGACGCGGGCGTTTCCGTTTTCAACTTCGCGATGGATTCGTGGGACCTGAAACCCAGCCTCCCGAAAGCTCTTATTCCCGCGCAGAAGAATCTGGAACACGTCTTGCGCAAACAATATGTAGATGGCTACCTGGTCTTTTTCAACATGAACATCTGCCGCAACAACACGGAGGACATCCGAAAGCTGACGGAGTATGCACACGATCACCGCGTGGCCACCGATTATCACATCAACGAAACTCCGATGCTCGAGCAGGACGATCACTTCAAGCATTTGTACGACAACCCCACATATATCCGTCCTGAAGACTGGCGGGAAGTCGACGCACTCGTGGACTGGCTGATTGAGAAAAATAAGTCCGGCTACCAGATGGTGAACTCAGTGAAGCGGTTGCAGGAGATCAAGGCATTCATGCGAATGTCCTCCGGACTCGACCTGAGGGAATACGGTTGGAATGGCGACGGGACAAACTCGAGTGACCATCAGGACGAAGTGCTCGCCTCGATGCCGGGGATTGTCCGCGACGAGAATGGCGAGTTGCGCTTTGCGGATTGGAACTGCCGCGCCGGACAGAACAACGTGATCATTCGCACCGACGGCACGGTTGCGCCCTGCTTCCCGATGTATGCCTCGACCTTCGACTGGGGAAATATTGACCATCCTAAATTCGATCAACCGCAACTCTCCAAGATGAAATCGACCTGCCAGCGCCATTGCTTTTCCACGCTGAATCACAACCTGGCGTATTGCTACAACGATGCGCGTGTGATCAAGTGGCTGTGGACCAGCGTGATCAAAAATAAATTCCAGGGCGGCGTGCGCAGCTTCGAGGATTGAAGCGGGAATCCAATCACCGGGGAGAAACGACCATGCCGATTTCGAAATCGCGATATTTCATTGTGCTTTTTATTGCATTCGAATTGACAACAATCGTCGCGAGGGCCAGGGCGCAGTCAGACAGTACGGAGAGCAGCGCCGATGTCGCGACACCAGTCGAGCCGCTCCCGCCCGGCATCGATGAAGCAACGCTCTTCGCACAACTACTCACCCATAACGAACTTCGCAATGCGGCGCTTGCGGGCTACACCGAGCAGCGGACATACGCGGTGACGGACACAACCGGCAAGGTCCGCGCTCAGGAAAGCGGTCAAATGGAATATCACGCGCCGGACATGAAGATGTTTACCACGACGTCGGAATCCGGTTCGGGGATTGTGCGCCGTCTGGCGCTCAATCCCCTGATCGCCAGTGAAATTGAAGCCGCCTCCGGAAAGCAGCATCACGACAGTTCCGTCACCCCCGCGAATTACAAATTCAAACTTCTTGGCGAGCAACAAGTTGGGCCATACCACTGCTTTGTGGTGCAGGCAACGCCAATGCGGCCGGATAAGTATCTGTTCGAAGGCAAGGTGTGGATTGATGCGGACGACTTCGGCATCGCCCGCATCGCCGGCCATCCGGCAAAGAAACTCTCGTTCTGGATCGAGCGGGCCGATTTCGTGCGCGAGTACCAAAGAATCGACGGATTCTGGCTCCCGCAAAAAGATGAAACCTTTGTGCAGGTACGATTGTACGGGAAGAAAGTCCTCGTCATCGACCATCAAAGCTACACTTTGACCGCGGCGACTCCCACCGACGAGTCAGCTCAAAGTGCTCAGAGATAACAATAGCCATGAAGTCGGCGTTCCCCGCTAGAGTTGCTTCGACAAAGTCACTTTGATTGTCATTCTGAGCGGACCGGAGAATCTCTCCGTCGCGGAAGCAAACGACTGAGAGAGATTCTTCGCTTCACACAGAATGGCAGCATCCGCTTTTTTCGCGACCTGAAGAGTCGCGACTCCGCTTCCGGCCTACTTCAGCGATGCCATATCGATGACAAACCGATATTTCACATCACCCTTCAGCAGACGTTCGTACGCCTGGTTGATTTGTTGAATGGAGATCAGCTCGATGTCCGAGGTAATCCCTTTCTCGGCACAGAAATTGAGCATGTCCTGCGTTTCACGAATGCCCCCGATCGCGGATCCGGCGAGGCTCCGGCGCTTCATAATCAGATTGAATCCATTCACCGGTGCGGGCTTTGGGGGCGCCCCCACCAGGGCCATCGTGCCATTGAGCTTCAGCAGACTGAGGTAAGCATTCAAGTCGTGTTCCGCGGACACGGCGTCGAGAATGAAGTCAAAAGTGGCGCCAAGTTTCTGCATTGCTGAATCGTCTTTCGAAATGACCACCTCATCAGCTCCCAGGCGCAAAGCGTCGGCGGTTTTGCCCGGGGACGTTGTGAAGAGCACCACGTGAGCGCCGAAGGCATGGGCGAATTTCACGCCCATATGCCCCAGCCCGCCCAGGCCAACGATGCCGACCTTTTGCCCCTTTCCGACTTTCCAATGGTGCAATGGAGAATACGTCGTGATACCGGCGCAGAGAAGAGGGGCGGCTCCTGCCGGGTCTAGTTTGTTTCCCACGCGCAAAACATATGCTTCGTCAACTACGATGCTTTCGGTATACCCGCCATAGGTGACTCCGCCAAGAATCTTGTCCTGGCCGTTGTACGTCAACGTCATGAGGTTTTCGCAATACTGTTCTTCCCCGGCGAGACAATTGGCGCACACGCGACAAGAGTCCACCATGCACCCAACCGCAGCGATGTCGCCCTCTTTGAATTTTTTCACGTCTCTGCCCGTCTTCACCACGCGGCCAACGATTTCGTGTCCGGGAACGCAGGGGTAAACGGTCGGCATGACGTTATCCCATTCGTTGCGCGTTTGATGCAGATCGGAGTGGCAGACGCCGCAGTAGAGAATCTCAATTTGCACATCCTGTGGACGCGGGGTGCGGCGCGCAACTGCGAAGGGCCCGAGCGGCGTGGTCGGACTGAACGCGGCGTATGCCTTTGCCGGGAATGTCTGAGGTTTCGGCGAGATATCTTCTGATGGAATCTGTCGAGCTGCTTCGCTCATATTCGTTTTCCTCCTGATTCAGACTGCACACGCAATCCTAGCCCCGAGAGGGCATCGCCGTCACTAGGGGAGGCGTCAAAATACCCGCAATCTGCCGGAGCGAGATACGGAGAAGCCAGGGGAAATCCGCACACCGTGACTTGTTGAAATGCAAACTTCAGGCATCGAATCCGAAGCATCGGTCAATTGTGCATTTGAATCGACTCGTCTCAGTGAAGCTGAGTTTTGGTGGCTGCGCTGGCTGGAATCGTGACCGACCCAAAGGAATTTGAACCACGGTCGAAAACAATGACGCGAAGCTTGTCGACGTTCTGTCCGATCGACACATCTTGCGAAAAGTCGATCCCATTCTTCAAAGCTTCATCCCGCTGCTGAGCACTGTAATGGATAGCAAGAGGAATGATGGGGGTTTTCTCAGTCTGACCATCCGCAAGATAGCCGACCACCGCGAGCCGCAGCTGTCCCGAGTAGTCTGTTCCATCGGGGACAAATGCTATGTCCTGCGCGTCGATGCGCACATCAACACGGGCCGTTGTTTCGCTCCGCGCATCGCGGGACATGTTGGCCCGCAATCCGATTTCAGCGGCGTCGAACGTTGTCGACGCCGCTGCATCAAGCACTTGCTGGGCCCGCGCTCCGGGCGGCTCCGCCCAAGCATAGTAGCCAGTCTTGGACTGGATATGGACGTCTTTACGGCGGGACGTCACACGGAGCTTGTGAAAGTTGTTATCCCAATTGTGCGCGGGAGGGTAGTACCCGATTTGATAGCTTGTGTTTGCGTCGTTCATGGCCTGTTTAATGACGATATCAATGTCTTTCCCCGTATTAGGTCTCCCTCCGGTCATACCTGCGAAAATGGCAAGAGTCTCTTTGCTTTCGATGCCTGTTCCCGCGCCACCTGTGGCTCCTGACCCCGAGGAGGTGTCTCCAATACCGTCCGGCCCTCCGAATATCACCTGCCGCACCGGATAGATTGCTACCCCGCACCGGTCGAGTCCCTCGCTCAACATCCGAAGTTGCGGCGTGAAGTCGATGAATTCTCCCGTATCCGAGCGCACCGGACCCAGGGCAACCGGCACTCCGTCGGTGATCCAAACGAGATTCTTGCGTCCCGCTACCCTCGAGAGTTCGAGAGCAAGTCGCCCCAGCGCGGAAAGGGTGAGTTGCGTCCGAACCGCGACATCTATGTCAAACGGCCGTATGCGCGAGACAGCTCGCAAGGACTGGTCCATGATTGGCTTGATCTGGGCGGTCCACGGAACTGTATCAGTCTGCGCGGCTTCCTCATTCGTGCCGGGCAAACCGTGCACCACATACAAGTGGCCGTCCACGGTCAAAATATATAGGTACAAGTAATCCGAAGTTTCGAGCGACCGCAGGCTTCGAGTGATCTGATCCACCGCGTATCCCCGCGTGCCGAAACCTTCGTTCAGCATATCGAAGAGAATCACTGTGGCATGAGGAATGCCTGTAGCTCCCCGGTTCGAGAATTCATTCGGTGCCAGGGGCTGCGCTTGCCATCGTGTGCTGTCCCGGTGGTGGAAGAAGGCGATCTTCTGCGGCTTTCCCGCATCGGTCACTGCGAAATCTTCACTGGTAAGATCGGTGACGGGATGCCCATGCTCATCCAAGGCCACGACATTAAGATCGACAAGTCTGGCATCAGCTTGGGAAAGGTCGGTTGCTCCAATTCGCGAGAAGCCAAGCGCCATTAACATTGCGATGCTGAACAGCATGCCGGATCTCGTTATGGACCTCAGAACGGCCACTTGGCTGCCTCTCGCTACCGATGCGCCCCTGAACCTCCAGCGTGAGCGGAAGCGGAGCTGGTTGGTGCGGCGGAGTTTGCGCCGGATGGAGAAGAACTAGAGGTGGGCATGGATGCCCCACCACTTGTGTGCGTCCCGGCAAAACTTCCGCCGGAACCCCCCGACGCGGCCCGAAACCCTGCGACGGCCGCAGGGGCTGATCGCGGAGATTGTAAGGAGGGAGGAGCGGAGTTGGGCTGTCCGCGGTGCAACTGCGCGGCAGAAAACCCTGGAGCCCGGAGGGCCTCGGGACCACTTAAAGCATGACCTTGTGAAAAGGGAATGGCCTGGACGGGAACTGTCGCGTGGGCCACGCCTTGGACGGATTGGCCATTCCGCGGCGCAAATATCGGCGAGGGGGCTGAAGCCAAACGGGCCGTCGCGTTTTGCGTCACAGGCACGCGCGCACCTGCTTTAATGAGTCCGCCAGGACCCTGAGCGGCAAGAATTACTACCGGCGCCACTGGCGAACGTTGGCCTTTCGGCGGCTTGGTGGGCTGAGGCGGTGGAACTGGAATCCATCCCTGTTGACCATTGACTTGTACCCACGCCGCGGTTGTTGGTCGCCAGGAGGTCACCCCGCGAGGCACCCACGCCCATCCGATTCCCGGATAATTGATCCACCCGCCAAAATGGTAGGGCAGCCATCCCCAGGGCTCGCCACTGATCCAGTTCCACCCCGTGAGGGGCATGAAAGCCCATGCTCCGTTCACATAAGGCATCCAGTTCGGCCCTAGGCCGTATGGCTGCCAGCCAAAGCCGTAACCCGGGATGTCTGACCACAAGCCGAAATCATAGAGATCAGCGAAACCCGATGTGTAGTCCTGGCTGCCAAGGTAATCGGAGGTTTCAACCTGCGCTGCCGCCAGGACCTGTTCGCGCTGCGAAACCCACTTGTCAAATGCATCAGGGGAGGGGCTGCGAACGATCTGGGGGGAACCCGCGTCGGCTGAATTTTCATGCAAGCTATGTCCACCGCCGAGAGATATGGAGGCTCCCGCGCCAGACTCGATTACAATTTTTCCGTGGAACACGCTTACCCAGTTTTCCGCCGTTGAAACGTCCACGCGAAAGCGCCCGTTGCGGGGAACATTCAGCTTCAGGTCGGAGGCGGTGACGGACAGTTCGTCATGATGAGCAAGATTCGCAGTGATCAGCGCGGTTCCTTTGCCCACACTGACATGGGTCACGCGGTGCCCGTCCACCAGGGCTAACTCTGTGAATTCGAGAGAGGAGTTCACCGCGAGACGAATGGCCAGACCTTGTTCAAATTCGACCTCGGCGTATCCATCGCCCGTTTGCAACACGAAGCCTCGCTGGATCGGCAAATTCACCTGAGCAGCCTGCCAATCCTCCCCCGGCCGTTGGTATTGGACGTCCCCTTCGACGAAGCTCAGCCGCACAATGCGGATGTTGCTGTAATCTTCCGCATGGACGGCTGGCGCACCCACGATTGGAATGATCAGCAGCAGGATTGGAAGGAAACGGCTGCATTGGCCCATGGCTATCCCCCAGACACCAACTCTTGTTTGTTAGATACCACACCATAGCATGAGGTTGCGCACGAATTGATTCCATACTGTCCAGCCTGCGGAAGTGATAGAGGGGCTGAATGGCTGGGACATGGCGGTCCCAGACTCGCGGAACCTACCGCCTCGCGAGCGACGATATCCCGCAATACTACGCAAGTCCCGAGCGCCACAATGGGTGATATAGTCCAGAGCCACGACCGATCAATAATCGGAAAGAGGTGAAGAATGCAAATCGAAACCGCAGCAGCGATCCTCACAAAGCTTGCATTTGAACAAAACAATGAACTCAGGTCGAGACTGAGTGATGCGCAAGCCGATGGAACCGCACTGGTTGTATTGATGATGCCGCTATTCCGGCGAATCCTTCGGCAGATGCAAGAAGACCTGCAGGCATCCGATACATTCCCTTCATTTCCTGCGCCCGCGGCTCCCGATTCCGGACAGTGAATCGGCTGGAATCCGCCGCAATGGACCGGCCAGTCCTGAAGCTGCACAAATTCATGTTCAAAGCTGGCACAATTTCGCGCAGCTCTTCACGGGATATGCTGACTGCTACGGGATCGCGGTCCTGACGAGGCGTTGCGGGGCTGCGCCTCCTCGTGTGGGCCAATAGAGCCACTTGCCGTCTGCAGTGACCCATGCACCGGGACCTGTGGGCACGTCTTCAAGGAATTTACTGACCTCGCCAGTAGGGGAAACCTTGGTGATTGTGTTGCCGACAGGTCCATAAATCGCTCCGTCGGGTGCGATCGCGAAGTCGTCGTAACGGACTTGCGCAAACATAACTGGATCACCCTCGGCTTTGCCGCCAGAGCCAATCTTCACGCGATAGACCGCACCGCGGCTGCCAACGTACGCAAAACCGTTGTGCACTTTAATACCATTCGCTCCCCCATTTGCGCCTCCCTGCACGGGTGGTTTCACGGGCGCGAAGACATCATTTTTTATCCAAAGCTCGATTTTCTTTTTGCCCGGATCAATGCGCCAAACGCTGCCGGCATTGGAATCCGCCGCCAGATACCAATCCTTGCCCGCGAGCGCGATCCCGTTGAACGCCTCTCCCATCTGGCCGGGGATGGTGGCGATGAACTTTCCTGATTTATCGAGGACCTGAATGGCGGGGTCAACATCCGAGAAGTCGATGACCTGCGGTCCTCCCGGCGCCGCCCCCGGCGCGGGATGGCGAAATGGTTTCCCGAAGCTGATTAGCGCAAATCCATTGTCGTTCGTAGCCACACCGACAAAGGCGGCAAGGGTGGGCATTGTATAGAATTTTTCGACCGTTCCGCTCGGGCTGATTTTGTAGAGGACTCTATCGTCGATGCCCGTCACAAAGAAGTTGCCATCTTTCGTCTGGCAAATGTTTTCGGTCGGCCCACTGGAGGGCAGTGTCGCCACAGTTTCGACCTTGGGGTTATTCGCCGGTGCCGGCGCATTCTGCCCTCGTGTCAAGCGGGCGCTCGACGCAAAAACGCCAATCACAAACGTCAGCAGTATCGCGACCCGAATCATGTTCTTCGCCACGTGATTCCTCCCGTTAAATAAACCGCACTTTTATTCGGATATTGATTTTGCGTTGCATGTTCTTTCCCGATGAAGTACGAGACTGAACGGCATTTCGCCCGAGTCTCCGGTTATAGCTTCACGGCTCGGCACACTTTCTGCACAGCATGCAGTGATTCAAGCGGGAATTCCGAATTTAGCCTGCCAGCTTGCGAATCGTACTCTTGTCCCGCCGGGGAAACAACGAAATTACCAATTTCTGGAGGCATCCGTCGCCGGTCCCATCGTGTCTAATAAATGGGGGCAGTTGGCTGGTGCGCTCGGACGCCCCGTACTGAAAATTCCGTATCTGAATCGAGTGCTCTTACGTCTAAAAATTGTCATACAACGGACCTAGGCCATGCCCGATCAGACCCCGAACGCGCAACAAGCAGCGTCTTCCGAATCACCCCGCAACGATCCGTCCGCCAGCAATTCTTCCAAGGGAAATAACCGAGGATGGATATGGGTCCTCCTGGTTGCAATCATTGTGGGCGGCGGAATTTTCTTCTTCGCGCGCCAGGGCAAGGGCCAGGCGGGGCAAGTTCCTGACGCTTCTTTTGCCACTCAAGCCCTGCCCATCACGACCGCTTCGGCGCAGCGGGGCGACATCGGCGTCTATGTCAACGCTCTTGGGACGGTGACGCCGGTTTATACCGTCTCGGTCACCAGCCGCGTGGTGGGGGCCATTATGAGCGTCAACTACACGGAGGGTCAGATCGTTCACAAAGGAGACTCACTGCTGGAAATCGACGCACGACCATACCAGGCCGCGCTAACGCAGGCCGAGGGTCAATTGGCGCACGATCAAGCCGTGTTGAATGAAGCGCGGATCGACCTGGATCGATACCAGGCGGCACTCGCACGCAACGCCATCGCCAAGCAGCAGGTGGATGACCAGAATCAGGTCGTGCAGCAGGATGAAGGCACAGTCAAGAATGACCAGGGAACGGTCGACAACGCCCGATTGAATCTTGCCTATTGCTCCATTACATCACCCATCGACGGCCGCGTAGGACTGCGTCTGGTTGACCCCGGCAATATCGTTCAGGCCAATGGCACGAATCCGCTGGTGGTCATCACGCAATTACAGCCGATCACTGTCGTTTTCAGCGTCGCCGAGGATTACCTGCCGCAAATTCAGCAGCAATTGCGAGGGAGACATCGCATGTTGGTGGATGCTCTGGACCGGGATCAGCAGAAAAAAATTGCCTCCGGCACTCTGCTTACGCTGGACAATCAGATTGACACCACTACCGGCACCATCAGGCTGAAGGCGATTTTTCAGAATACGGATTTTTCCCTATTCCCCAACCAGTTCGTCAACGCCAGGCTGTTGGTGGATACACAGCACGGCGACGTTCTGATTCCCTCCGCAGCAATCCAGCGCAACGCCCAGGGCGCATTCGTATATGCGGTGAAGCCGGACCAAACCGTCGCCATGCAGCCAGTCACTACCGGAGCAACGGACGGCAACGTCACAGCCGTGCAGGGGATCGAACCCGGCGCAGTAATCGCCCTGGATAACTTTGACAAGCTGCAGGATGGAATCAAGGTTGCCGTCCGCCAAGCGCCGAACGACTCCAGCCAGAAAGCCGGTTCGTGAGCCGTGAGTCCGTCTCGTCCTTTCATTCTGCGTCCGGTGGCCACATCGCTGCTGATGGCGGCAATCTTGCTCGCCGGCGGTGTGGCTTTCCGGCAGTTGCCCGTGTCGGCGTTGCCGGAAGTGGATTACCCCACCATTCAGGTTCAGACCTTTTATCCCGGAGCGAATCCCACCGTGATGGCCTCTGCCGTCACCGTGCCGCTCGAGCGCCAATTCGGGCAAGTGCCCGGGCTCAGTCAGATGACGTCGACGAGCTCGGATGGAAGCTCCATCATTACCATGCAGTTCGCGCTCGAACTGAATATCGATGTGGCGGAGCAAGAAGTCCAGGCCGCCATCAACGCGGCGCAGACGTACCTTCCGTCCGACCTTCCGGTGCCCCCCGTGTACAGCAAGACCAACCCCGCGGACACTCCGATTTTGACGCTGGCGCTCAATTCAGATTCCATTCCACTTTCGAAAGTGGAAGATATGGCGGACACACGGCTGGCGCAGAAGATTTCGCAGTTGCCGGGCGTTGGCCTGGTGAGCATCAGCGGCGGGCAAAAGCCCGCGGTGCGAATTCAGGCCAATCCCACGGAACTCTCCTCCTACGGCATTAATCTGGAGGACGTGCGCAGCGCCCTGCAGGCCACCAGCATAGACAAGGCCAAGGGAAATTTTGACGGGCCACAGCAATCCTATCAAATTGATGCCAACGATCAACTGCTCACCAGCAAGGACTACCAGCCCGTGGTCATCGCCTATCGCAATGGAGCGCCGGTTACGTTATCCGACGTGGCGAGCGTCAGCGACGATATCGAAAACGTAAGACAGGCAGCGTGGACGAACGATACGCCCGCCGTCATTGTCAACATTCAACGGCAGCCAGGAGCCAACATCATCCAGGTGGTGGACCGCATCAAAGCGCTGCTGCCTCAATTGAAGAGCACTCTACCCTCCTCCATTAAGCTCTCGGTCCTTACCGATCGCACCACCACGATTCGAGCGTCGGTGCAGGACGTGGAATTCGAACTCATGCTGACAGTGGGGCTTGTTGTCGCGGTGATCTTCGTTTTCCTGCGTAGCGTGGCCGCGACGATCATTCCCAGCGTTGCCGTGCCACTCTCGATCGTGGGTACGTTCGGGATGATGTATCTGCTCGGGTTCAGCCTGAATAATTTGACTTTGATGGCGCTGACGATATCCACCGGCTTCGTGGTGGACGACGCGATCGTGATGATCGAGAACATCGTGCGCTACATCGAGGCAGGGGAAGAGCCATTGCAGGCGGCCCTGAAGGGCGCCGAACAGATCGGGTTCACCATTTTGTCTTTGACCATTTCATTGATTGCCGTTCTGATTCCGCTGCTATTCATGGGGGATATCGTTGGGAGACTCTTCCGGGAATTCGCCATCACCCTGAGCGTCACCATTCTAGTTTCGGCGGTCGTTTCGCTGACGCTCACGCCGATGATGTGCTCCCGTTTGCTGCACCATAAAGCGGAATCGGAACAGACCCGGTTGTTTCGCGCCTCCGAGCGTGTGTTTCAAAACATCATCGATTTTTATGGGCGGACGCTCCGCTGGGTCCTGAAGCACGAGACCGCAACTCTCTTGGTGGCGGGCGGGACTTTCGTCTTGACCATTTTGCTCTACACCATTGTGCCCAAGGGATTCTTCCCGGTGGAGGACACGGGCGTCATTCAAGGCATCTCCGAAGCGGCGCAGGACATTTCATTTCCGGCGATGGCCGAAAAGCAACAGGCCCTGGCGCGAATCATTCTGAAAGATCCTGCCGTGGAGAGCCTTTCATCTTTTATCGGGATTGACGGCACGAACACAACGCTCAACAGCGGCCGCATTCTCATCAACCTCAAGCCGCTTGACATGCGAAACGCCAGCGCCACGGATGTGATGCGCCGATTGCAGCCGCAATTGGCGCAAGTTTCGGGCATCGTGCTCTACATGCAGCCCGTGCAGGATCTGACCGTGGACGATCGCGTTAGCCGCACCGAGTTTCAATACACACTCGAAGATCCCGATCAGAACGAGTTGAACATCTGGACCGCCAGGCTGATGAGCAAGTTGAATGGGGTGCCCGTATTGCGAGATGTGGCCGACGACCAGCTTACGCAGGGACTGCAAACTTCGCTGGTCATCGATCGTGTTACGGCCTCGCGCCTGGGGATAACCCCGCAGATTATCGACGACACGCTCTACGATGCCTTCGGTCAGAGGCAGGTCTCGACACTGTTCACGCAACTGAACCAGTATCACGTCGTTCTGGAAACGCTGCCCGAGTTTCAGAGAAGTCCGGCCAAATTGAACGATATTTACGTACGGTCTGTTTTGCCCAACGGCGGGGCCATTCCGCTCAGTACATTTGCGCATTTTGAGTCCGGCAACGCGCCGCTGTCCGTCAACCACCAGGGCCAATTTCCGGTCGTGACCATTTCTTTCAACCTTGCTCCGGGCGCCTCGCTGGGCGATGCAACCTTGGCGATCAGCCAGGCGCAGAAAGAAATCGGCATGCCACCCAGCATCATGGCGGCATTTCAGGGGACGGCGCAGGCTTTCCAGATCTCCTTGACCAACGAACCTTTGCTGATCCTTGCGGCTGTGGTGACTGTCTACATCGTGCTCGGCGTGCTGTATGAAAGCTATATTCACCCGCTGACGATTCTTTCCACGCTACCGTCCGCCGGAGTGGGCGCCATCCTGGCGCTGATGATCTTTCACTCCGAACTCAGCGTCGTCGCGCTCATCGGGATCATCCTGCTCATCGGTATCGTACAGAAAAACGCGATTATGATGATTGACTTCGCTCTCGAATCGCAGCGCAAGGACGGGAAGCAGGCACTCGATGCGATCTACCAGGCGTGCCTGCTCCGCTTTCGGCCCATCCTCATGACCACGATGGCCGCCCTGTTGGGCGGATTGCCGCTGGCGTTGGGGTCAGGGACAGGCGCGGAACTCCGCCGCCCGCTGGGAATTTCGATTGTCGGCGGCCTGATCGTTAGCCAGTTGTTGACTCTGTATACGACCCCGGTAATTTACATTTTCTTCGATCGGCTGGCCCAGCGCATATCCAGGCCGCATCCGAGCGCAGCTGCTTCCGAGCCAGTTTTGGGAGATTAGTAATGAACATCTCCGCACCATTTATTCGCCGTCCTGTAGCCACAACTTTGCTGACTGTGGCCATTGCTTTGGCCGGCGCGGTGGCTTTTAAAATGCTCCCCGTCTCTCGTTTGCCGGAGGTTGATTTTCCTACAATCGCCGTCGGTGCGGCGCTTCCCGGAGCCAGCCCCGAGGTGATGGCCTCCTCGGTGGCCACGCCTCTCGAGCGGCAGTTCGGTCGCATCGCCGGCGTCACCGAAATGACTTCGTCGAGCGCGTTGGGAACCACGACCATCGTGCTGCAATTCGACCTGGACCGCAATATCGACGCGGCGGCTAGAGACACCCAGGCAGCTATCAATGCCGCTCGCGGGTATCTCCCCACGAATCTGCCGAGCAATCCGACGTATCGCAAGGTGAATCCCGCCGACTCGCCCATCCTGATCGTGGCTTTAACCTCGGATGTTTACAGTCAGGGGCGCCTTTACGACGCGGCCTCCACCATCATGGAGCAGAGGCTTTCTCAGATCCAGGGAGTTGGCCAGGTGGTGGTCGGTGGCAGTTCGTTGCCTGCGGTGCGAGTGGATCTCAATCCCAACCAACTGAATGCTTATGGACTGGGCCTTGAAACTGTCCGCAACATGCTGGGCTTGCAAAACGCCAATCGCCCCAAAGGGCAAATCTCCGATGCGAACACCACATCCGATATTTCGACGAATGATCAGCTGCTCCAGGCTGATTACTACAAGCCCTTGATTGTCGGCTACCACAACGGATCAGCCGTTCGGCTTGAGGATGTTGCAAATGTTCAGGATTCGGTGGAAGACATCCGTGCCATTGGACTGATGAACGGGAAGCCGGCCGTCCTGCTGGTGATATTTCGCCAGCCTGGGGCGAACATCATCGATACGGTGGATCGCGTGCAAGCCGCCCTGCCGCAGCTGAAGGCCTCCATACCGTCGGCCATTCAACTCACCATCGTCTTGGACCAAACAACCACGATCCGCGCATCAGTGCGCGACGTGGAACGTACGCTTCTGATTTCCATCGCGCTGGTTATCCTGGTTGTCTTTGTATTCCTTCGAAACGTGAGGACGACTTTTATCCCCAGCGTAGTGGTGCCGGTTTCGCTGATCGGGACCTTCGGGGTGATGTACCTGGCGGACTACAGCATCGACAATTTATCGCTGATGGCGCTGACAATTTCGACCGGATTCGTGGTCGATGACGCCATTGTGGTCATTGAAAACGTGACCCGATATGTGGAACAGGGCATGCGCCCGATGCAGGCTGCGCTCCATGGCGCGCAGGAAATCGGGTTCACCGTGGTTTCCATCAGCCTGTCGCTGGTTTCAGTGTTCATCCCCATCCTGCTAATGGGCGGAATTGTCGGGCGGTTGTTCCGCGAATTTGCGGTCACACTTTCGGTGGCCATTTTGGTTTCGCTCGCGGTTTCGTTGACGGCGACACCCATGATGTGTTCGCGGCTGATGAAGGCCCACGAGGAGGAGAAGCGGGGCGGCTTCTACCTCGCCAGTGAAAAGATGTTCGCCGCAATCCTGCAATGGTACGAGGTGACATTGCGATGGGTGCTGCAGCATTCCGCGCTCACGTTTGGCGTTCTATTGCTGACCATCGGCGTCAACATCTACCTGCTGGCAATCGTACCCAAGGGCTTCTTTCCGCAGGAAGACACGGGCCGCCTCAACGGAGCGATCCAGG
>Ga0207068_1115_pt1 | contig 22733 bp, 22 predicted proteins | sample Alteio_BWMinCont_23_FD_153475 | JGI IMG/M metagenome (GOLD analysis project Ga0207068, IMG submission 153475) | Enriched cells from forest soil in Barre Woods Harvard Forest LTER site, Petersham, Massachusetts, United States -... | ecosystem: Environmental > Terrestrial > Soil > Temperate forest >... | reverse complement strand
CCTTATGCTATATATGGATATTGACATGGATAAAGAAATTTTTAAAATTACTATTAAAGTCGACACACTTGATCTTGGACGTATATTGGCTACTTTTGAAAGATTTAAATATATTGTAGATTATAGCCACCCATCTACACAGCAGAAAGATGAATTGAGAGAACGGTACGATTTATTGATGAAATTATTTGATATATAGTATTTCACAGATCGATGAACGTTTTAAGTTGATCGTTGCTTCGCATCCCACTGCTTCGCGACAATAAATCCCGGATAATTTAAGGTGAATATCGTACCATAAGTAAAAAAATCAAAAAGATTGTATCAATTCAAAGTTCTTGCTTGCCATTTATCAATTATCCTATTATTCTTATTGTTTAAAATAGATGCATTTGGACAATCATCAGACAGTCTTACGGTAAAAGATATTTACATCACTGGCAATAAGTTAACACGCTCATTTGTATTATTAAGGGAAATAACTATTCATAAAGGGGATAGAGTTGCAAAAATAGAATTGAACGAAAAAATTGCCCAGAGCGAGAAATTCCTGATTAATACTTCTTTATTTCACAATGTAAATATTTCAGACTCGTTGCATGAAGATAATTTATACTTATATATAAAGGTGAACGAGCGTTTTCCTGCTATACCCGAACTTCAATTAAAATACGCTGATCCAAATTTTGATGCATGGCTAAAGGATCCCAGGCGTTTTTTTCGATTAACGTATGGACTAGCTTTACCCATAAAAGATTTTCGGGGGAGAAATGAAACTTTAACCCTTTCAGCAATATTTGGTTGGAGACAAACTTTTGGAATTGATTATAAAGTACCTTATCTAAACAAAGAAAAGACACTCGGCATTGAAACTATATTTTCTTATCAGCAGGGGCATGAAGTTGGCGCAATTACAGATAGTAATCAACTAAAATATGTAAGAGTTGACGCTAATAATATATTTCACAAAATAAGTTATGAATCTGATTTGATTTACAGAAAAAAACACCAGGTAACTCATACCTTTACATTAGGATTCGACTATTATGATATAAATGATACAGTTGTAAAAGTTAATCCTGATTATCTTGGTGGAGGTAGAACTTCGATACGTGTACCTAGATTTGGATATAAATTTGTGTACGACAAAAGAGATTATGCTTTTTATGCCTTGAAAGGAGATTATATCGCGACAAGCATCGAACATGATGGGCTTCCGGTACTACTTAAAGATATAAATGTAACAACCATTGATCTCACCTACCGAAAATTTATTCCAATTGGAGGGCGATTTTATTATGAAGGTGGGTTTACCTCTGAATATGATCTCCAGGGAAATTTGCCTTATATTTTTCGTAGCTCATTGGGCTATCGTTACCAGGTTCCAGGTTTTGAATATTTTGTAGATGATGGCCGGGCATATATATTAGCTCAGAATGAATTAAAATTTCTTGCCTTTACCAATACATTTAAAATATTACAAAGTTCTCAAAGCCCTGTTATTAATAAGTTTAGTACAATACCAATATCAATCTACCTAAAGTTATTTGCGAGTGAAGGCGCCGTTTTTTATGATAATACATCTCCTAATAATACCCTTTTAAATAAACTTTTGAATGGAGTTGGCGCAGGATTTGATTTTATAACATACTATGACAAGATTGTAAGGGTGGAATATAGTTTCAACAATTTAGGAAAAAGCTACCTATTTTTGCATTTTACAGAAGTGTTTTGATGAAAATGAGTTACTTATTATTAAGTTATTGCCTGCCCGTACCGAAAAGGTACGTTTGGGCTGGGTTTATTAAGCAAAAGCATACCTTCTATCGTGAAACTTTTGCAAGACCAACAACCAACAACTAACAACCAACAACTTGAAGCTAGGAATCTACGGCAAATCGTTTGATTTAAAAGACAAAGAGACTATTGAGCAACTTTTTGGCCTTTTAAATGATATGGAAATGGATGTAGCGATTGAAATAAAATATTTTGATCTACTTAAGGAGGCAATACAATTTGAAAAGGCTGAAACTTTTCAGAATGCGGCAGAATTAAAATCGTGTAACGTAAATTTCCTTCTATGTTTAGGGGGTGATGGAACCTTGCTTGAAACTTTGGCTTTTGTAAAAAAAACTTCAATCCCTGTCATTGGTATAAATCTTGGAAGATTGGGCTTTTTATCTCAAGTGTCAAAAACGGCCATACCAGAAGCTTTATATAGTATCCAAAACGGCCATTTCCGGCTTGAAAAAAGAACTGTTCTTGAGCTAAAATCAGAGAATGAACTTTTTAAGCCATTTAATTTTGCTCTTAATGATTTTACAATCCATAAGCGTGACACAGGTTCTATGATCTCAATTGATACATATTTAAACGGTGATTTTTTTAATACTTATTGGGCAGATGGGATAATAGTTTCCACCCCTACAGGATCTACAGCCTATTCTTTAAGCTGCGGAGGCCCAATTATTTTTCCAGATTCGAACAATTTTGTTATTACGCCTGTTGCTCCTCATAACCTTAACATTCGGCCAATTATAGTTTCAGATAATACAGTAATAAGCTTTAGAGTAAAGGGAAGGGGGGCCAATCACCTTGTTTCCATGGATGCCAGATATGAAATTATTGAACATATTAAAGAAATTGCGATCCAGAAAGCGGATTTTTTACTAAATTTGATAAAACTTAACAACCAAAACTTTATAAATACGTTAAGAGATAAATTAAAATGGGGTTTAGATCCAAGAAATTTATAAATTTGCAACAGAATTTTGATTTAACCAGAAATAAATTTTAATTTTACCCCTAAAAATCTGAAATAAACTTATACAATTATGAAACCTACTAAACTGTTAATCACACTATCCGCATTATTATTCGGATTTACTGCTCTGGCACAGGACAAGGAATTAGGCATTTTTCTTGGTACAGCCCAGTACCAGGGAGACCTTTCTCAGGCACAACTTACCATAAATGAGACCAAACCGGCATTTGGTATTCTTGGAAGGTATTATATAAACCCTCGATTTGACATTAAAGCAAATTTATCCATGGGTTGGATAGGGGGCAGTGACGCTAATTATGCTTCAGTTTCACACGATCGTTATGAAAGAAACCTGAGTTTCCAGAGTGTAGTAGTAGATCTTGGTGGTACCGCTGAGTTTAATATTCTTCCTTATATAAGTAACAGTAAAAAATACAGGTTTGCACCCGTACTGTTTGCAGGATTATCAGTATTTTATTTTAATCCTACTGCCGTGCTTAATGGCACGACATATGCTTTGCAACCGCTAAGTACTGAAGGTGAAGGCCTGCCAGGTGGTCCTGCGAAATATAGCCTTGTTCAAGTATCTATCCCATTGGGTATTGCATTTAAATATAGCCTTGGTAACTTTTGGAACCTGGGTCTAGAAATTGCTTTGCACAAGACCTTTACTGATTATCTTGATGATGTAAGCGGTACTTATTATGATTATAATAAGCTTGTTAACGCAAAGGGTTCAATTGCAGGAGAATTAGCTGTTAGAAAAGGAGAAGTTGATAAAGGCTTTGATCCTACTGAAGCAAATGGAGTAAAAAGAGGTAATCCAAGCTTGAATGATACTTATATTTTTGCAGGTTTTACCCTTACAAAAACTATAAGACGTTTTAGTTGTACAGGATTTTAATATTTTCTTGCAATTAATCGGTTTTTTTCTTAATTTGCCTACCTATTAATAAAGGAAAGGAAAATAGGAAATGATAAGAAAATTAATAATACTATGTTTAGGGGTGCTTTTCACACCCCTTTTTGTATGTGCCCAATTTTGGGAAGTTGGAGTTATGCTTGGAGGTTCAGCCTATGACGGCGACCTTACTCCCGGTTTGATAGACATGAAGCAAATTAATCCCGCTGGGGGAGTAATTGTAAGGGCTAATATATCAAAATACGTTACAATAAAAGGAAATGTATATGACGGTACAATTTCCGGAGATGATAAAGATGCCACCAACCCCAAAAATCTTAACAGGAATTTGAGCTTTACTTCTAATATTCTTGATATTGGCATCAATTGCGAATACAACCTGACTGGTTTTGTGGCAAATGACAGGCATAATTCAACTTCACCTTATCTTTTTGCCGGGCTTGCCGTATTCTCATTTGATCCAAGAGCCTATGACAATGTTTCAGGCCAATGGGTTCGTTTGCAGCCATTAGGGACAGAGGGGCAAAATACTGCAAGATATAATGATAATGGTCACAATAAATACGCGTTGACACAAATTTCGATTCCTTTTGGCATAGGTCTCAAACATAATTTTTCAAGAAATTGGAATTTAGGGCTTGAATTTGGTTTAAGAAAAACATTTACAGATTATTTGGATGATGTGAGCAACACTTATGTGTCTTATGATTATCTGGCAGCAGAAAGTGGCCCACTAGCGGCCAGGATGTCTAATCGAACATTGAATAAAGACTTAACATTAACTGATAATACACTGAGGGGCAATCCAAATAAAGATGACTGGTATATGTTTGGAGGAATAATAATTTCGTACACCTTTTTAGCGCCGATTTGCTATCGATTTTAATAAAATTACAGGTAAGTCCTTATGAAAATTGATAAAATATTAATAGTTGTAATCCTGCTTGTTGGATTTTTGGCAAATATAGCTTCTGGACAAAATGCTTATAAAATGCCAAAAAAAGACAAATTTGAATTTGGGATATTTGTTGGCGCCTCTAATTATGAAGGGGATCTGGAAGAAAATGCTGTTAATCTTCCTTGTACCCAATTAGGCGTTGGAGGTTTTGTTCGCTACAATTTGACTAATAATTTAAGTCTCAGGTTCGGGATGGATTATGGAAATATTAATGATGCAGATTCGTTAGCTACTTCTTACTGGAGGCGTAAAAGAAATCTTAGTTTTAGATCGACAATTATCGATGGCTACTTAGGATTAGAATATTATTTTGCCAATTGGGCAGTTGGCAGTGCCCGTAAAACATATATATCCCCATTTCTATTTGGTGGTATTGGCGCATTTAATTTCAATCCACAAGCATATTATCAAGGCGTATGGTATGACCTTCAGCCATTAGGTACTGAAGGCCAGGGAACTCTTGCTTATCCTGACAGACAGCCTTATGCTCTTACTCAAATATATATCCCTTTTGGCGGAGGATTAAGAGTGAATTTAGGTCCGACATGGTTTTTGTCTCTTGAATGCCGAGCCAGCAAAACATTTACTGATTACCTGGATGATGTAAGTTTAACTTATGCTTCTCCAGAAGTGTTGTTAGCACAACATGGTTATTTAGCTGTGGCTTTAGCTAATCGAAGTGAAGAAAATGGCAAAATTTATCCTGACCAAACTGGGAATCATAGAGGTGGCTATACAATTACTACGGATTGGTATTTCTTCACAGGAATTACAATTTCTCATACATTCAAAAGCAAATCACCTTGCTATTCTTTTTAACTGTAATTGAAATATATTTTCAATTTTGTAGTTAATTAGGCAATCCAATTTTTGAATGAAATATTTATTCCCACTTTTAATATGTATTTGGCTTATTTTGCCTTTCCAGATGATTGCTCAAAGCCGTTGGGAATTGGGAGTCTTTGGTGGTATTTCAAATTACATGGGTGATTTAGCCCCTGATCCGGTTTTAAGTGAATCCCATCCGGCAGTGGGTATTGCATTAAAAAGAAATTCAAATCCATATTTTTCTTATACATTAAATTTAAACTATGGGACAATATCCGGGAATGATAGCAACTCAAAAACTCTTGCTCCACGCGGATTAAAATTTGAGTCAAATATTATAGAATTGTCAACTCAAATTGAATTTAATTTATTCAAATTTGGGACGATTGATGTATTCCAGGCAAAAAGATTTAGCCCATACGTTTTTACGGGCTTATCTTTTTTCCATTTTGACCCAACAGTAACTTACAACGGTAAATTATATCATTTGCAACTTGAAACAACAGAAGGTCAGGGCATTGTAAAAGGAGCTCCTGGTGAATATAAATTAAATCAATTTTCAATTCCAATCGGTGGAGGCCTCAAATTTAATCTTTCTCAAAGATTTAATCTTTTAGTGCTTGCAGGCTATCGTGCTACATTTACTTCTTATCTTGATGATGTTGGTGGCTTATATCCGGATAAGGCACAATTGGTTTCAAGCAAAGGTGGTGATTTATCCGCATATTTTTCTGATCCAACTCATGTTGGAGTTACAGGTGGCCAAAGAGGAAACCCCGATAAATTGGATTGGTATATGTTTTATGGAATAACACTCTCTTATATCATACCAGGGCCAATATGTCCTAAATTCTGAAATTTCATGCTTATTTGGTATGGAATTTGTACTTTTGCAGCCCTTTATCTCTATATTTAATGTCGGACCTTAAAGAAAAAATTGATCCGGGAAAAATACCTTCCCATATTGCCATAATTATGGATGGGAATGGACGCTGGGCAAAAGAAAAAGGGGAAGATAGGATTTTTGGTCATCAAAATGGAGTACGTTCGGTAAGAAATTGTTCCGAAGCTTGTGCTGAATTAGGAATAAAACATTTAACCCTTTATGCATTTTCCACTGAAAACTGGAATAGGCCTAAGAATGAAGTAAATGCACTGATGCAACTTTTGGTAAAAACAATAAGTTCTGAGATCAAAACACTAAATGACAATAATATTTCGTTACATGCTATCGGAAACCTTGAACAACTTCCTCAAGATTGCTTTAAGGAGCTACAGGATGCCATATTTAACACTTCCAAAAACAGTGGATTACAATTGATATTAGCATTAAGTTATAGTGGAAGATGGGACATATTGAATGCAGTTAAAAAAATACTTGCTCAAAACGAACAAATATCACCTGGAAAAATAGATGATGCTTTTTTTAAATCTTATTTAGCTACAGCTGCCTTTCCCGACCCTGAGATGCTTATAAGAACAAGTGGAGAACATAGAATAAGCAATTTTTTACTTTGGGAACTTGCATACACTGAGCTATATTTTTGCGATAAAATGTGGCCGGATTTTGAGAAAGAAGACCTTTATAAGGCAATATTGGATTATCAACAGCGTGAGCGCCGCTTTGGCAAAACCAGCGAGCAAATATAAATAAATGAGAAAAATTATTCCCGTTCTCTTCTTTTCCGTTTTAATCTTTGCTACTGCCAAAGGTCAAAAAAATGACTCACTTGTAATTGATTATGCCAATCCCCACCAATACAAAATAGCTGGTATATCAGTAAGTGGAGATTCTTACCTTGATAAAAGCATTATTATTTCAATTGGCGGTTTGTCAAAAAATCAAAAGGTAACAATACCGGGAGATGAAATAACAAAAGCTATTAATAATCTCTGGAAACAAGATCTTTTTTCAAATGTCCAGGTACTTTTAGATAGTCTTAAAGATGACAACATTTATCTTAGGTACAATATCAAAACTCGGCCGAGGCTTTCAAAATATAGCTTTTCAGGAATTAGTAACAGTCAAGGTAAAAAATTAAAAGATGAAATAAAGATTTCATCAAGGGATATTGTTACTGAACAATTAATATCAACTGCTAAACAGCATATTAAGGAATTTTATATTAATAAAGGTTATCCAAACGCAACTATTAAAGTTGAGCAAAAACCTGATACACTCTTTAAAAAGAATAGTGTAGAATTAAAATTTATTATTAATGAAGGCAAAAGAATAAGGATAAATAGAATAATTATCGCCGGAGCAACTGCTTTCACAGAGAGACGCTTACATCGTACTCTAAAGAAAACCAAAGAAAAGCAACCTTTAAATGTATTCAGAAGTTCAAAATTTGAGCCGGAAGAATATGCTACTGATAAGGCAAATCTTTTAAATTTTTATCATGCCTCTGGTTATAAAGATGCCCGAATAATTTCGGATACTACTTATATGCTGCCTGATAACATGATGAATATCGAAATACGGCTATATGAAGGTCATAAATTCCATTTTAGAAATATAACCTGGTCGGGCAATACAAAGTATTCCACTTATGATCTAACCAAAATCTTAAATATTAAAAAAGGTGATATTTATAATCCGGAACTATTAGAAAAGGGGTTATCTATAAATGCATCAGGGCTGGATGTCACTTCATTATATATGGATGATGGTTATTTGTTTTTTTCTATAACCCCAGTTGAAACTGCTGTTGACCATGATAGCGTGGATATGGAAATAAGAATATTTGAAGGACCACAAGCTACTATAAATAAAGTAACTGTTGTAGGTAATACAAAAACTCATGATCATGTTATTTTAAGGGAATTAAGAACAAAGCCCGGACAAAAATTCAGCAGAAGCGACATTATTCGTTCTCAACGTGAATTATCACAACTTGGTTATTTCGATCCTGAAAAAATGAATGTTACTCCAAAACCAAACCCTAAAGATGGAACAGTTGATCTTGAATATATAGTTGCTGAAAAGCCATCGGATCAAATTGAATTATCAGGCGGGTATGGTGCAGGTACACTTGTTGGCGTATTAGGTTTAACTCTTAATAATTTCAGCGTCAAAAATATTTTTAATCATAATTGGTCAGGATATCCATCAGGAGACGGACAAAGAATAAGCATTCGTTTTCAAGCTAATGGACCAGCATTGCAATCTTATAATATATCATTTACTGACCCTTGGTTTGGAGGTAAAAAACCTAATTCATTCACAGTAAGTGCTTTTTATTCTGTGCAAAATTATACCGGTGGAGAGCAACTTCAATCACCAGGTGTGTCAGTTGGCTTGGGTAAAAGACTTCATTGGCCGGATGATTATTTTACTTTATATCATTCTATAGCATATCAATATTACGATTTTAAAAATTACCCCTTAACCAATGGTTTCAATACAGGGTATGCAAATAGCTTTAGTTTTAAACACATTTTATCTCGAAATTCCGCTGATCATCCAATTTATCCTTCTTCAGGTTCAATAATTACTTTATCGCTTCAATGGACTCCTCCTTATTCCTTGTTTACTAATAAAGACTATGCTGATTTAAGCAACCAGGACAAATTCAAGCTATTGGAATTCCATAAATGGAAATTCAGCGCTCAACATTATTTAAGCCTTGATCGCGGTCATAAATTAGTCCTTCAAAGTTTGGCAGAATTTGGCCTGATTGGTCTCTATAATCCTCAAATCGGGCTAACTCCATTTGAAAGATTTTATGTTGGAGGCGATGGACTTACCGGGTTTTATCTTGACGGACGTGAAATTATCAGATTGCGTGGATATGCAAATGCTAATGCTGTAACTCCTCAAATAACAGATCTTAATGGCAACATTACGGATCAGGGTGCTACCATCTATAATAAATATACTTTTGAACTTCGATATCCATTTACTAAGTCAGACGCAGCAACGATATATGGTCTGGCATTTGTTGAAGGTGGTAATGCATGGCTAAATTTCAATTCCTTCAACCCATTTGATCTTAAACGTTCTGCGGGCGCAGGTCTCCGTGTATTTTTACCTATGTTTGGATTACTTGGTGTTGACTGGGGATATGGATTTGATAAGGATATTTCAACTGGACAAATTAGCGGTGGCCATTTCCATTTTTATATCGGACAACCTCTATTTTAAGAATGGGAACAGAATTTTTTGCGATCTCCTTAATAGCATCACTCATTGTGCTGAATGCTAAAAGCAATACCACGAAATTCAAAAATTGGTATTATTTTCGCATGGCAATGTTAATAAATATAAAACTATGAAAAGATTATTCTTATTGCTGGGTTTAGCATTCGCATTAACTTGTAGCCGGGTTGACGCCCAGGCTAGAGTTGCATATATTGATTCTGAATATATACTTGATCAGATGTCCGAATATAGATCGGCACAAAAACAACTGGACGAAATTGCTCAAAAATGGAAAGATGAAGTTCAGAAAAATGCTGATGATATTGCAAAGTTATATAAAGATTACCAGGCGCAATGGGTACTACTCCCTGAAGATCAGAGGAAAAAACGTGAAGATGAAATAAGTGCCAAAGAAAAAGTACTTGCGCAATATAAAAAAGACAAATTTGGCCCGGATGGTGAATTGGATAAAAAGCGTCAGCAACTTATAAAACCCGTTCAGGATAAAGTTTTTGACGCCGTTCAACAATTAGCAAAAGAAAGCGCTATTGACATCATTTTTGACAAGGCCGGAGCCGTAACAATGATGTACTCAAATGCAAAATATGATCGTAGCGACGATGTATTACAAATATTAGGAATTAACAAAAAAACTGATGAAAAAAAGTAGAAAAATGAATGTGTTTGCAAAGGCCTTTTTGGCTATTATGATGATTTTGCCTCTTGGCGCTTTTGCTCAGGCTAAAATTGGGCTTGTAAATACCCAAAAACTATTGGAGGCCATGCCTGAAGTGAAAAATGCCAATGCAAAACTTGACACATTGAATAAAACCTATCAAGGTCAAATGAAGGAATTGTATGATGAATATCAAACCAAAGCACAAGCTTTGCAAGATCCTTCTTCTAAATTGACTGAAGTGGTTAAAAATGCGAAAATAAAAGAGGTTCAACAATTAGGGGAAAGGATTCAAGCATTTAAAGAAGATGCTAATACTGATATCCAGAAAAAAACTGATGAACTAATGGCTCCAATTCGTAAAAAAATTGCTGAAGCTATTAAAGAAATAGCCACAACTGGTAAATATTCCGTTGTTCTTGACAGCAGTCAGCAAGGCATCGTATTATATGGCGCTGAAAATGATGATCTCACTGATACAGTTAAGAAGAAACTGGGACTGTAATTCAGTTAATGGGTTATTTGGTTAATAAGTTATTAGAAATGGGACTTTATCTGATTTAGGAATGAACAACCTAACTTGAAAATGAAGACGCTAACTTAAGTATAAAGTATACACAATCCTAAACCTCGTAGGTTTCCAAAACCTACGAGGTTTCAGAATAGCAGCCAATAACTTAATAACCTAATAACTCAATTAACAAAATTGTCTCCCGATAATCGTCCAATTGGCATTTTCGACTCTGGAATCGGTGGCTTAACCATTGCTCGGTCCGTTTCTCAATTAATGCCAAACGAACAAATTCTATTTTTTGGAGATACAGCTCATTTACCATACGGTGATAAATCAGCGGAGGCTATAAAAAGCTACGTAAGCAGAATAGCAGATTTTTTTATTGAGAATGACTGCAAAATGATTCTTCTTGCCTGTAATTCTGCATCTGCCGCTGCTTATCCATTATTACATAAACTGCATAGCAATACGCACCCGGTATTAAATGTTATTGACCCTAATGTTGAATACGTTTGCAAAAAAGGTCATTCCACCATTGGCGTTATTGGTACAAAAGCAACTGTAAGTTCCAGAACCTACAATCGAAAATTTGCTACATCAAATCCAGAATTGAAGATTAAATCTATGGCGACCCCTCTGCTGGCGCCCATGATAGAGGAAGGATATTTTAATAATAACATCAGTCAAACTATTATTAACTCTTACCTGTCAAATAAAAAACTTACCGGTATTGATGCATTAGTTCTGGCTTGTACGCACTATCCCCTAATTAAGAAGGAAATAGAAACCTATTTTGCAAATCAAAAATCAAAAGTAGAAATAATAGACTCGACGGATGTAGTAGCTGCTTACGTCAAAAAATATATCCAAAATAAGAAAATGAGCGCTCTAAATGGAAGAATACCTGAGCATCAGTTCTGTGTTTCTGATTTTACAACCTCCTTCCAAAAAACGACTAATATCTTTTACGGTGAAGCTGTTAAGCTAACACATATCCCTATTTGGGAAATGTTAAAATAGCTGGGAAATATAAATTTCACATACTTTTATTTAAATCTTTTCGTTTTGGGGTTTATATTTTGAATTCATCAATGAAAATATTCCGTATCCTAATATTTATATTACTGATAATAATGCCATTGGGTGTATTTTCTCAGTCAAAAATAGGGCATGTTAATAGTCGAAAATTATTAAGTGCAATGCCGGAAATGGCTAAAGCAAATGAAAGACTTGATTCACTGCAAAAGGATTATGAAAGCCAATTAAAAGCATTAATTGATGAATATAAAAAATTGAATGAAGGAGATACTTCCAAAAATGAAATCTTAAAAAAAGAATATAAAATCAGGATTCAAGAAGCTGAAAATCGCATAAGGGCATTTCAGGATAATGCCAAAACCGAGATAGAAAAAAAATCAGAAGAGTGGGTAGCCCCAATTCGGAATAAAATCCTAAAAGCTATCAATGAAGTAGCCAAAGAAGATAAATATTCAATAATCTTCGACAGCAGTTATGACGCAATACTCTTGTATGTTGATGATAATGCTGATGTTACAGAAATGGTAAAAAAGAAGCTAGGGCTATAAAAGCTGATATTAATTACTTTTTTTTGTCCGCCCACTGTCAACTGTCAACTGACCACTGTCAACTTTAACTAACTAGCTACCTTCAAATGCCCGATACTAAAATCATTTAGTTTGGAAACAACCAGGCTTTTATCAACCTTGTAATCTTTAATTCTATTATTAGCAGAAGGAATATCGTACATGGCATCAAGCATAATTGATTCAATAATTGAGCGCAATCCTCTTGCACCCAACTTAAGTTCAATTGCCTTATCTGCAAGATAATCAATTACTTCTTCATCAAATGAAAGTTTTACACCCTCAATTTCCAGGAGTTTTTCATATTGACGAATAATTGCATTCTTTGGCTTGGTAAGAATTTCCTTTAATGTTTCCTTATCTAATGGGTTTAAATGTGCTATTACAGGCATCCTGCCAATAAGCTCGGGAATTAAACCAAACTTTTTGAGATCTTGAGGTGAAATATACTGAAGCATGTTTTCTTTGTCATGCTTATCATGGTTCAAAGGCTTTTTGAATCCTATCGGTTGTGCTTGTAATCTTTTTTCGATTATCGGAACAATACCATCAAAAGCTCCGCCACATATAAAAAGAATATTCTGCGTATTGACAGCTACCATACTTTGCTCAGGATGCTTTCTACCACCTTGCGGTGGTACATAAACTGTGCTGCCTTCCAGGAGCTTTAATAACGCCTGTTGCACACCTTCACCTGATACGTCCCGTGTAATAGATGGATTGTCACCTTTACGCGCAATCTTATCAATTTCATCTATGTATACAATACCTCTTTCTGCAGCTTCAACTTCATAATTGGCAGCCTGTAACAATCGCGTAAGAATAGTTTCTACATCTTCACCTACATATCCTGCCTCAGTAATAACGGTAGCATCAGCAATGCAAAAAGGGACATCAAGTATGCGCGCGATAGTACGTGCCAATAAAGTTTTTCCTGTTCCGGTTTCCCCTACTAGCAAGATATTGGACTTTTCCAATTCTACATCATCAACGCTGGCATTTTCTCTGGCCTGTATCCTTTTGTAATGGTTGTATACCGCAACAGAAAGAACCTTCTTTGCTTTATCCTGACCAATAACATACTGATCAATAAATGTCCTTATTTCTTGTGGTTTAAGAAGCTGATTCTTTGGCTTATGCTTTTTATTTCGGCTAATTTCAGCCTGCAATATTTTTTCAGCCTCCAATATACACTTGTCACAAATAAAGCCGTCCTTCCCCTCAACGAGAAGAAGGACGTCTTTTTTAGCTCTCCAACAAAAGGAGCAATATTCCTCTTTATGAATCAAATTATATTATGATTTTGTGGTTTTTGTTAATACTTCGTCAACCATACCATATTCTTTCGCCTCTCCTGAAGTCATCCAATAGTCACGATCTGCATCATGTTCTATTTTATCTTTAGGCTTGCCCGTATGATCAGCCAAAATCTGATATAACTCATCTTTTAATTTCAATATTTCACGGGCAGTGATCTCAATATCAGTTGCCTGACCCTGAACACCTCCAAGTGGTTGGTGAATCATAACCCTGCTATGTTTTAAGCATGACCGTTTTCCTGTTTTACCAGCTGCAAGCAAAATAGCAGCCATTGAAGCAGCCATACCTGTACAGATTGTTGCCACATCAGGTACAACATATTGCATAGTATCATAAATACCAAGGCCTGCATAAACTGAACCTCCTGGGCTGTTTATATAAATCTGGATATCTTTTTTTGCATCAGCGCTTTCAAGAAAAAGTAGCTGAGCCTGGATTATATTTGCTACATCATCATAGATGGGAACTCCCATAAAGATGATACGGTCCATCATTAAACGACTGAAAACGTCCATTTGAGTTACGTTAAGCGGACGTTCTTCAATAATTGTCGGAGTGATGTAATTGCTTACCCCATTATAACTATTGGTATAATGGTGAAGCGACATAGAGCTTATGCCATGATGTTTAACAGCATATTTTTCAAATTCATTATTAAACTGTGCCATTTTATTATTTTTTAATGTTGCGGAAATTACTGATTGTTTCTTAATTCTTCAAACTTTTTCAGACTCACCTTTTCTACTTTAGGTTCAATCTGTTTTAAAAGCCAATCAAATACTTTGCCATCCCGCAATGCCATACTTGTACGATTAAAATTGTTCTCTTTTGTCAGGTAATCGATGGCATATTGGCGCAACATTTTGTCTTCCACATCATAATATCCACTTCTGCTGAATTCGCCGCGGATCATATCTTCGGTATAATGGATAACGTCTTCTTCCGTAATTTCAATAGCCTGCTCATCAGATATATACTCCGCCAATACAAGCCATTTTAGTTCTTCTTTAAAGGCTGCGTAGTTTTTATCGTAATCTTCAATTTCTGAAGCATCCTTCTTTTCATATGATAACAGGAAATACTTTTTGATAAACTGCTCTGGCATATCTAAATTAGTATTCGCTAAAAGACTTTTTTTTTGCGTCCCTTGCAAGTATATTATCAGCCTGACTATCATAGTACTTATCCATCACGGTTTTCCATTCAGCATAGAATCCTTCTTCTGTCGTAACATCTCCATTGGGGAAGTACATTTTAATGAAGTCTTCATTCATTTCTGGAACTTCAATCTTTGTAACAGCAATAATTGAAATTTTAAAATCCGGGTAAAGATCCTTAGCGCTTACCGGCTCTATATCGAAATTTGCTGTTAATTCATCAACTGAAAATATGTCAGCTATTTTCACAACAGTTTCAAATCCGGCACCATTACCATTGATAACATCAGCAAGTTTTTTTGGCAAACTTTTGAAATCAAATCTTTTTGTTTTCTCTAACCCAGCATCCAAAGGCTCGCCACTTTCATCAAGTTCTGTAAATTTTACCGTCACATAATAATCTTCAGAATTCTCGTATTTGTCAGCGGAATTCATTTTCCCAGACTGCTTGCGCATTTTTGCAACATCCTCTTTTATATCTTCGTCTGTGAGATCAACTTTATATTTTGCTAATTTATTAAGAGGCTTGATATCTAATTTAATTTCTGGCCTTATTCCGATATCATATGTAAACTCAAGATCATCTGATTTCCAATCAATATCTTCAGCATGATAAATAGATAGCGGGCTAAGAACAAGTTTTATATTATTGGTCTCAAGATAATCCTGGATACTTTTTTGAAGGAATTTCTCAACAAGTTCACGTTTTACATCCTTCCCTATCATTTTTTTAACCACGCCGGTAGGAATTTTGCCAGGCCTGAAACCTGGTACATGCATTTTATGGCCATGTTCTTTTAAAGATTTTTCAAAATCTTCTTTATAGTCCGCTTCCGTAAGTTTTACAGATAAAATGGCATCAAGGCCTTCCTTGTTATTAATAGTTAGTTCCACGATTGTTTAACTTATTCTTTTACTTAATGATAAAAATAAAGAAGGGTAATATCCTACCCTATTTAAAATAGCCCGCAAAGATACAAAAAAATGTTGTTGCCAGTGTAGACTTGGTAGCTTTAAGAGTAAATACTGTCTATAAAATCGCTCCAATATCCATTTTTAAAAATTCTTCAATTGGCAAACCTGATTTACCAACTAATAATACTTTGTCCGGCTGCATTTGTTTCTGAAAAGCCTGCATTCCTGAAATTCTACCCATATTGCCACTTTTAACTTCCAAGCCAATTACTTTCCCTTTTATTTCAAGCACAAAATCAACTTCATCATTTCCTTGCCGCCAATAGTAAACACTGTAACCATTCATTAGTGAATTGTTCAGTAAATGAGCCCCGACGGCCGATTCCACCATTCTGCCCCATTGGTCTGGCTGAATATATACTTTATCAAGAGTTTCTACTCTTTGGGCACTGATCAAAGCAGTATTATGTACCTGGAATTTTGGACTGGACGACCTTTTCCTGATAATGTTTTTAGAATATTTCTCAAGACCTCCCAGTAATCCGGCTGTATCTGTCAGGTTTAAATAATGCGCAAGCGTAGTAGTATTACCAGCGTCTGAAAGCTGCCCCATAATTTTAGTAAAAGACAATATCTGCCCCGAATAGAGACAACCTAATTCAAACAATCTTTTCATGAGAGCCGGTTTGTCAATTCGGGTTAACATTAAAATATCCTTTGAAATACTGGTCTCGATCATTGAGATGGATACATAATCTTTCCACCTCCTTTCATCACTAATAAGTTCGGCAGGGCCCGGGTACCCTCCAAACCAGATATATTGTTTTAAGTTCCAACCAAATGCATCATGCATTTCTGCAAATGACCAATGCCCCATATAGATAGTTTCAAACCGGCCAGCGATTGATTCTGTTAATCCTTGCTGCAAATGCAGCCTGGAAGAACCAAGCAAAACAACTTTAATTTGGGTTTGTTCTTTTGTATCCAAATCCCAGTTCATTTTAACTGCTTCACTCCAGTTGTCAATTTTCTGGATTTCATCAATTACCAGCAAAAATTCTTTAGCACCAGTTTCGGCCATTTTTAACCTGGCAATTTCCCATTGCTGACTAAGCCATGCCTGGTCAGTAGCTGCTATCCCATCAGCTGAAATGGAATAATATGGAAACTTAATTTCTTTAAGCACTTGCGAGATGATCGTGCTCTTGCCTACCTGCCTTGGGCCAAATACAACCTGGATAAACTTTCTTTTTTCTAAAATTCTATCCTTAATAAGTTTATAATAAGACCTTTGAAACATGTTTTAATAATTTACTCAATATAATGAGCAAATTTACTCAATATATAAATTAAATTTACTCAACATAACTATTATTTTTACTAATCATAATGAGTATTTTTACTCAATACATTGAGTAAAATAAAAATAACCTTACAAATGCATAATTATGAGGTAATTACAAAATAAAAATAAGACTGCAAAACAACTGTTAGGCACTTAAATAAGGAAATATTAGACCAGATTTAACCAACTACATATTTATAAAAACACAGATTCATCCCTTTCCGGACCTGTAGAAACAAGGCCAATTTCTTTCCCGGTATGAGATTCGATAAATGCGATATAATCTTTTAATGCCTGGGGAAACTGTTGAAAACTGCTAACATTTGAAAGGCTGCATTCCCAACCCGCAAGCTCTTTATAGGTCAATTCAACACTCTCTCCAAAGCTAAGCGCACTGAAATTGCTTTCTTTGCCATTAGCTTTATATCCTGTACATACTTCAATTTCGCGAAGCTCATTCAGCACATCTACCTTCATCATAATAAGATTGGTAACGCCATTTATCATGATAGCATAGTTAAGCGCCTCCAAATCAAGCCATCCGCAGCGCCTTTTACGACCTGTAACTGAACCAAACTCATGACCGGTTTGTCTTAAATATTCACCTGTTTCATCATGAAGCTCAGTAGGAAATGGCCCCTCGCCTACTCTTGTAGTATAAGCTTTAAATATACCATACACAGTCCTGATTTGGCTGGGGGCTATACCCAAACCTATACAAGCTGAAGCGGTAACCGTATTAGATGAAGTAACATAAGGATAGGTTCCAAAATCAACATCAAGCAAAGTACCTTGGGCGCCTTCTGCGAGAATATTTTTACCTGCATTCAACTGTTCATTGATATAATATTCCGCATCAATAAATTTCAATTGTTTTACAAAATCGATAGCTTTTAGCCAGTCCGTATCTTCAACAGGTTCGGCAAAGCCAAGCGCAGTCAATAACTTTATGTGTTGGGCTTTAATAGCACTGTAATGATCTAAGAAATCAGGTTTAAATATTTCTCCTATTCTTATACCGAAACGTCCAATTTTATCCTGGTATGTGGGTCCAATGCCTTTAAGTGTAGATCCTATTTTCGAATCACTGCCACGGCTTTCATAATATTTATCAAGCATCCTGTGGGTTGGTAAAATAAGATTGGCTTTCCTTGAGATCAGCAGCCTGCTTTTAACTTCTATGCCTGCACCTTCAAGCCTATCAATTTCTTCTTTAAGTACTATAGGATCCAGTACTACACCATTGCCAATAATATTAGTGATCCCTTCACGGGTCATTCCGGATGGTATCTGTTGCAATACAAATTTCTTACCACCTATTATAATAGTGTGCCCGGCATTCGGCCCACCCTGAAAACGGGCAATGATCGAATAATTTTTGCTGAGAAGATCAACAATTTTTCCTTTTCCCTCATCGCCCCATTGGAGGCCGAGAATCACATCTACAGGCATATTTTAGTTTAGTTATTCGTTGTTAGTTGCTAGTTGTTGGTTAGAAAATCTCAATCCGTGGGTATAAATCTACTTCGAATATAAATTTAATCCTGCGAATTCATTATACTATAAATCTTTGCGCCTCTGCGTCTTTGCGAGACTCTTTTCATTGCTAAAATAATTATCAATTTCTTAAGCGATTTTGCGAATTATGCAGATCTCATCTTTCAAACCACATGTTTACCACAGTTCACACAATTTCCTTCAGGGTTAGCTTCTGGATTGCCGTGCAAAGTTAATGAATGCTGAAATACATTGAAGTGCAAAATATTCCCCATCATGCTTGTAATTTGTTGGAGGCGCGGATCGCAAAACTCATATACTTTATTACAATGGCCACAGATTAGATGGTCATGCTGTTTATACCCATATGAACGTTCATATTTGGCAACATTATTCCCAAACTGGTGCTTTACGACCAGGCCCGATTCCAATAAAAGATCTAATGTATTATAAACTGTTGCCCTGCTTACATGATAGTTTTTATTCTTCATTTGTAAGTATAACATTTCTACATCAAAATGATCATTACGACCATATATCTCCTCAAGAATAGCAAAGCGTTCCGGCGTTTTCCGTTGCTTTTTATCCTCCAGATATACCCTGAAAATTTCCTTTACCTCGTCGTAAGCGATCATGGTACAAAGATAGTTGATCGTTGCTGGTTGTTGGTTGATAGTGTTGGAAATGTTTACATGTTATATTATTCCGGTAATAACCCAGTATGGGTCATCAATTCGCGCACAATATTGTACCCTCAGACCGGAAATTTTTATCTCTCATTTCAAAAATCCTCCCTACCTTAGCCTCAACAAAAAACTTTATAAAAGAAAATTTAAAATCAATAAACATGAAAAAGAAAATTTTAATATTATCAGTGGCCGTAAATATTATTGCCGGAGCATTTATTTTATATGCTTTTACTCCAAAAGCAAAGAATGGAAATGATGGTGGGGGTGGATATATAACCATGAGAGTAGTTGATGCCGCAGGTGGTTATTCTACAGAACTCTCTGTTTCCGATGGAAATACTATTTTAGATCATCAGGATTTAACATCTGGATTTAAGGCTGAAAAAAGTAGAGAAAATAATCAAATAATCACAAAAAAAATGAATAACATTAGAAATCAAGGATATGAACTTATTTCTTCAAATGCTGGCGGAGTCAATGGCACAGTTACAAACTATATTTTCTTAAAGAAATAAAGTTTGAAAAATCAAACCTGTGCTTTTTGTCCGAATTGGCAACAATAACCAACAACTAACAACCATCAACTAACAACTTTCTTTCCTAAGTAACAACCCCCGTCAAAGCCTCCTCTACATGGAAACGCGTAACAGAATCAATGCCCTTGATTTCCTTGATCTTGTCAATTAATTTTTCAAGGTGAGACAAGTCGTAGATGAATAAAATGATTGATCCTTCAAAAGCACCTGCAATTGAGGAAACCGTAATAGATTGAATATTAACCTGAAGCTCTTTGGATATGATGTCCGTGATATTGCTCACAATGCCAATACTATCTATACCAATTAGTTTGATGCCTGCAGGAAATGTACGGATCTCTTTAAGCTGATCGGTAGCCCACTTGGCCCTGATAATCCTGTATCCATAATTCGACATGAGCCTTATCCCATTCGGACAATTGGTGCGGTGAATTTTAATTCCATCACCAATGGTGATAAACCCAAAAATATCATCACCAGGAATAGCATTACAGCATTTTGCAAAGGAATAGTCAAGGTCAGTATCCTCTCCTATTACCACCATATCAGGGTTTTTTGGCGTTATTTTTTTACCATTTATTGCCGGAGTTGGTTTATGAGTTCCATTTCTGCCCTGACCAAGTTTGTCTGTGCTTTCAAAGAATTTTAATCCATTCAGCACCTCAGTTTTATCCATTGCGCCGGTACCTATATTATAATAAAGCTCAAAACTATTTCGCAATTTGAAATAATGCACCAGCCTTTGTACATTATCATTGGTCCATGCCAGGTGTATATGTTTAAACTTGCGCATGAGGTATTCTTTACCTTCAAGACCTATTTTGCGTTTCTCTTCTTTAAGGCTGGTTTTTATATTAGACTTTGCCTTGGCAGTTACCACATAATTCAACCAGTCTTCAGATGGCTTTTGCTTTTTGGAAGTTATGATCTCAACCTGGTCGCCATTTTTTAATTTATAGCTTAGTGGCACTAGTCTATGATTTACTTTGGCTCCGAGGCAATTAAGCCCTACCTGGCTATGTATTTCAAAAGCAAAATCCAAAGCAGTTGCCATAGATGGAAGCTGGATGAGATCACCTTTTGGCGTAAAAATAAATACCTCGTCAGAAAACAAGTTTAATTTAAAATCATCAATAAAATCGATAGCATTCGATTCAGGATTTTCAAGCAGTTCCCTTATTTTTTTTAATCCATTCCTCCAGGTTTGTATCCGCATTAGATGCTTCATCTTTGTATTTCCAGTGCGCCGCATATCCTTTTTCAGCAATATCATCCATCCGCACACTACGTATCTGTGTTTCAACCCATTTCCCTTGCGGGCCCATCACCGTAGTATGAAGAGATTCATAACCATTCCCCTTAGGCACAGATATCCAGTCACGTAGACGCTCAGGATTAGGACGATATACATCAGTTACAATAGAATACACCTTCCAACAATCTGCCTTTTCCAACTCAAGTGGTGAATTAACTATAATCCGAATAGCAAACAAATCATAAACCTCTTCAAAAGGAATGTTCTGTTTCTTCATTTTATTATAAATGGAATAGATCGATTTTGGCCGGCCCTTTATATCATAAGAGACTTTTGCATCATTTAGTGAATCCTGGATGGGCTCAATAAATTTCCGTATAAATTTATTTCGCTGAATTTTTGATTGTTGAAGCTTCTGGGTAATTTCTTTATATACCAGTGGTTCAGTGTATTTAAGGCTTAAGTCTTCCAACTCACTTTTAATACTATACAACCCTAGTCTGTGTGCAAGGGGGGCAAAAAGAACCAAAGTTTCTGAAGCTATTTTAAGCTGATTGTTGCGACTCATCGCCTCCAATGTCCTCATATTATGAAGACGATCAGCTAGTTTTATTAAAATTACCCTCACATCATCTGCCAGGGTAAGTAGTATCTTTCTAAAATTTTCAGCCTGTAACGAGGTTGTTTTACCTACTACTCCAGCAATTTTTGTAAGCCCGTCAATAATATTTGAAACTGTTGGGCCAAATTTACTTTCAATGTCTTCAAGGGTAATATCGGTATCTTCCACTACATCATGCAGTAATGCACAAATTATAGCAGTTTTTCCCAGGCCAATTTCTTTGGCACATATATTGGCAACAGCTAAGGGATGAAAGATAAATAGTTCGCCCGATTTCCGCCTCATCCCGGTATGCGCTTCCAGCGCCATAGCGAATGCTTCCCGGATTTGTTTTTTATCGCCAGGTTCCAGGTTTGGCCTTAAGGCTTTGAGCAGGTTTCGGTATTCTTTTAGTAGCTGTCTCTTCTCAACTTCAGGATCTAATACTTGCATCGGGATAAATATACGGAATATTTATGTGTTTACAAAGGAAATTATTTAATAGAAACATATTTCATAATAAATAGGTGCAAATACACGGTATTTGTATATTTTTGCAGTCCATTTTGCGGATGTGGTGGAATTGGTAGACACGCCAGACTTAGGATCTGGTGCCGAGAGGTGTGCGGGTTCGAGTCCCTCCTTCCGCACCTATTAAGAGCGAAGAGCGAAAGGGCGGAGAGCGAAGGTGAGTAGATAACTTTCCTTCGCTCTCCGCTCTGTTTCTTCGCACTTTTTCTTTTATAGCAAATAATTGTATAATGTCAATTGAAACTTTGCAAACATTGGAGGTAATTGAAGTAATGGAAAACTTTATTGACAGGAAAAGGCCTGCTGAAAAAATTCGCCATCAAGTAGATTTGAGCTACAAAATAATAGACCAAAGTATAGAAGTGTTTGAAATAAGGCCGAGGCCTAATAGATTGGAAGAAAAAATGGAATGCAAAATTGCTAAAGCGACATTTTTGAAAACAAAAAATTATTGGAAAGTATTTTGGTGGCGTTCCG
>Ga0207068_1114_pt1 | contig 22746 bp, 20 predicted proteins | sample Alteio_BWMinCont_23_FD_153475 | JGI IMG/M metagenome (GOLD analysis project Ga0207068, IMG submission 153475) | Enriched cells from forest soil in Barre Woods Harvard Forest LTER site, Petersham, Massachusetts, United States -... | ecosystem: Environmental > Terrestrial > Soil > Temperate forest >... | reverse complement strand
ACCGATCATGATGCTGTTTTCTTTGTTTGCGCCGACTAGACTTATCGAATATTCAAAGATTCGGGGGTCTGGTTTGTTGTGCCCTGCCATTTCAGAATTAATGACATACTTAAAGAAATGCTCGATTCCCGAGGTGCGTATTTTTACTTCCTGGGCTTCCTTAAACCCGTTGGTGATGATATGGAGTTCGTAGGAAGATGAAAGGTGCTCCAGCACTTCCCTGGCACCTGGAATGAGGTGTGGTTTAAGAGGGGATTCTTTAACAAAGGCTTCTCCGAACTCATGTGCGAGTTGATGGTCCTCTACACCGAAGTACGCAAACACTTTACGGAACCTCTCAAAGCGGAGTGTTTTACGGTCTATCTCCCCTTTTCGGTATTGATCCCACAAACCGTCGTTGATCTTATTGTATTCCTGAATAAAGCCCGGAGGGGAAGAGTTGATCTTATCGGCCAGATCATAACTATGGAGCAATTCCGTGATTGTTTCCGAAGAATTGCGTTCCAGATCCCAGAGTGTATGGTCGAGGTCAAAGAAAATGTGATTGTATTTCTTCATGTGTTTGTGATTAAGAAAACAAACTTGAAAGTTTGAATACATGAGCCACCAAATTTAGTGCCACAGCCCATAAAGCCAGGGAAACAAAAAGGTAGATAAAAGCAGCCTTGCGCTTATGGCAGAAAAAAGACATGATGGCTATGGCACCAATTGGAATGGAGATCAAACAAGGTGTTACGAGTGCAAGGCCAAACAGACCTAATCTTTTTTTTACCTTCACAATAAAGCGGTTGGAAGATTTGAATTTTCGTCCTGCATAGCGTTTAGCCTCCGCTGCGGTACGGGATGTAAAGGTACGAAGGAAGAGTTCTACTATTTTGGTCCAGTATGCAGAAATGAGTTCACCGATTAATCCGAAAACGGTAATTCCTGCCGCACCTCCAACATAAGTGGTTGCAAGAGCTTCTTTAAAGCTGAGATGCAGGCTTTCGGCAAAAAAAGGAGCAAAGAGAAATTTAACACTGGAAAGGAGTGCTACTGCTACATATTTGCCGATTTCATCTTCATGGCCTCCCATTGGGTTCAGAGTTTGACCCCGTAAGCCAGATCACCGGCATCTCCAAGGCCTGGAACAATGTAGGCTTTGTCATTCAGCTTTTCATCAATGGATCCGAGCCATAGGGTTACATTATCAGGAAGATTTTTACGCGCATAATCAACGCCTTCCCGGCTTCCAATTACGGCGGCGATATGAATATGAGAAGGAGCCCCATCCCGAAGCAAGGAATGATAGGAAGCAAGCATGGAATGACCGGTGGCAAGCATAGGATCAGACAGGATCACCACCTTGCCTTTCAGATCGGGGCTGGCCATGTATTCAAGTTTTATTTCAAAAGATCCATCCGCTGTATGTTTGCGGTAAGCGGAGATGAATGCATTTTCTGCTTCATCAAAATAATTCAGAAAACCCTGATGCAAAGGTAAACCCGCACGCATGATTGTTGCAAGTACAGGTTGTTGAGCCAAGGTATATGTTTTCTTAACTCCCAATGGAGTCTTGGTGTCAACCGCCTTCCATTCCAGCTTCTTGCTGATTTCGTAGGCAAATATTTCGCCGATACGTTCTAAGTTCTTGCGGAAGCGAAGGCGATCGTTTTGGATGTTTACATCTCTTAATTCGGCAATATATCTGCTGAAGAGGGAATTTTCTTTGGAAAGTTCAATAACCATAATTATTCTTTAAATAAGCGTGCGTACCAGGGAAGACGGTTAACTTTTACCTGTAAATATACGCATTCTTTTGCTCCGAAGCTCTTGTAAAACCGCGCAAGATTTGGATCATTAGAGCCTTCGAAATCCAGTACCAGATTGCGGTGCGCGTTTTCTTCAATAAATCGGTCGATCAGAAATGGCATGGCACTGTTGGTCCTTGCAAGCTGGTTGGAACCAGAAAACAAAAAGATAACCTTGCCATTACTCTCTACAAAAAATGCCCCTGCACACAAGCGTTTGTCTTTGGTCATCACCCCCCAGATCTGGGCCCTCCCTTTTTCCATAGCGGTACCAATCAGGGTCTCCAGAGTTGCATAATCTGAGGAACGGATGTTTTTATATTTTGCTCCGTTATTGTGGCGAAACATATTAATAATGAGAGAAGCCGGGATCTGTTTAGAAATCACAAGTTCGGCAGCAAGTGCCTTTTTAAGATTCCGTCTGGTGTTCTCGGAATAAGCTTCCAGGATATTTTCATACGATTCAATCAGGTCCAGCTCATGTGTTAGATTAGGATGGATGATCATATCCATCGAACTGAATTTATTCAATGTATTCAGATTGATCTCATAAAAAGAGTATTTGCGGGGAATAGCTTCGATAAATTCATGGATTTTTTCTTCTGTAAACTTATTAAGGGAAAAGACACCCAGTTGTTGAGTAAAGAGGGGAGGATAGAGATAGAATATCCCGAATTTCTTCCGGCATGTCAATGGCATTACACTGATATAGTCGTCCTCTACAAGTCCTTCCCAACCGGGGGCAACAATATCCAGATACCAGGAATAAGCATAAATGATACCGTTTACGGAACGCTGGATACAGCTGTCCCATTTCTGCTTATCGATATTGTTATGACTGAGCGAAGTAATCATTCCGGCTTCATCCGTTTGCAGCAAGTTTAGTCATTTCTTCATAGACCTTTAACCAACCCTCCCACTGTTTTTCATTGCATAGGCTTTCGTTATGCCAGAGGCTAACAAAGGTGCCATTGACTTTCCGAACCTCATCAATCAAGGGGGCAATAACTTCAATGGCCTGCTCCGGAGGAACCTTCATATAATATTTCAGGGTAGCATCCATGATGGCAAAAGGATGGATGCGGAGCTTGGTTTCCACTTCCTGATCGAGATCATAAAAATTAAAAGCAGAACAGATCCCGGCTCTGAAACCAATTTCATTTGCAAAACCCATGGTATGATCATCTGTAATATCCAGGTCGATCAGGTTCCGGTAGGTATCCGGAAATGAAAGTTTAAGAAAATGCTGGCGGCTGTTGGTTACTTCCCGGTGAAGTACATTCCCAAGCCTGCTCACCTCTCGTTTCAGTCGCTCTGGATGTTCATTGGATCCATAAGATGGATGAACCCCCACCTCGGCATAATCTCCTACTGTTTTAATAAGTGATTGGAATTTGCGGCTTTCTATAGGAAGGTTTTTATCATTTAATCCATAATCTCCCACCAGGAAAAAATAAAGAGTTTTGAGCTTGTATTTTTTCTGGATAGCAAACTGAAAATCATACGTATCATAAGGATCCTTTTTTAGACCCAGCAGAACCTTCGTACGGTCATTAATATTCGTAAAATCAAATTTAAGGAGATCCTTCAGGTACCCTCCCAGGGTCCGCATCATCCCTTTTTCGCGATATGCGTATGCGTTGTCAATGTCTATGGTAGACACATAAGCATATTGCTGACCGGGGAACACTAATCCCGGGAAATGTTTCCGAAGCATCTCCGCAACCATTAATACCCATTGGTTCACTACCGGGATGGTCAGGAATCCGTTTTTCCAGGCCAGGCTTTCTTTCGCATCAAAACGGTCGTGAGAATCGCGGATATGAGGAAGATATTCTTCGTATCGGCTTACCAGATAAAAGGATGCGGCAAAAGGGTCAAAAGGCAGTGCAGATTTTTTCCCGGTGGGGAAAAATATTTTACCTTCCTTCCAATCACTTACCGTTACATTCTGTTCCTTGATCCCCGATTCAAAGAGCAGAGGAACAGATTCAAAATGGAGCTCCTGCCCGAGAGCGGACAGTGAGTAGGAAAATTTCGGGCCTTTATATTCATCAAATTCAGTTCTGCTTTCAGTCAAACTGCAATTTGCTCCAAGCAGCTCTTGAAAGAAAAGTCTGAACATGTACCGGTTACGGGGTGTAATTTTATGCGTGTAAGCAAGCATGTCAGGCAAATGTTTTAAGCAGTTCGGAACAGATATATTCGGAAGCATGCCCGTCTCCAAAAAGCGGAGGAAACTTAAGTGTCTTGCTTATGGCAAAGGAATGGTAAGCTTCCAAAATGCGGTTTTCGTCAGCATCTGCAATAATAGCGGCGCCAGATTGAACCAGTTCCACCCATTCTGTTTCAGGGCGGAGGATAATACAAGGTTTATGAAAATAAAATGCTTCTTTCTGCACGCCTCCCGAATCGGTCATGACCAGCCGTGCATGTTTTTCGAGTGTTATCATCTCTAAAAAGGAAACCGGTTCGAGTATCTGAAAAGCTGAATTGGCTTTTACGGCCGCAAGCAACTCCTTACTGAGGTTCTTTTCCAGAAGTTTGGCCGTACGGGGATGCAGGGGAAGTATAATTTTTATTCCCTCTTTTAGGGAGATGCGGTTCAAGGCACTAAACAAGGCGGATAAGCGCTCAGGCTCATCGGTATTATTGTTTCGGTGAATGGTTGCGAGGATAAATTCTCCGTCAGTGAGATTTTCATCTTTCAGGATATTGGTTTTGGAGTCGGCGATCTCTGAAAAATAAAGGCTGTTATCGTACATCACGTCCCCACAATGAATAATATGCGGGTTATCGGCATTATAGGGTCCTGGGTTGTTTTCCTTAAAACCTTCTTTCACCAGGTTTTTATAACCGGTGCTTGTGGGCGAAAAAAGCAAGGTTGAAATATGATCAGCCATGATACGGTTAACCTCCTCAGGCATGGCTTTGTTGAAAGAACGAAGCCCTGCTTCTATGTGCACTACCGGAACATGGAGCTTGGATGCAGCAATGGCTCCGGCAAGTGTAGAGTTCGTATCTCCATAAATAACCAATGCATGAGGCTTCTCTTTAAGCAGGATTTCTTCCAGGGCAATAATCATGGCAGCTGTTTGTTTGCCATGACTTCCCGATCCTACCTGTAGATTATAATCCGGGAGTGGGATACCGAGCTCGGAGAAAAAAACAGCTGACATATTCTCATCGTAGTGCTGACCTGTATGAATGATTATTTCCCTGATCTGTTCCGAAAAGTGGTTCCGGATGGCCCTGCTCAGTGCTGCGGCTTTAATAATCTGAGGTCTGGCACCAACAATGGTGAGTATTTTGAGCATAGAATCTTTTTCAGGGATAAAAATAGGGATAATTCAGCTCTTAACCTCTCCCAACATCCCCTGATCGGTGAAGCTGTAATATGAATCTCCTGCGATGATAAGGTGGTCGAGCACAGGGATATCCAGCATATTTCCGGCATCCTTCAGTTGGCGTGTGATTTTAAGATCGGCCTCACTGGGCAGGAGGGAACCGGAAGGATGATTGTGACAGAGAATGATGGAGCAGGCAAGAAACTGAAGCGCCGGCCGGAAGATCATTTTAGGATCTACTACGGTGCCACTCATGCCCCCTCTGCTTATTAACTCCCTGCGAATAATCTGATTGGCCCTGTTGAGAAGTACGATCCAAAATTCCTCATGAGGCAAGTCGGCAAATACGGAACGCATATATTCAAAGGCATCTGCACTGGTGCTGACCTTGCTGCGCTGCCCGGTCCCGCTTGCTTTTCTTCTTCTTCCCAGTTCGAGGGCGGCAATAATGGTGACTGCCTTGGCTTCTCCCATGCCTTTAAATTTGACAAGGTCATTCACACTCAGTTTTCCGAGTGACTCGAGATCATTTCCTGTGCTTTTGAGTATTTGTTTGCTAAGTTCAACAGCCGTCAATTCACGGCTTCCGGATCCAATCAGGATGGCAATAAGCTCGGTATCAGAAAGAGCCTGGCGTCCTTTTTCAAGCATTTTCTCCCTCGGACGATCTGCTTCCGCCCATGATTTTATAGTCAACTTTTCCATTTACCGGCCTTTTTTCAGGACGATTAAAGATAGGAATTCAACCATAAAAAAACCCGTTCCTTGTTCAGAAACGGGCTAATTAAAAAAGAGGGTAAGCTGAGGCTTATTTAATGGTCTTCACGTGCTTGGTGAGCTTTGATTTAAGATTTGAAGCTTTATTCTTGTGAATAACACTTTTCTTAGCCAGTTTATCAATGAGGGAAATCACTTTAGGAAGGTCTTTTTCTGCAGCTTTCTTGTCGGTAGCAGTACGGATACCTTTGATAGCAGTACGGACAGTTTTGTGCTGGTAACGGTTCTTCAACTTCTTTGCGTCGTTCGAACGGATTCTTTTAATGGATGACTTATGATTTGCCATTGTTTGTGTCGTTTTTAAGGAGGGCAAAGATAGGACAATTATTGGAACAGCAAGCAAATAATGAAAAAATCCCTTTTCTCAGCTCAATTTCTCAAAACAAGCTCAATTGCCCTTCCCCGCCGGAAGAATCAAATGCTTCCAGGTTAAAACGGAAGGTTTTTTCATTATTCATGTACCTTTTCCGGGCCGATTTAAAAAGTGCCCAGATGGCCTCCGCAATCTTTCCTTCTCCCCTCATCCGAGCTCCAAAACGGCTGTCGTTTACCGTACCTCCATGACATTCAACGATTTGATTCCATACTTTATCGGCTCTGTCGGGGTATGTTTTCTGCAGCCAGTCTTTAAATATCCCCCCTATGGCTCCGTTCAACCGGACGATCTGCATCCCAGCCCTTCGGGCTCCATTCCGGGCCGATTCTTCAACGATCTCCGAAACTTCATGACTATTGATTCCTGGAATAATCGGAGCTGCCATAATACCTACTGGAATTCCCGCCTTGCTCAGTTCAGACAATGCATTAAAACGCTTGGCATAACTAGCTGTCCTCGGTTCCAGGAGTAGGCGGGTATCTTCATTCAATCCTGTTATGGAGAGCATGACATGCACCAGATTTTGTGCAGCTAGTTCCTGAAGAAGATCCAGGTCTCTCAGAATGAGTACATTTTTTGTTATGATGCCTACCGGATGTTTATGTTGAAGGCAAACCTCCAGAATACCACGGGTGAGCCGGAGTTTTCGCTCTATAGGCTGATAACAATCGGTGTTTCCCGAGAGCATTATAGGAAAAGGTTCCCAGCCTTTCTTCCGAAAAGCCTTCTTCAGTAATTCAGGGGCATGCTCCTTATAAATGATCTTGCTTTCAAAATCCACTCCTGCACTGTATCCCCAATATTCATGTGTGTTCCGCGCATAGCAATAAACACATCCATGTTCGCAACCCTGATAAGGGTTCATGGAGTAACTCATGCCTATATCCGGGCTTTCTACTTTATTAACCAGAGTTTTCGCCTGAGTAGGAATGTATTCCGTTTTGATTGGCCCGGCAGGAAACTCTGCTTCTTCCTCTTCAAAGGAAAATTTCTCAAACCGGTTATGTGGATTGAACTGAGCTCCTCTGCCCTTCATCCGGTTAGGTGATGATTCGTTCTCATGATTAGGAAATGGCGATTTTTCTGACATTCTATGTTTCTCAAGATAAACAAAATCAGAAGCACAATCCCGTAGACATGGAAAATATTTCTCCTACCTTTGCTAACCTTAAAAAACAAGAATGGTTTACATCACCCGAAAAGAACATTTCAATGCAGCGCATAAACTTTTCAATCCGTCATGGACGGACGAGAAGAACCAGACCGTCTTCGGTAAATGCGCCAACCCTAACTGGCACGGGCATAATTATTATATCTATGTAACTGTAAAAGGGGAATTACAAAAGGAAACAGGCTATACTGTAAACCTTAAAGAATTAAGCAGTATCATCCGTGAAAAAATAACAGATAAGCTGGATCATAAAAATCTTAACCTGGATGTAGATTTCCTGAAAGGCCTTATGCCAACCACAGAGGTAGTAGCCATCGCCATCTGGGATCAACTCGTGGACCCTATAAGCAAATTAGGTGGAACGTTGCATTGCGTAAAGCTTTGCGAAACAGATAATAATTACGTGGAATATTTCGGAGGAAAATAAAATGTTTGCAGTTTGCATTTAAAGAGACCATCATGAGCAATTACAAATTCACCGAAGAATACGATACGGAGATCACCCATAAAATTTCCGTTAATTATCTGGAAACTTTAAGATCCTTGGGAGAAGATCCCGAGCGTGAAGGGTTGTTAAAAACACCAGAAAGAGCCGCGAAGATGATGGAATATCTTACTTCAGGTAAGTGCCAGAATCCGTCTGAGATTTTACGTTCGGCTATGTTCAAAGATCCTTACCAGCAAATGGTGATCGTGAAAGATATAGAGCTTTACTCTCTTTGTGAACACCACCTCCTTCCTTTCTTCGGAAAAGCACATATAGCCTATATCCCCAACGGGTATATTGTGGGACTGAGTAAAATTCCACGGGTTGTGGATGCATTTTCCCGACGCCTGCAAGTTCAGGAACGCCTCACACAGGAAATCCTTCATTGCATCGACGAGACTCTTAAACCCATTGGTGTGGCCATCGTAATAGAGGCCTCCCACCTCTGCATGCAAATGCGGGGAATTCAGAAACAGAATTCTGTAACTACTACCTCTGCTTTTACCGGTGAGTTCTTGAAAGACACGACCAGGAAGGAGTTTATTAATTTGATTTCCACGAAACTGCATTAAGATTTTCTGAAGACCGTTGCTCTTAAAACAGACTTGTTAATTATCGTTAATATTTCTTTCTAATCGAGCGAAGTTGATTTTTTCACTTGAACAACCTGCAGCAAAGCAACTAATTCATTATCTTTGTATCGAACAAAATCAATATCAAAATGGACAATAACACCATGAATTTTACCAACACGCAAGAGAATGAAAGCGTGCTTGTTAAATCGTTCCTGACCAAGGTTTTCACTTGGATGGTAGCAGCTCTTGCTATATCCGGCGTAATCGCATATTTGTTTGCCACCACACCGGCACTGCTTTCTTACCTTTTTGTTGAAACCGCAGGACATCTCAATTTTACTACTATGGGTTATGTGGTTATGTTTGCTCCACTTGCATTTATCCTGGTCATGAATTTCGGACTCGAAAAACTTTCACTTCCTGTTATTCTGACTTTATTTATCCTCTATTCCGCAACCATGGGAATGAGCCTGAGTGTAATCTTCCTTCTCTATGCCGGAGCCGTTCTCGCCAAAACATTCCTGATCAGCGCCGGAGCATTTGGCTTTATGGCTGTTCTGGGTGCAACCACCAAAACAGATCTTACTAAATTCGGAACTTACCTTTATATGGGCTTGTTCGGTATTATCATTGCATCGGTTATCAATTACTTCACCGGTGGAAGCACGTTTCTTATAGACATCCTTTGTGTTATCGTCTTTACCGGTCTTGCTTCTTACAAAACACAAATGCTAAAAAATCTCGCCCTTCAAACAACCCAAGGAACAGAACAAACTCAGAAACTGGCTTTATGGGGTGCATTGTCCCTGTATATCACCTTCATAAACTTGTTCCTTACACTTCTTCGACTCGCCGGGGGAAGGAAATAAGCGATTAAGCGTTTTATTATTTACGAAACAAGCCCGGAAAAAGTCCGGGCTTGTTTCGTTTAACCAAATAATAGGAACATTATAATACCTCACTCCTTCTTCATCACCTCCAACTCCACCCTCCTGTTCCTGGCTCGTCCTGCCGGGGTGGAATTGGTGGCAACCGGATAGGAATCACCATAACCTTTATAGGATATATTATTCTTAACCCCTTTACGAAGCAGGTAATTGTATACGGCAAAAGCCCTCTGATCGGAAAGGTTTTGGTTGTTTAATTTATATCCTGAATTATCAGTATAACCATTTACCCGCACTTCCAGAAACGGGTTTTCGTTCAGGAAGGTAACCAGATAATCAAGCTCGTCGTTCGACTCTTCCAGAAGCTCAGCTCCCCCGGGTTCGAAGAAGATGTTATGGAGTTTAATAGTCTGTCCCACTTTAAGGTCTTTTCCCGAAACCGTTTTAAAAGTATCCACGGGCAAGCTCTGCTGAACAGCAATCAAAGAATCAATTTTACGTGTATGCGTAGTATCCGCCTTTATATCTTCGACCAAGGATATGTCATCTATAAAATAATAACATTCGATGGTCTTGAATGGTCTTCCCATTCGTTTAAAATCCTTATTTATTTTCGGAGACATATTTCCTATAGTCATGAAACGTTCTCCTCCGATAGCCGTATACGGCATAGAGAGCTTGGTCCATTTGAAATCACTGACTATGCCCTTTTTATTTCCGACTTCCGTTTTAAATTCAGGAGCTAACTCCTCCACCTGAGCCTGGTTAAGTGCTTTCTTGGAAAAACAAGCGCCGAGCGATTTAGATGCATAGGTGCTCCATTCTCCGAAACAAACCCAGAATTCAACAGTATAATGATGCCCGGGTTTAAGGGTCGAATCAAGTTTCACGTAGAGGTATTCCCGGTAATTTTTTTGAAAACGGACTCCTGCAAAACTCTTTCCTCCGTGTGCCTCCACTTTTTTATCATCATGCAATTTGAATGGGCCGTGATAATAGTCAACTGTATAAATGTTCTTCCAGGGTCTGGCGGCAGCTATAAATAATCCCTTTCCGGAGTATTTTTCAAATCCAGGATTTGGCACAAGATTGGTCTGTGCAGTGATTTGCAGAAAAATAAAATGAAAGGCACAGAAAAATAAAACTATCTTCAGGGAGTTCCTTTGATGGGCTCTGTTTTTAATCAGAGAGATATATTGAACAACTTTCTTCAATTAGAATCTGAATTCTTTTACCGTACTCACAAATAATTTCACTTTTTCTTTTTCCGTATCCGGGTAAAGTCCATGACCCAGATTGGCTATATGACGCACCGGCCCGAAGGCTTTGAGCATTTTGCGAGTCTCATTTACAATCACCTCATCCGAAGCATATAGAAGACATGGATCCATATTTCCTTGCAGGGTTTTCAGAGGACCAATGAGCGCACGTGATTCAGCAATGTCCATAGTCCAGTCCAGCCCGATGGTATCACAATTGATCCCTGCAATATCCTTTCTGGCGAAGAATGCATCTTTAGCAAACACGGTCACTGGCACAGTGGTTTCCGCTTTTAATCCATCACATATTCTTGTAATATAACGAAGAGAAAACTCCCGGTATTGCTCCGGACTTAATACTCCGGCCCAGGAATCAAAGATCTGGATCATATCAGCCCCTGCTTTTACCTGGGCCAGGAGATAGTTTAAAGTACTCTGTGTAATCTTTTCCAGCAATGAATGAGCCAGTTTAGGATTAGTATACAGAAATTTCTTAGCCTTACTGAATGTCTTCGATCCACTTCCTTCAATCATGTATGAAAAAATGGTCCATGGTGCACCCGCAAAACCAATCAGAGGAACACGTCCATTCAGTTCTTTTTTGGTAAGACTAATAGCTTCCAGCACATAATGCAGGTTTTCTCCTTTTGCGATACGTAGAGCATCAATATCGGCTTTGCATTGTATGGTCCTCTCAAACCAAGGTCCTTTTGCTTCCAACATTTGGTAAGGGAGGCCCATTGCTTCCGGAATCACCAGAATATCCGAAAAAATGATGGCCGCGTCCACGCCCAGAATATCAACAGGCTGTATGGTGACTTCACAAGCAAATTCAGGTGTTTCTACCAGCTCTTTAAAACCACCCATTTTCTCTCTCACTTTACGGTATTCTGGTAGCACTCTTCCGGCCTGACGCATCAACCAAACAGGTGTACGCTCGGTCCTTTCTCCTTTTGCAGTCCTCAGAATGAGGTCGTTCTGTAACTTCATCCGACGAAAATACGAAATTCCTCCCTGTTCCTTCCGATGACTCCATTTTGCTACATTTACTCCTTTAAAACTCATATAAATATGGTTCTCAAACGATTTCTTTCCAACCTGATCCTTCCTCTGCTCCTTTCTTCTTGCCCTCCTTTTATATATGCCCAGCAGAAAATGCTTACTATGGAAGATGCGGTGCTCAAACAGCGCAGCACACTGGCCCCGGAAAAATTGAAAGGAATCACCTGGATTCCTAATTCTAAAATACTTGTCTTCCAGGGTTCTGGAGACCATGAAAAGGATTTAATGAGGATGACTATCGGCAAGCCGGAAATGCACGTGTTTCTGACTCTCTCCTATCTGAATAAGGAACTTAAAGAGAACAACCTGGAAGCAGTAGGATCCATCCCTTCTATTTTCTGGGAAGGAACCCGGAGCTTTAAGATGTTTGCTGACAACAAACAGTTAGAATTTCTACTGAAACTTTATCCCAATGACTCTGTGGTTATTGGGCTCGACCCAAAGTTCTCCTTTTCGTTCCCCGACCATTTCGAGAATGTGGATCCTTCTCCAATCAGCCCATGGACAGCCTTTACAGTAGACAATAATCTGTATGTAAAATGCAAAGCGGAAGAGATCGCCCTTACTAAAGATGTGGATAAAAATATTGTGAATGGGAAAAGCGTGCATCGGGAAGAATTCGGCATCACCAAAGGAACATTTTGGTCTCCTTCAGGAAACCACCTCGCGTTTTACAGGATGGATCAGACGATGGTGACCGATTATCCGGTGATGGATCTTACCCAGAGACCCGCAGCAGTAAACATGATTAAGTATCCAATGGCAGGAGATAAAAGCCATGAAGTAACAGTAGGAGTATTTAACTTAAATACGCGTACCACCGTTTTTCTGAAAACAGGAGAGCCTAAAGAACAATACCTCACAAACCTGGCCTGGAGCCCCGATGAAAAACACATCTACCTGGCTGTCCTTAACAGAGATCAGAATCACCTCTGGTTAAATTCTTACAACAGCTCGACCGGGGACTTCGAAAAAAATTTATTTGAAGAACAAGATGAAAAATATGTACAGCCCCTCCATCCTCTCCAGTTCGTAAAAGCTCATTCCAATCAGTTTATCTGGCAAAGCAAACGGAACGGATACAACAACCTCTATCTATATGATGTTAGTGGAAAACAGATAAGCCAATTGACCGGAAAAGATGAAACAGACCTCCAGGTAGAAGACTTGACCGGATATGATCAGAGAGGAGAACGGGTGATCTACCAGTGCTCCTCAAAAAGCAATCCGATCGGACGTATCCTAAGATCTGTATCACTGAAAGATGGCACTTCCAAGACCCTGACTTCACTCACAGGAACCCATATCGCAAATCTAAGCCCTGATGGGGAATATTTTGTGGATATATATTCCTCCATTCAAACTCCCAATATTACAAAGCTCTACTCAACAGCCGGAAAGGAAATAAAGACCCTGCTCGCTGCAGAGGACCCCTTGAAGGATTACCGGCTGGGTAAAATGAAAGTCTTCACCCTAAAGGCTTCGAACGGAATGGATTTGTATTGCCGGTTGATTTTGCCGGTTGATTTCGATTCCACTAAAAAATACCCGGTTATTGATTATCTCTATGGAGGTCCTGGCGTGCAATTGATCGCAGACCGCTGGCTGGCAGGAAGCGATCTCTGGTTCCAATATATGGCTGAACATGGATTCATTGTTTTTACATTGGATAACAGGGGAACAACAGCAAGAGGTGATGCATTCGAAAAAGTAATCTTCCGTCATCTCGGAACTGTTCAGATGGAGGACCAGATGAGAGGGGTTGAATATCTGAAGAGCTTAAGATATGTGGATCCAAACAGATTAGGTGTTTTCGGCTGGAGCTTCGGAGGTTTTATGAGTACTTCCCTGATGGTACGTCAGCCTGGTACCTTCAAAGCGGGAGTTGCGGGTGGACCTGTTATAGACTGGAGTTATTACGAAATCATGTATACCGAAAGGTACATGAATACCCCACAAACGAATAAAGAAGGCTATGCCGAAAGCAGCCTGCTCAATTATGCAGGAAATTTGAAAGGCAAACTACTCATGATCCATGGAACTTCCGATGATGTGGTGGTATGGCAGCACAGCCTCCTTTTCCAGAAAAAGTGCGTGGATGCCGGTTCACAATGTGATTATTATGTTTATCCGGGTCATCTTCATAATGTATTGGGTAAAGACAGGGTACATCTTTATAATAAAGTGACTGATTATTTTATGACAAATCTTTGAAGAAAAGATTCGGGAATGATTAGATTTGCAAAGATGAGTACAGAAGATCCATTCCGTAAATTACAGGAACAACTTGAAAAAGAACCCTCCTGGCCGCTGGTATATATGTTTAAGTTTATCATCCCTGCTGATAACCAAAAACTGGCCCTGATTGAAAGTCTGTTTTCCACAGAGGCTGTCCTAACCCAACAAGCATCAGAAAAGGGCAATTACATCAGTATTACTGTAAAAGAAGTCATGCTGGATGCACCTTCGGTTATTGCTGTTTATTCTAAGGCTTCAAAGATTCCGGGAGCCATTGCACTATAAAGTAAACCAATATTTATTAGGCAAGGGTATCTGAACAAAAATTTATTCCTACCTTTAAGCTCTATCCCCCCAATTGTTAAAAAATCCCAGTGTCCCCCTTTTTAATGAAAATGCTTACTTTTACCATCCTTAACCCAGAAACTAAATGCACTTCATAAGGCTCTGTTTATTTTCCCTGATTATTATTGTATCCACATCCGGATCTTTTGCCCAAACTGCTACTATTCGTGGAAAGGTTACAGAATCCCTTAAAGGAGAACCGGTTCTTTATACGACCGTTTTTCTTAGTGGAACGAAATATGGGGTCCAGACCGATGTGGAAGGCTTTTATTCCTTAACTCAGGTTCCTCCGGGAAGCTATCTGCTGATTGTAAAAACGCTTGATTATGATTCGGTAGGGATTTCCATCACTGTAAAGGCCAATGAAATCCTGCATAAAAATATTATGCTGAAACCCCGTTCCAGAGAATTACATACCGTTGAAATCGAAGCCGGACGGACGGATAAGGAACAAAAAGTACAGACATCCGTGACCAGCATCACTCCTGTGGATATTAAAATGGTTCCTGCAATTGGTGAAGCTGACATTGCCCAGTACCTCCAGAATGTACCCGGAATCGTTTCTACAGGAGATGCCGGAGGCCAGTTATACATCCGTGGAGGTTCTCCTGTTCAGAATGAAGTACTAATGGATGGAATGTTGATTTATAATGCATTCCACTCTATCGGACTCTTTTCTATTTTCGATAACGATGTAATCAAGAATGCAGATATCTATACCGGTGGTTTCAATGCCCAATATGGTGGACGAATTTCTGCGGTGATGGACATTACCACCCGTGACGGCAACAAAAATAATTTCAGTGGTAAAATCAACGCCAGCACCTTTGGAGGAAAAGTCATGCTCGAAGGCCCATTGAAAAAACTGAAGACTGACGATGAAAACAGCGGAAGTATTTCTTATGTCTTATCCGCTAAAACTTCATACCTCCAGCAGACCTCCCCCGTTTTATACCCTTATGCTAACAGCGGTCAGGGACTGCCTTTCAATTATACTGACCTGTACGGGAAAGTATCCTTCAATGCAGGCAGTGGTACAAAACTCAATATCTTCGGCTTTAACGACCAGGATGGGGTAAATGATTACCATGGACTGCATAATCTGGGGTGGGCTGCATCTGGGTTTGGAACAAATTTCGTGGTTATCCCCCAGAATTCTCAGACCATTGTAACAGGCCACTTTGCCTATTCCAAGTATGCTATCCACGAACAAGCAAGTATTTATGACAGCCTCCAGACCAGCTCCATCAGTGGCTTTAACTTCGGTCTTGGCTTTACTTATTATTACGGAAAAAACCAACTTGATTACGGCGTTGACCTGATTGGCAACTCTACCGATTTTAACTTTCACAATTCTGTAGGTCACCTGATCGAACAAGATGATCATACTACGGAGTTCAGCCTCTTTATGAAATACCGCATGCTTCTTTTTGGAGACAAATTTATTCTGGAACCCGGCTTCCGTTACCAGTATTACGCAAGTCTGAGCTCAGGGTCCCCGGAACCTCGTCTTGGAATGAAATACAATGTCACCAAAAAATTCAGATTAAAAGCTTCCGGCGGGCTCTATTCTCAAAACCTGGTGAGTGCAGTTCCTGAGAAAGATGTCGTGAATCTTTTCTATGGTTTCCTCGACTCCCCTTCTGATATCCCTACCCAATATACTGACCAAAAGGGCAATGTAATTAATGTTACAAATGGCCTGCAGAAAGCCTGGCATGCCATCTTCGGCTTTGAATATGACCTTATGAAAAACCTGGATCTGAATGTGGAAGGCTATTATAAGGATTTCACACAGCTTACAGATCTGAACAGAGATAAGATATTCGAAGATGATGCTGCACATGCAAGCTATCCTGACTCACAGAAAAAAGATTTTATCATTGAGACCGGGAAGGCTTATGGAGTTGACGTTGAAATCAAATATAAATACAAGCATCTGTATTTCTGGATGGTTTACGACCTTGGTTATGTAACACGCTGGGATGGAACAGAAACCTACCGCCCTCACTTCGACCGCCGGCATAATATCAACCTCGTGGCATCCTATAAATTCGGTAGGAATGATGACCGTACCTGGGAGTTTGATTCCCGCCTGAACTTTGGATCCGGCTTCCCTTTCACACCCACCCAGGGCTTTTACCAGAACCAGACCCTGGCCACCGGAGTCAATGGAAGCTATACCAGTGGACAAGGCCAACTTGGAACCTTATATGGTGACTATAACTCCGCACAGTTACCCTATTATATGAGGCTGGATGTAAACCTGAAGAAAACCATTGAAATCAGCGATAAATCTATGCTGGAAGCGAGTATCGGAGCAACTAATGTACTCAACAGGGAAAATATTTTCTATGTAGACCGCATCACGGGATCCAATGTTTATCAGCTACCTATTATGTATACTGTAGCTTTAGGATGGACTTTCTGATATCCGTTTTCAATCGGACGGGAATTATTCCTACTTTTGACAGGCCTCTTGCCCTTTAATATTCTTCAAGCTATGTCAGTTGGTACCAAATACATCTTCGTTACAGGCGGAGTTACATCCTCATTAGGAAAGGGCATCATTTCAGCTTCCCTGGCTAAGTTGCTTCAAGCAAGGGGTTATAGTGTGACTATTCAAAAATTGGATCCCTATATCAATGTAGATCCGGGAACCCTCAACCCCTATGAACACGGTGAATGTTATGTCACTGATGATGGAGCTGAAACAGACCTTGACCTTGGCCATTATGAAAGGTTCCTTAATACACCTACCTCCCAGGCCAACAACGTTACTACAGGCCGGATTTACAAGACTGTTATTGAAAAAGAAAGACGTGGCGATTACCTTGGAAAGACTGTTCAGGTTATTCCGCACATCACCGATGAAATAAAGAATCGGATAAAACTTTTGGGAAAAACAGGGAACTATCAATTCGTCATTACAGAAATTGGAGGAACCGTTGGTGATATCGAATCCCTTCCATATATCGAAAGTGTAAGACAGTTAAAATGGGAGCTAGGAAGAGATGCGATTGTAATTCATTTGACCCTTGTACCCTACCTGAGTGCAAGTGGAGAGCTCAAGACAAAACCTACACAACATTCTGTAAAACTATTGCTTGAGTATGGGGTACAACCTGATATTCTGGTGTGCCGGACGGAGCATCCCCTGAGCCGTGAATTGAAAAACAAAGTCGCACTCTTTTGCAATGTAGAGCCGAGTGCCGTTATTGAGGCAAGGGATGCCAGCAGCATCTATGAAGTACCCGTATTGATGGAGCTTGAAAAGCTTGATCTTGTGGTTCTGAACAAACTTCAGCTCACCTCTCCTCCCTATAACTCAGAGATGACCACCTGGAAAGAGTTTCTGCATAAGCTTAAATATCCCAAACAGGAGGTAAAGATCGGCTTAATCGGAAAATACATAGAACTGAAAGATTCCTATAAATCTATTGCCGAGTCCTTTATTCATTCAGGTGTTGCCAACGAATGCAAGGTTCAGATTGAATGGATCCATTCCGAAAGTATTACGGCCGAAAACGTTGGTGATAAGCTTAAAGGACTTCGGGGAATTTTGGTAGCACCTGGTTTTGGAAACCGGGGAATAGAAGGGAAAATATTTGCGATACGTTATGCACGGGAGAACAATGTTCCTTTCCTAGGGATTTGTCTGGGGATGCAATGTGCGGTGATCGAATTCTCAAGAAATGTATTGGGTCTTGAAGATGCACATAGTACGGAAATGGACCCAGACACTACCAATCCAGTTATTTCACTTCAAGAGGCACAGAAAATGATTGTGAATAAAGGAGGTACGATGAGACTCGGATCATATGCTTGTCAGGTCACAGAAGACAGCAGAGCTTTTGAAGTATACCGAAAAGCAACCATTAACGAACGCCATCGCCACCGGTATGAATTTAATAATGAATATCTGGGTGATTTTGAAAAGGCTGGAATGATTGCAACCGGACTTAACCCGGAAGGGGCACTGGTAGAAATTATTGAATTAAAGAACCACCCTTGGTTTGTAGGGGTTCAATTCCATCCCGAGTATAAGAGTACAGTGCTAAATCCTCACCCGTTATTCGTAGGATTTGTAAAGGCTGCTATGGAGGTGGGAGTAGTAGTGGTGAAATAATTCCCTAATCTATTTTAAAGAATTCATAATTCTTAAAAAACGTTTCGCTACTGCTACCGGACTATAGTGCTCGGAGACCCAACTTCTACCCTTTTTCCCAATCTCAAGGATTTCTTGCCGGCTCAAAGCTAGAAGCTCAGTGGCACTCTGGCCAAACTCAAACCTTTTAACTCCCCAATAGTGGACTCCCTCCAAAGGCATTTCAGGTAATACCCAGTTCCAATCTTCGAAATTCATGTGAATTGGGCAAGTGTTTGAATACAAAGTCTCCCACCACCTCCAACTGTCAAACTGCGAAATCAAATAACAATCAGAAGTATCTTGCCCCGCCTTCTGGAGAACATATTTTTTCAGCTTATAAAAGATTTGCAACTGTCTGTTTATCCTGTTTGTGGCAAAAGGTTTGATGTGTAGGAACCCTCCGAAAGCGTAAGTAAGGAGTGATTCATTCAACAATTCATAGTACCGAGGATCATGTCTTTTATTCGTCTGAGTCCAGAAAGACAAATCTTTTTTCAAAAATAATTCAAGGGCCTGCTCCGAGGTATCCGTCGTATAATTATAAATATTATATTTAGTTTTCAGCGGCGGAGTAAATTGTTCCAATGCCAGATCCCGTATGCTTTGATTCACCCTGTAATTGATCAGGACCTGGTCTTTCACCACAGAGCTCTGAGTTTGATCAATTTGATTCATTATTCGCTTTGACAAGCCAAAGGCCCAGGGTTGAATATTGGGATGATAAGCCGAATATTTTATTTTTTTGTTGAAGTGGGACCTGAGAATTAAATTGAACCGGCTGTAAATATTCTTGCTACTATAAGCACTGTATAATCCGTCCTCTACATCAATCAGTATGTTTATTAAAGAATAATCTACACGTGTGATCTCCTCCGGAAAGTGAATGAGGTAGTACTGATTATATATATGTATGTCTGCCTTGAAGTCATCCGGAGCTTTCTGAATAAGATATTTACCAGTGTCTAGGTCAAACCAATACTCATTTACCCCGTAAAATTCCACACCCAACTCCTGAAAGCCTTCAGCCAGACAAATGCTTTCATGTTGGTATTCTCCCTTATAATAATTAGGAGGAATAATGAAAAATTTAACACGGGGTAGTGCCTTTATATGAATGTCCTTCGAAATCATAACACTAAAGCTATTGTCATTTACAATTCATAAATTCAATTCATTGGATTTTCCGCCACCACCTTGTACTAGTTCCTCGTAAGAAGACCGTCAATTTTTCATTTCGGTCGAAGACATCAGCACTATAGGCTTCTACGCAAATAATACGAGGAGAATGATTCACGATTTTTTGAATTACTCTCTATTACTTTATTTTCTAAATTTTAAATTACGGTTTGTACACTACAGGTGAAAGATGTTTTTTCTTAATTTTCCACTCATAGGCACGGTAAAGACAGAACAGGAGCCAACTTTTACCCCTTACATATTTATTCAGGAAAAAGAGATGGGCTTTTTCTTCTTCTTCCAATTTAATCTCCTGGTCACTGATTTCAGAAAGAAAAATCTTAGCAAATTTAAAGTCAGACTTCTTGTACAGCATAGTAGATTTCCGGAGGCAAAACCAGAATAGGAGATGATTTACCACTTCATTTTCAACTCCCAATAGGCAATTTGAAGGAAACTCAATTTCCAATGATTCACGTTTCAGATCAAGTGCATGGAGGTACCGTGTCATTCCTTTCAATTTCGCAATCGAATACAGCAAAGCTGAATCCTCTGATGTAAACTTATCAATCGTGGTTATCGTTTTTGATTGAGGATGCAGGCGGTAATTTGCTATCACCTGATCATTTTCCTCAAAAATCCGTTCTGTGCCAAAAAGAAAAAGGAATCTCAATAACCAGTCAACGTCCATCACAAAGTGAAGCTTTTCATTGAGCGGACCCATCTTAACCAGGGCTTCGCGCCCATAAAAGATAGAGGGCTGCTTGATCACCCGCTTTCGGAGTGTATTCTCAAGAGTTCCCTGCAGCAAGGGCTCATAAAGTTCCAGCGTTTCTTGGCCATTAAATTTTCGAAGTCCGCCTGAATAACAGAGCAAACCCGGGTGGTCTCTGAATGCCTTCCCTACTCTTTCAAGACTACCTGACGCTAAGGTATCGTCACTGCATAACCAGTTGAATACTTCACCAGAACTCTTTGATAGACCTTTATTAATGGCATGACTTTGCCCTTTATCCTTTTCACTGACCCAGTATTTTAGATGCTTCTCGTATTTCTTTATAATTTCGACGGAATTATCAGTACTCCCACCATCAATAATTATCAGTTCAAGATTCTGGTAGCCTTGATTCAGTACGGAGAGAATCGTTTCCTCTAAAAATGCTCCTTGATTAAAACTGGGAATTACGATGGTTATCTTAGGCAATTCCATCAGTGACAGGGGGTAGTATTAAGTATATCCATAAAATCAGTTGCGAATTTTCTGATGTTATGTTGGTAATCACTTTTTTTCTTTACTGTTGGAACGTTCCAGAATTCAATCATTTTTTGGGCAAGCTCTGTTTCCTTAGAGGGGTCGAAGAAAGAAACATTTTCAACCATTTGCTCACGATGAACCGGTATATCCGAAAGAATCACAAATTGATTCATGGCTTTGGCATCTTCTACCACCGTACTCCAGCCTTCGAAAAGGGAGGGCTGTATGACCGCTAGGGAGCCCTCCATAAGCTTTAGTTGGTCCTTTCTGTCAATGAAACCGAGAAACCGGATATTTGATTCAATATTAAACTCCGCAGCCATGGCCTTGAGCTGGGCAAAATAATCAGGATTCCGAGGGTCATTCTCTTTTCCAGTAAAAACGACTAGCATATTTATTCCTTTTCTCTTCAGCACCCCTAAGGCCTTTAGGACAAGGATTTGATTTTTATGAATCCAGAATTGATTCGGACAGAAAAAGTAAGGGCCTTCAATCCCAAACTTCGCATTTATCGTCTTTCTATCGAGAGATTGATAATCAGGATGAGAAACCGCAAACCGAATCACATAGGTCTTTCTGTCTTTTTGATTTATCGGATAAAATTTAAAGAAATCATTCCGGGAATCATCACTGCTGAACACAACCGGGTAAATACTTTCCGCTATTTGCAGATTATTCTGAATTCGTGCATTCTTTTCAGAAGCACTAAAAAACTGGGGGTAGTAATTCACCTGAAAATCCGGTATCCAATATAACCGCTTCGTGATGGAACTTATCGAGTAGGAATTGTAAAAAGGGAATACAAAATCAAACTGATCATCTTTGTATTTCTTGTTGATCCAATTTTTTCCGGTGAGCGCCCTGGAAAATTTATTAATGATTCTATCTGGAAATGTATAATGCACCGCCTCCTGCAACTGTTCCAGATATGGGTATCCGGTTCCCTTCATCATCCCGAACTCTTCGGGTGTATTGGTGAGAATAATTAATACAGGTTGTTGATCATCTGGCAATGTACAAAGAGCAGATACCAGATTCATCATATAATAAGTACCCCCTATCCATTGGGGATTATTACCAAATAAAAGCCCTACCCTCCGCCGTTTTGTAACCACGATGTGTATTTTTTAATTCCTTCCTCAATCCTTACATGCGTTTGAAAACCGAATGATTTCAGGATCTCTATATTCGCTCTCCAGTGAATCGGATCCCCTTCTTTTGTCAATCCGTTAAAACTTATTTTCTTATCAGGTGCAAACTGGGTCATAAATATCTGTGCAACCTTTGCTATGGTTTGTTCCACTCCTGAAGCCACGTTAATGCTTTCACCCCGGAAATCTGCCTTCAAAAATACCGTTTCAATAGCCTTACAGAGATCATTGATGAAAATAAAGTCACGGCTTTCCTTCCCAGTTCCAAATAAGACTACTTCTCCCGGGGCCAGTGTTTTCTGGTATAGATCCCAAAATATTTGTTTTTTTAATCCCGGCCCGTAGGCAGAAAATACCCGGAGACTTGAAGCACTCAAACCATGCTGTTGGTGATAAGATTTCAATAGAATTTCACTCTTCAATTTATTTTCTCCATAAGGAGAAAGAGGATTTAAAGGCGCATTTTCAGAAACTGGAAGTTCTAAAGGGTTCCCATAAACAGCTGCACTTGAAAAATTAAGGAACCGGCAAGAGGGGCAACACTGTGTGATGGCCTCTAACATCTTTTCTACGTTCTTTACATTCAGCTGAAAATCCAATGAGGGTTGAGCAAATGAAAACCCAACATTGGCTGAGCCGGAGGCATTTATACAGGCATTAAATGTTGCGGACTTAAAAACACTCGTATAATCATGATTTG
>Ga0207068_1112_pt1 | contig 22986 bp, 17 predicted proteins | sample Alteio_BWMinCont_23_FD_153475 | JGI IMG/M metagenome (GOLD analysis project Ga0207068, IMG submission 153475) | Enriched cells from forest soil in Barre Woods Harvard Forest LTER site, Petersham, Massachusetts, United States -... | ecosystem: Environmental > Terrestrial > Soil > Temperate forest >... | reverse complement strand
AGTACTGGTGAATACGCATGAGGTCAAACATACGATGTCCTGAAGTATTGCTAAAAATCAACTTGAGCTTCATTATTATCATTGGGTTACTCCTTTGCCCTGGAGATTCTTCGCCCGGCCGCACTTGCCTACCCTTCGCTCTGAATGACAAGGGGGGCGCACATGCCTCCGCTTCGCTCTGGATGACAGGGTGCACACCACCCCACTGCCATCCACTAATTTATATATAGTATATTTGAGCTTCCCGTTAAGCACAGCCATGTCCCCGAGGTTTCTTTTTCTTTCACTCCTTTGCTTTCTCCTTTCCTTTCATTCTTTCGCTCAACACACTGACGTAGTCGACATCTCGCTTTCCTCCTGGAAATTCTCCGAAGCCGGAAAAAATGATTGGAAGACAGCTGAAGTACCGGGTAACATTCACCGGGATCTGCTCAACAATAATCTCATCTCCGATCCTACTCTCAAAGACAATGAAAAGAAATGCCGATGGGTAGAGAAAAAAGACTGGGAGTACACCACCCCTATTCTTTTGGATTCATTAACTTTTTTATCGTATCGCCACTCTTGTGTTGAATTGGTTTTTGAAAGTCTGGATACCTATGTGGATGTATTTCTGAATGACTCCCTGATTCTTAAATCCAATAATATGTTCCGCTCTTATTCCGTGAGGGTGGAGAAAATTCTTAGACCAGGCAATAACCAGATAAGAGTGCTATTTCATAACGATGCGCCTGCAGAGGTGCTTAAATCTACAATTCCTTTTTTCCGTTACCCGGCAGCGAATGATAGTACCAGTCCATACACCCGAAAATCACCTCTTCAGTATGGATGGGACTTTGCTCCTCGTATGATTACCTGCGGGATCCGAAAACGTGCTCACTTGAGGATCTGGAAAGATTTTATGGTCAGAGACCTGCATATTATTCAGAAAGCATTAAGCACGACAAGCGCTTTGATGGTGGCCGATGCGACCATCGAATCGGAGATCGATGATTCGGTTACCTGCATCCTGGGAATGGAGAAAATTTCCAAAAGAATCTTGTTAAAAAAAGGGATCAATCACTGCCTCCTTCCTTTTTACATTTCACATCCCATCCTTTGGTGGCCTTCGGGTATGGGTGAACAACACCTCTATGAGACACAACTCCATGTTCACGGCCCCAACTCTAGTTGTTCGGTTACGGCTTCGTATGGCTTGAGGACAATAGAAGTGAACACTCAACCGGATGCTTACGGCCAATCTTTTTACCTGACGATCAATGGACAACCTATGTATGTGAAAGGGGCCAATCTTGTTCCGAAACCTTTACTGAATAAAAATGATAATCCGGATGCTGATTTATTGAATTCACTCACCGAATGCGGCATTAATCTGGTGCGAATCTGGGGTGGAGGCCTTTATGGGGATGATGACTTCTTCCGCTCTGCCGATCAGAACGGGATCCTAGTTTGGGAAGACTTCATGTTTGCAGGAACCATGTATCCGGGCGATGAGGCTTTTTTGAATAACGTGGAAAAAGAAGCGGAAGACAACATCATCCGTTTGAGAAATCACCCATCACTCGCACTCTGGTGCGGCAATAATGAGATAGAGGTGGGTTGGAAAAACTGGGGATGGGAGAAAGAGTTTCATTATTCAAAGGCTGATAGTATGCGACTGATGAAAGATTACACCCGCTTATTTGATGAACTCCTTCCTGCAAAAGTATCCTCCCTCGATAGTGGGCGGTATTATTTCTCTTCAACCCCCATGAGTAATTGGGGAAAAGCCGATGACTTAAAAAAAGGAGATAATCATTACTGGGCTGTCTGGCATGGAGAAAAGCCTTTCGACGATTATAATACGCATCCGGCACGCTTTGTGAGTGAGTTCGGATTCGAATCATTCCCTGAAATACAATCGATCCGGAAATTTACCTCCTTATCGGGAGGGGAGCCGGGCCCCAATGTGTTGAAAGATTATCAATTCTGCACGAAAGGAAACAGGATTATCGGAAAATACATGGAGCTCTATTATCGGAAACCCAAAGATTTTGAATCTTATATCTATTTGACACAGCTGCTTCAGGGAGAAGCCACGAAGACGGCTATTGAAGCCCAGCGTAGAAATAAGCCTTATTGCATGGGTTCTGTCTTCTGGCAGTTCAATGATTATTGGCCCTCCGCCTCCTGGAGTGCGATTGATTATTTCGGATCTGAAAAGGCAGCTTTTTTTCAACTCAAAAAAGCGTATCAACCGATACTCGTCAGTCCTGTTTTAGAGAACGGGGAGCTTTCCATCTATACCATAAATGATAAGCAGGAAGCCCTCAAGGCTCAATTGTATGTATTGGTTTCAGATTTGAAAGGAGAACGTAAAACAGAGTTCCGGCAAAATGTGGAACTGAAAACAAAAGCTGCGGAACGAGTCTTTTCTCGAAAGCAATCTTTACTGCTCGAAGATCATTTGAACACCAACTGTTTTATTTATACCGCGCTGATCTCCGGCAAGGACACCCTATCTGAAAATGTGCTCTGTGTGGTTCCTCCAAAAGAATTGATGTTGGAAGACCCGGGCCTCACGTGGGATCTGAAGAAGGATGATGATCATTTCAGTTTGAAGATCAGAAGCAAATACTTTGCTAAGAATGTCTTTATCTCCAGTACCGGGAATGAAGGTCCCTATCCGGGTGATAATTCTTTCGATCTTATTCCGGGAAAGGAGAAGATCCTTATTCTATATAGCGATCAGACGTTTGAGAAACTGAAACAAAGTCTGAAAATTGTCTCGCTCCGTGATTCCTATACAGAGTAGACTCTGGAATTAACGGAACTGATACGGAACGCCTTCTGAAGCCTGAGTAAGTAGTTCAGGTACCCCATCGGTAGCAATAGCCCTGCCCTCCTGTTTTGGAGATACCGGAGAAAATGCAGATAAATAGGACTCCAAGATTTCATGAAGCAGTATACTGGACGAGACCGGCTCATGCACGTTCATCATCCTGCAGAGCATGTTATCCGGATCCCCTTCTCTTTCGCATGCAGTCATGGAATATATTTTCTCCTGATCCAGAAGCTCCCCTTTTATCTTCACTTCCTGTACCCGTTCACCCTGCTTGTTTCCAATGGTGAACGTAACTTGCATTCCCTTGAAGCGCACAAACCAACCCCCAATTCGTTTCGTAGCATCGGTCGCAAAAACATTTTCAAGTTCTTTTTCAAGCCAACTAAGAATCTGCTTCCCATTTACAGTACCTGTTTTAACATTTGCATTTACAGGCAACATGCTCCACAAATATTCACGGGTAATGTCAGCAAGGCCCGTTTGTGGGTCAGGTACCAGAGGGGGACAGAAACGGAATCCGTTGGACACTGCTATATCGGTTTTCATCTTCCACTGCATTGCATCCGTAACGAGGTTGTCCATCGGGGTTTCGATGATAAAGTAGCGTACGAGTGGAGTTTTAGTCTGACCAATCACCTCCTGCAGCACTTTCTGATAAGGCTTCTTCTCTGCTTCTACCAGTTGTTTCATCTCGGAATCTTCCGGGTATTTTCCAGGATCCACATCAATGAGTTCATAGACTTCATCTTTTATTTTACCGTTCTCAATCACAATATCCAGCTTGCCGACAAAAGATGCAAAGGCTCCCGGTTCTGTAACCTTACTGTATTTACCTTGCAGGGGTTGACGGATCCGTTCATGTGTATCGGCCCCCAGAATATAATCTACTCCCTGAGCACATTCTTCATTGGAAAGGTGAAGCTGTTGTGCAAGTCCCATATGAGATACTACGAATACCAGGGAACATCCCTTCTCTTCACGAAGAATTTTTACATATTTCTTTAAATCCAATTCTGGCTTCGTAAACAGAATACCTTTCGAATAAGCGGGGCTTTGCCTGATTGGTATGAGTGGATCGTTATAACCGATGAACCCTATTTTCAGTCCCCCCATATGGAAGATCTGATAAGGAGGAAACAGCAATTCATGTTCCTGATCATCATTATTGAACATGTTAGCGCAAATCTTTGCTGCCGAATACCCGTTCATATCTTTCAGGAGCATTTTCTTTCCGTATACCACTTCCCAATTGCCAGGAAGCACCAGATCATACTTAATTTTATTGATCAGTGGCATGAGGGCCTGTCCCTGTGTAAGAGAAGCTATACCGCTTCCCTGAAAGCAATCTCCTCCATCCACCAACAGCGTATTCTCCGGGTTTTGCCCTCGTAATTCTTTGATCAGGGTTTGGAGCGTAGCGAAACCACCACGCTTTTTGTAAACAGCCTTTCCGTTCTCCCAGAAAAATTCATCGTGAATATCCAGTTGTCCGTGAATATCGGAGGTATGGAGGATGGTGAATCGCTGTGTCTTTCCTTTGTGGAGGGCCGGGTTACGTATTATATCCTGGATCTTGTCTTTATCCTGAAGCCACCAGGGAAGAGCCGGGCCAACTCCCAAGCCGATGGTGGCAAGACCTGCATAGCGAATAAAGTCACGACGGCTTTGTCCGTGTTTTTCCTTTTCACCACTTCCAACCTCTTCTCCGTGGTGACAAGCACATTGGCACCCGGGTTTATCGCAACGTTCTTCGCTCATAGCTTGTTGTCACATTTTGATCATTCCTAATTAAACCACTAAGGCACTAAGAACACTAAGGCGTTACGTTTTTTCTTAGTGCATCTTAGTGTTCTTAGTGCCTTAGTGGTTTTATACGTCCCTCTTTCAATCGAACATATTCAATAAAAATTCTTCCAATCAATGGATAGAGAGGGCTAGGGTTGGGTTTATAAATTCATGCCGACTTCTTTTTAGTTTTTTTCTTTGCTTCTGCTATGGGTCCAAAAGGGCCATACTTATGCTGAGTCTCACTGTATGTTTCCGCATAAGGGCCGAAAGGCTGATCCACAGGTTTATTCCGGATATCGGGCCAGTCCTTTTCGATCATTCCTGTAGGTCTCTCCTGTGAATTTAAAAATGCTGCAATATCCCAGGCCTCCTCATTGGTTATTTGGGGCGATTCAATGCTTGCTCCCAAAGGCATATTGTTTTTGATATATCCTGCTAAACGGGTGATGCGATAAAGACCTGCTCCGGTATTGTAACTATGAATGCCCCATAGTGGTGGGTAAATATAAGTCTTTCCATCGGTACTGGGTTTCCCCTGTCCATCTTCCCCGTGACAAGAAATACATTTCGTCATAAAGGACTTCTTTCCTTGCATAGGATCGGCGGCCCGGTCGAGGTAGGCCAGATCTTCTATTCCGGCACCTTTGGGTTTCTCTCCTTTTTTGACATCCTTCCCTAACCAGATAATATAGGCTTTCATGGCCTGCATTTCTTTTGACATCGTATCCAGTCCTTTTCCATTCAGACTTCTTTCAAAACAATCATTGATACGTTTGTTCAGGTCCTCTGTTTTCCCCGATCGTTCTCTGAACTTCGGATAAGTAGAAGCAGTAGCACTGTAATTATTCCCGAAGGGTTTGGTTCCTGCATCGAGATGACAATTCTGACAGTTCATCCCGTTTCCCAAATGGGCAACGGAACCGGAAGGGCCCAGATAAAGAGCGGTGTTTGCAATGAGGGCTCTCCCGTAGAGAATTTGCTCTCTATCTTTATTCATGGCCAGTGAACTGGTATCCGGGGCCTGCCAGAAACTGTTTGTTGCCGATTCGGATTTGCTTACTGGAGAACCCGATGGTGGAGGAACATGCTCTGTAATGATTTTAGGAAAACCGAAAACAGCCACATAGATCAATCCGAGGATGACGAAGAGCAAAAAAATGATCAGCCCGATCAGTTTACTGATAACTTGTACGAGCGGTGATTCCTCTTCCTTTTTCTCTTGTTCGTTCATCTTTTCTCCGTTTGTAATTCTGTTTTCCAGAGTAGGGAAGCTGCACCTAAAATGGGGGCATCTCCTTCATTAAGTTGCGAAGGTAATATTTCAATTTTTCCCTGGTAGATCTTTAGCAGGTTCCTCTCAAAATATTTCCTGACCGGATGAAAGATCAGGTCTCCTGCTTTGGCCAGGCCTCCAAACAGGAAGATCGCCTGGGGACTGGTATAACATACACTATTGGCGAGTGCAAGTCCCAGCCACTGACCTGTTAACTCAAAAGAATCAATTGCCACCGGATCTCCTTGCCGGGCTCTTTCAAAAATATAGGCTGAATCTATTTCCGGGGAATCGATTATGCCGGATTTTTCAAGGTATGTTTTCCGAATCCCGGAAGCAGAGCAATACGTTTCCAGGCATCCTTGTCTTCCACAACCGCAAAGCCTTCCACCCGGCACTATAATAGTATGACCCATTTCTCCGGCGAGTCCGTCATGTCCATGGATCAATGATCCGTTGGAAACAATACCGCTTCCAAGTCCGGTACCTAAGGTGATGAACAGAAAATCCTTCATCCCTTTTGCTCCTCCAAAAAACATTTCTCCGAGGGCCGCCGCTTTGGCATCATTCATAAGAACAGCCGGCACCAATAATTCATTTTGAAAATAAGAGCAAAGAGGAATGACTCCTTTCCATTTTAAGTTCGGTGCATATTCAATACAACCACTGAAATGATTTCCGTTCGGGGCTCCTATTCCTACTCCTTTGAGCACAAATGAGGAGCCCAGATTAAGAAGCATTTTTTTTATTTCTCCGGAAACCTCCTGAACAAGATCTTCGGCTGAAGCAGATTGGGTGGGTAGGGTGGAACGGTCCTGTATATGACCCTGGCTGTCGACAAGTCCAAAGGCCGTGTTCGTGCCTCCGATATCAATTCCGGCGACTAAGGCTGTGTTCATTTGTTTGATGATTCGGTTATTGGGTCGTGAAGACCACTCCTCTTTTCCGGAGAATCTCCTTCACCCTCCAGCCGTAAAAGAGCAGATAGAGGAAACAAAATACACCCACAAAATAACTCATCTGGATTCCAAGCCGGTTGTTGTTCGATAGCCAGCCCTGAAACCAACTGATGATTCCCCCACCCATGATCATCATGACCAGGAAGCTCGATCCTTGATTTGTTTTCTTACCCAGTCCGGAAATAGCCAGGGTGAAGATACAGGGCCACAGTGTGGAGCAGAAAAGACCTACGCTGATGAAGGCATAAACACTCACCATGCCATCCCCGAAAATGCCGATGACCAGGGAGAGAATCCCCAATGAAGAAAAAAGCATGAGTTGATTGGCAGGATTTCCCTTACTGAGTATATCCGCAAGGATCAAAGCAAGGATAATAAATGCATAGACATAGAAGGGAGTAAGATCCTGGTTGACCAGTTTGTTGACTAACATAAAAACACCGAAAGCAGCGTAGGGCATCACAAAGCGAAGGAGTTGTCGCCAACCATTCTTCAGATTAAATGCCCCGGAAGAGGAGGTCCACCGCCCGATCATTAAACTGGCCCAGAACAGAGAAACATAAGGGGAGATTTCACTCGTCTGAAGAAAAATATGCTGACGCATGAACTCCGGTAGATTGGAAGCTGTGGAAACCTCTACCCCTACATATAAAAAAATACCAATCATACCCATCCAGAGCTGGGGATAGTGCAACACACTTCTCTTGGAAGACCCCATTTCCCGTTGGCTTTTGGTCATCGATTGGGAAGCCACACCCAGATCAATCTTATTGGGCAGAGAAGAAGCGCGAATGAGAAAGGCAACGACTAAGAAAGCGGCTCCCAGAATGAGATAGGGAATTTTCACAGCTTCAATACTGCTTATCTTAACTCCTCCCCCTGCAATGGAGCCGAAAATAGCAAGGCTTACCAATACAGGCCCTATGGTTGTCCCTATATTATTCACTCCCCCGGCAAGGCTCAGACGCTGGGATCCTTTCTGAGGATCTCCACAAACAATAGTAAGCGGATTCGCTGCAATCTGCTGGAGAGAGAAGCCGAGTCCCACAATAAACAAACCGGTAATCATCAATGGAAAGGAAATGAGCTGAGCGGCCGGGTAAAAAAGGATGGTCCCCAGGGCAGAAATACAGAGCCCGAGAGAAATGCCATTCTTATAACCAATCTTATTGATTAAGTCTTCCTTGGTGACCTTAGAGATGATATAGTAAATGACAGAACCTACGGAATAGGAAACGTAAAATGCCACCGAGATGAGTTGGCTCTGCCATTGCTGGAGATTCAACTTTTCCTTGAATACCGGAATCAGGATGTCGTTGCTTGCCGCTACAAATCCCCAGAAAAAGAAGACGGAGACCAACGTAACAAATGCAGAGTTGGCGTGCTTTTTTATATCAACATCCATTAATTTATACTTGTTTGGGCTTGCAAAATATAAATTAATCTGAAGCCAGAATAAATTTGAGAATAAATTAAACTAATTCTCTTCTATTGTATAATGAATGGAATACTCCTTGATGAAGATGGGCTATGAAGGGTAAGGAAATAAAACCCTTTGGTCAAACCAGTGCCGGAGATGTTTACCCGGTTCAAACCGGTTGTAAAAAGTCTTTGCGCCTGTTTATCAATACTCCTCCCCGTCAGGTCAAAAATTTCAATTTGTACTTCTTCATCCTGAGCAATCGTAAACTCAAGAGTTGCCTGATCATGTAAAGGGTTTGGATACAATTTTAGTCCGTTTTCTTCTGAAAAAGTTTTTTCTCCGGTGGCAATTCCACTTCCTCCGAAAAACCGGATGATCCTTCCCATAACCGTATCGCGGGCAGAAGAAGGATAAATGGTTTCAAACGGAAAACAGAGATACACCACTTTTCCAGGAAGTGTTCCCCCAGGAAAAGTTCCTGCATAATGGATCCCTGCCAGGTCGGTATTGGAAGTCTTATAGTGAAGATCTCCCACTCCCCCGTTTATAGCACTCACCACATCCGGGTAGGCTACATTATAGGTTCCATGAGTCCCGTTATCGAAGGTAATACTATCGCCAGTGGGATAAATGGTAGAAGGACAGGAAGAGGTATAAGCAGAATAATAGGTGGAGACCTGATTGCCTGGGGAGTCAGAGATATAATAGGCTTTGAGGAAATTGTTAATGAATGATTTATCAGCCGTCGTTCCGCTATAATCCAAATCCCACGCAATCTCCGAACCGGAAGTGAATAAATGTCCTCCCTGCTTCAGGTAATCAGCAAAAATAACCTGTTCGGAATCACTAAAAGTTTGATTGACGGTAGACTCCTCACCGAGGATATAATCGGCTGTTGCATACGAATTCAGTCCAACGAGGTGACTTGAAATAGCCTGGTGAGTGGCAGAAGAAAACATTTTGCCATTATTCTTAAATGCTGTTCCGTGTTGGATCACATAATCATACGTATTTCCGGTGATGGATCGGTCGAAGCCATAAACCAATAAGGTGCTGTCAGGAACTGAACTCGTGGTTGCTGCAAGCAAGTAGGATGTTCCGGAAGTCTGGCCGGTGGCCGAATCAAACGCCGAAATTTTTGCATAGTAAATGGTGTTCGGGTTTAAGCCGGTCAAGGTAAGTGCCGTTTTCGGAAGCTGGACCGGGGCATTGAACGTGGTACCATTCGGGCTCAGATAGATATTGTAATGCGTAGCCATCGGGTCGGGGGTGACTTTGATCTGAAGGGAAGTGGCACCGGCTCTCAGGAACGCAAACGAGACGGGAGTCGCCAGATTTGCAGGGCCATAAGGATACCAAGGCTGGGACATCGATCCTTCATCGCTGAGCAAGGGGTTTTCTGTAGACGACTGAAGGATTGCTTTGACCGTAGTGGGAGTACCATTATAGATCACACTGTTCTGGACGAGCCTAATACCGTGACTGTAATCCATATAGGTATCAGCATGCACATTCGCCATCGGCTGAATGGGGTTTCCAACAGAGGTATGCCAGCCATAAATAATAACCCGGTTCGCAATGGAGTAAATCATGTTACTGATGACCACATCTTTTTTATCCCCTCCGGTAAGTTCTCCAAGGGGATGTGCCGGAATGGCTCTGCCTCGTTCCGCTCGGATCGTATCATTATAGGTATCCCATACCGGAACGGTGGTCATCTGGGAGGAAGGAGGAATAGGCATAGGAACCAGCTTAGCCGTTGCCGCCGCATAGATATCGTTCACCATCTTACGGGTTGGAAGGGTACAACCGGTAAGATCAGCAATCTGTGTGGCCAGCATCGGACTCATGGGGCAAAGGAAATAGTTGGTGTCGGTGCCCACGGCCAGATAATCCGGAATAACATAATAAGTCACGCTCTGCGTGATTCCTGAAACAACGCCCGAAGAGGTAACAGGTTTAAGGTTTCTATAAAAAGAAGGAACGTTTCCGCTGCTGATTTGGGTATAGATCATATTCTCTCTCGATACTTCACTGAGGGAGGCAGAAATAATAGTAGCCACAAACTGAGAGCCATTTAAAGCACCTGCATTCCGAGCTGGCAAATTCAGGATTTGTGCCGTGCTCACAAAAGAGCAGACCACAGAAAGGAGTATGGTAGAGAGGATGCGCAGCATGGTTGGGATTTGAATATCAAATATATAGAAAAAACATTGGAATTCCGGCAGGGGAAATATATATCTTTAGCCCCGTGCAACTCCTGAGTCCTTCTTTTTGGAAAGATTATGAACTGATTGATGTCGGAGCGTTTGAAAAACTCGAACGCTTCGGGAATTATATCACCATCCGTCCTGAACCTCAGGCGGTATGGGATCGCTCCCTATCGCTGAAAGAATGGGAACAAAGAGCCCATGTAAAATTTGTTCCGCGTTCAAGCTCTTCCGGTGATTGGAAAACACTCCATAAAATGCCAGAACAGTGGCAGGTGCAATATGCCATCGGAGGAAAGAATCCGGCTATCCGTTTTCGCTTAGGTCTTACTTCCTTCAAACATGTGGGAATCTTTCCGGAACAAGCCACCAACTGGGAATATATTTTTGAATCGGTTACCAAATTAAAAACCCTCCTCAACGGAGAAGCTCCCCGGTTTCTGAACCTCTTTGCATATACAGGCGGGGCTTCACTTGCAGCGAAAGCCGCGGGTGCTGATGTCACCCATGTCGACTCTATTAAACAGGTAGTGAGCTGGGCCCGGGAGAACATGGACATTTCCTCGCTCGATAATATCCGCTGGGTGGTGGAAGATGCGCTCAAATTTGTAAAAAGAGAAGAGAAGCGCGGAAACAAATACCATGGCATCATCCTCGATCCTCCGGCTTTCGGTCATGGACCGAATGGAGAAAAATGGAAACTGGAAGATAATATCAATGAAATGATGAAAGGGGTTCTTCAACTTCTCGACCCCAAGGCTCATTTCCTGATTCTGAATGCCTATTCGTTGGGATTCTCCTCTCTGATCATTGAAAATCTGCTCCGGGCCAAAGCCAAAGGAAATCTGGAAACGGGTGAGTTGTTTCTTCAGGCAACTGCTGGAAACAAGTTGCCTCTGGGAGTTTTTGGAAGGTTTAGAACCTTTTAATGGCTTTCCTATATTTCAATCCTTAACAAAGCTTCATATTTCCGCTGCTTGGGATCAAACTCAAAAAGTTCTTCTCCGGCTCTGATCTGGTGAAAACTCAATCGCTCACTGATATAGATCTCCTCCTCCGCTTCCTCTTCAAAGCCATGCTTTTTGTTCCACATCTTGCGCATATCCGTTGACATAAAAGAATAGGTAAAACAAATTCCTTTCTGGCCCTTCGTGGTAAACTTATCTGCCAGTTCCAGCAAGGTTTTCAATCCCAGACGAAAAACACCTTCGTTCGACCAGGGTTTGACATAATTATCGACATGAAAATGGTTATTGCTGTCTTCCGCTTCCGATTTGGTCAGCACTTCGTTTCCATTCGCAGGATGGGCAGCACTGGTCTTTCTCAGTCGTATTCCGTATTTATTTACAATGATTTCATCACTCAGAATTTGCTTTATCTCCGCAGGTAAATCAAGGTCAAATTGCAAATCAGCCGGTACACTCCAGGCTTTGCAAAGCTCTTTAAACTCAATGTTCGACTCGATCTTCATGTATTCGTAAATATAATGCTAATATATTAACCGGAACACCAGGCTGTAAATACCGTGAATAATTGTTAAAAAACCATTAGGCTACCCAACAAGACAAGGTTATTGGCTCAAATAATGTTAAATTTGAGAGTTACATATGAATACAAACGACGACATACTGGTCAGAAAGCTGGATGAGTTCATCCGCAAGTTTTATAAGAACCAACTTATCAAGGGTCTTATCTACGCCACAGGCTTGGTGCTTTTTTTTTACCTGATCGTTGCCCTGGTTGAATACTTTGCTCATTTCGATACAGTTATCCGGACCATACTTTTCTACGCACTCTTCGCCGGCATCCTAACCGTTGTTTCCCGATACATCTTAGTTCCCTTGTTTAAACTGAATAAGATAGGTGCAATTATCAGCAATGAACAAGCCGCCCAGATTATCGGAAAACATTTCACAGAAGTCAAAGACAAACTCCTGAATGTATTGCAGCTCAAACAAGCTACCCTGATTAACGGAAATGTCGTCTCCGCCTATGGGAGCAACGACCTGCTCGAAGCCTCCATCAATCAGAAGATCAAAGAACTTAAACCGATTCCCTTCACCTCCGCCATTGATCTGAGCAAGAATCGGAAACATCTGAAGTATGCCATCCTGCCCATCGTAGCCATTCTGTTTATTGTGTTTGCAGCCCCAAGCATGCTCACCGAAAGCACCAAACGTTTGATGCACCACAGTGAATTCTACGAGAAACAAGCTCCATTCCATTTCAATATCCGCAACAGTGAACTAAAAGCCATTGAACAGAAAGATTTCACATTGGAGGTGAATATTACCGGACTTGAAGTTCCCGAAAATGTGTTCCTCCTCGTCAACGGGAATGAATACAAACTGAGCAAGGAGAACATTGTCAATTTCAGTTATGTTTTTAAAAACCTCCAGCACAATACCAAATTCAAACTCAGTGCCGACGGGTTCACCTCCAGAGATTATGAGATCCAGGTATTGCCGAATCCGGTACTTCTTAATTTTGATATCCACCTGGAGTATCCGGCATACATCGGCAAGAAAAATACAGAATTGAGAAACACCGGAGACCTGGTGATTCCTGCCGGCACCCGCGTTTCCTGGAACTTCAATACCAAGGACACAAGGAACCTGAAAATAACTTTTAATGACAGCGCCTATAGTCTTTCCCCTTCTGCAAACACCTGCACCTACTCCAACCGGTTTCTGAAAAGCGATTCTTATGCTGTCACCACCTCTAATGAATATATGAAGAGCCGGGATTCTGTTGTTTATGCCATTAATGTCATCCCCGATCTGTATCCCACCATTCAGGTGGAAGAACGGAAGGATTCCTTATCCACTCAACGCCTCTATTTTCATGGAGATGTAAAAGACGATTATGGTTTCAGCGGGCTTTCCTTTAATTACCAGCTCATCCGTAAAGAAGATTCCAGTGCTGCCCCGGGAGAAGCGAAAGGGAAATACGAATCCGAAAAAATTCCTGTTTCGGGGACTTTCTCCCAAGACCAGTTTATGTATTTCTGGGATCTGAGTAAATTAAATCTGGCTCCCGGAGATCAGATAGAGTACTTTTTTGAAGTTCGTGATAATGACGGAGTGCATGGGGCCAAAGCCACACGCAGTTCTAAAATGCTGTTTAAGGCACCTACCCTTAAAGAGCTGGCTGAAAAATCGGAGGAATCGAACCAGACAGTCAAGAGTGATATTTCAGAAAGTATTCAGAAAGCAAAAGACATTCAGAAAGATCTGGATGAGCTGCATAAAAAAGTGCTGGAGAAAAAATCGCTCAGTTGGGAAGACAAAAAGAAAATTCAGGAACTGCTGGATAAAGAAAAGAAGCTGGAGAATAATATTGAGCAATTCAAAAAAGAAAATTCCCAAACTCAGAAAGAAGAAAGCAGTTACCGCAAGGATGATCAGAAATTGCTGGATAAGCATCAACAGATTCAAGATCTCTTCGATCAGCTTCTCACCGATGATATGAAGAAGCAGATGAAGGACCTGGAAAAGCTCATGCAAACGATGGACAAGGACAAGATGCAGGAAGAGCTGGAGAAAATGAAACTCAGCAACAAGGACCTGGAGAAAGAACTGGACCGCACCCTGGAACTCTTTAAGCAGATGGAGTTTGACAAAAAGCTAACAGATACCAAAGACCGGCTCGACAAACTCCAGGAAGATCAGCAAAAACTGGCTGACAAAGCCGCCCAAAAAAATCCGGATACAAAAGAGCTGGAGAACAAACAGGATAAATTGAATAAGGAGTTTGAGGACATCCGCAAGGAACTCAAAGATCTGGAAAAGAAAAATGATGCGCTGGAAAAGCCGCATGACGAGTTTAAAAATACGGAGCAGCAGGAGCAGCAGATTCAAAAAGATCAGAAAGAAAGCAGCGAGAATCTTCAAAATAAGGAAAGTAAAAAAGCTTCCAAAGCTCAGAAATCGGCTTCCGAAAAAATGCAGGAACTGAGTCAACAGCTCTCGAAGATGCAGGCAAAAATGGCTGAAGACGAGAATCAGGAGGATGAAAGTGCGCTCCGTCAGATCTTACAGAACCTGGTCCGCCTCTCGTTTGATCAGGAAGCATTGATGGGGGAACTCGGCAAGACGCGTACTGACAACCCTCAGTACATTAAAATAGCACAGAAACAAAGCCGGTTGAAGGATGATGCCAAAATGATTGAGGATAGTCTTTTTGCCCTGAGCAAAAGAAACCCTAATATCGGGGACTATGTAAACAAAGAAGTCAGCTCCATTAACTCGAATATGGACAAGGCCATCACTAGTCTCACCGACAGAAATGTAGGGGAAGCCGGTTCCAGGCAACAGTTTGCGATGACCTCCGTCAACAATCTTGCCTTGCTCATGAATGAAGTATTAAAAGCCATGGAGGCCAGCAATAAAGGCAAACCTGGATCGGGAGGTAGCTGTAAGAAACCAGGAGGTAAAGGACAGAAAGAAAGTGCTGCTTCCCTTCGCCAGATGCAACAAGCCCTGAATAATAAAATGGGGGAAATGATGAAGCAAATGAAGGATGGAAAGGGCAAGAACGGAGCCGGAATGAGTGAGGAATTTGCCAGGCTGGCTGCTCAGCAGGAAGCTATCCGGGAAATGCTCCAAAAGATGGCCGATCAGCTGAAAACGGACAACAAGGCAGGGGGTAGTTTAGGAAATACTTCACAAAAAATGGATGAAACTGAAACCGATCTGGTAAATAAGCGTATAACGCAAGAAACTATTAATCGGCAACAGGAGATTTTGTCGAAAATGCTGGACTATGAGAAGGCTGAAAAGGAGCGGGAAATGGACACCGAAAGGAAGGCCGATCAACCTAAAAACCAAGACTTTACGAACCCAAATGAGTTCTTAGAATACAAACGATTAAAGGCCCGGGAAGTGGAGCTTTTGAAGACTGTTCCCCCATCCCTGAGCCCTTATTATAAAGGCAAAGTCTCTGAATATTTTAACAGTTTTGAAGAAAAATAACACCCAAATGATGCTAATGGCAGAAGAGGAAAAGAAAATCAGGATAACTTCCCAATCGGAAAATATCGCTTTAGTTGAAAAGCTCGTCAACACGATCTGTGAAACCTACAATATCAGTGAAGACCACTACGGAAACATCCTAGTCGCCATTACCGAAGCGGTTAATAATGCCATCCAGCATGGAAATAAGGCAAATCCCAATAAAAACATAGATATCAGCTACTTATCGGATGATCATCACCTCCGTTTCTCTGTAAAAGATGAAGGGCCGGGATTCAACTTTTCCCAACTTCCGGACCCCACTAACCCCGAAAACATAGAAAAACCGAACGGAAGAGGTGTTTTTCTGATGAAACACCTGGCCGATAAGGTTGAATTTGAGGATAACGGATCAAAAGTGATTCTGGATTTCAAGCTATCCGCGAACTGATTTCCTATTTGTGCCTCCCTCATCGATTCAATTTCATTCTGAAATCCCCCAATTTAAGCTCCTGAAACAGGAGATTCTCCGGAAATGGCTGGATAAAGTCATACGGTCCGGCAAGCATAAAACTGGCCCTCTTAACTTTATCTTTTGCTCCGATTCCTATCTCCTCGACATCAATATTCGTTTTCTTAAACACGACTACTTTACGGATATCATCACCTTCGATTATTCCGAAGGCAGCCTCATTTCCGGCGATCTTTATATAAGTATCGACCGGGTGAGGGATAATGCGTTGCAACAAGAAGAGTCCTTCGAGCGTGAGCTTCACCGGGTTATGGTGCATGGGGTCCTCCATCTTCTTGGGTTTACCGATAAGAGCAAGGACACCAAGGCAAGGATGAGGCAGGAAGAAGATAAATATTTATCTTTACTAAAGTAAAAAAACATCAAACATGAAAAAGCTCTTACTGATACTTCCCCTTCTTGCAACCCTCACCCTGGCCTCTGCACAAACCAAGGGCGGCACCACCGCTAAAGCACCTAAAAATGCTCCTATAGTAGATACGACACTCTGCAGTAAAAGATGGGATCTCGTACAGGTAGAAGAATGGGCCGTGGCTTCCAAACCCAAGAAAAAGCAGGCTGATGACTATCTCTGGATGACGGGAGATGGCAAATACAATTTAAAGAGAAACGGAGAAGCCAAAGCCGGAACCTGGACACGTCAGGCTGCTTACATCAATTTCACAGATGAGCAGAGCAAGGAAAAATTCACCTACAAAGTAGAAAGCTCCGAAGCCAAAAAGTTGAAAGTCGACTATCACGTAGGCGATATGCATACGCTCTTCTACTTCGAAGTGAAGTAACCTTGCTGCTTACCGCTAAGCAAGTCCTGGTAGTATAGCATTCCCTTCTGTTTTCCCTCGATAACCCTTTCAGGTTCCATCTCCTGAAAATCCTGGAGTGTCTCTTTGGGGTCAATCCCTTACGTCTTGTCTGATTGGATTCCTTTATTCAGCAAATGAAATACCTCTTGCAGTGAAAGGAGACCAAGCTTAAGCTTAAGAAGAACTTCCTGCAATGAAGGGAGACCAAATGGAAGCTTATGAACCACCTCTTCTAGTTAAGAAAGTACAAATGCAAGCTCAAAAACTACTTCCCTTCGCTAAGAGAGAACGAGTGGAAGCTTAAGAAATGCGTATTGCAGTGAAAGGAGACCAGGTTGCAATGAAGGGAGACCAAATGGAAGCTCATGCAATACGTATTGCAATGAAGGGAGACCAAATGTAAGTTGAAGAACTACATCTTGCAATGAAGGGAAACCAAATTGTAATAAAAGGAGACCAAACATCAACTGAAGAAGTGCGTTTTGCAATGAACGGAGACCAAATGGAAGCTTAAGGAATACGTATAGCAATGAAAGGAGACCAAACAATAACTTATGCAATACATCTTACAAGAAATGGAGAGTAAATGGTAAAAGAAGAAGTGAGTATTGCCAGGAAGAGAGTACAAGCGTTTAGAGACGAAATGGGTTTTGTTGAAGAAAGAGAACAAATGGTTAAAGAAGAAGTGGGTATAGCAATAAAGAGAATGCAAACGTTTAAAGAAGAGATGGGTTTTGCTAACGAGAGAGAACAAATGTTAGTTCAAGAAATACATATTTCTACAAAAAGAGAGCAAATAGTAGCTTAAGAAATGCCCATTGAAGAGGAAGGAGACGATACAACAATTTGCTTCGTGACAATCGTGAAAGGCTCTGATACTCTAACAATCAGACAATGTTACATATTGTAGCCATCGGAGAATCCGACTATTTACCTGCCTAAAATCGCTCTACTTTTCTGCAATCCCAATAACTATGTAATGCATGGAGGATGGAATAATCTTTTCGCAAAAACAATCTAGCTTTCCCAGATAAGTTCTCTGTTTTTCAGTGCGTCCAAATGCACCCCAAAATCCAACAGTTATATAGTTTATCTTGGTGAAAGAAGAAAACAATGCTGGGACATCCTGCAACTTCAAATAGTTCCACTCCTTTCCCCACCCTATAAAGTTTTTTCTCAACCATCTATGGAGAAAAGAGCCTTCCAAATTTTCAGCGAATAAAACCTTGCCACCTTTATCCAGAGACTTATAGATCTGATCTATCGTCTTTTTTTTGAGTTCATGATTATTGTTACGACTTATTCCACCCAGAATGGATTTGAAAATAACGATGTCGAAATAATCTTTAAAAGGAATATTTGTTGCATCAATAGATGCATAGGTTACATGGGTCTCCATATTATACTTTCTATGAAGCTCAATGGCGTCAACACCCGGAAGATCAAGATCCGAACAAACTATTCCATTCCCTTCTAAGGCAAGCCACAAGGATAGGCCTCCTCTCCGTCCTCCTAATTCCAGACAACTGTAATTCTTATTTTTTAATTCAATTCTATTACTCCAAAATTCAATAGCCTTCGACCAATTAATCACATCCCATTCAATAATATCCTTAAGATGTCTTTTATTCATGATTTAGCCTTTTAGGCAGAGGTTTATTAATTAAATTAATAATTAATAACAATTAAATCTACTAATAATTATAGGATTTAGACTAAGGAAATCTACATTGAATGTCTCCTCCAGGTTCATTCCTGTCCTTCTAACAACGCAATCTTCACCATTTTATTTTAATTCTTGCGATTAGTGTACGGATTTGGGAGAAATCTTACATATGAAAGAACCATAGGAAAATATTTGCTTTATTTCAATATTAAACTTATCATTATAGGAATCATAAAGAGGTCTCCTTTAATAAAAATGGGGTATCCTTGCCGAGCGTACCGTAAGTGAAAGACACAGATGCTCCGACACTCAAGCAACGCGGTATATCCTACCCATTGGGGAATACCTGTTTTAGTTAATTAAGGTATTATCCTCTTCAGTTTGTTTATTTATAATAATCGTGAATGAATAAATATCGAAAATCCATTGCGCTTTGTTTATTCCTCCTCTTGTTTTTCGCAAAAGACCAGGTTGGCCAATCTGATTCGAGTTCCAAATGGTACTTAAGTATTGGCACGGATATCAGGCAATGTTTTAGGACATATACGAAACCGGCAGTGTTCCCCTATAATCAAAATCTTGAAAAGCCTTCCCCCTTTTACCTGGGCAGTTTAGGTATATTTATAGGAAGAATGATTACTAAGAATGTATCCATAGAGTCTGGTTTATTCTATGAGGTAAAACGGTTTCAAACTGATTATGACACTACCTCCTACCCTGGCTATAAAGTAGCTAACCGGTTTGATTATCGCTACTTAACTATTCCCTTATATGTCAACTACAAATTCAAGGCTGCCCCTTGGTTGGAATTTAGTCCATCTCTCGGCCTTACACTTGATTTTGATTTCGGTAGCGAAAATTTATGGAAAGTAGGTACTGCTACCGAATATTCTGATGAAGCCGGCATCGGAGACGGCCATGGTTTTAGTGCAATAGCCAGAGTAAAATGTTCCATCAAAGACGACTTAACCTCCTTTAGCATTGTCCCTTTCTTCGAATATCGATATACTGATCTGTATTCGTATTATACATATAACACCATGCACTTGTATGTTTATGGCGCCAGTATGCTAGTTACTTTTCATTTTCGCTAAACACTGATGACGCAGCTTTAGGCTGATGGTTGTCAGCTTTCCCACCATACTTGCTCACTCCCGATGGCGCGGATTTGCGAGGCTGGCTATGTGCTAGCTAATCCGTGCCGATTTTAAAAGGTTTAATGAAACCTCTAGCTTAAAGGGATTTGCAATCCCTTCCTCTTCTGCCTACCTTAGCAATGCAGGTATCACAGAAATGAGTTATCATGTCGGATAAATATAAAATCAGAGATACGGAGTACGCCCACTTTCTGACTATCACAACCGTTGGATGGGTAGATTTATTTACTCGGTTAAATCACCGAAACACGATTATCGATTCTTTGAAATATTGTCAAGAAAAGAAAGGTTTGAATATTTATGCCTTTGTCCTAATGCCCAGCCATCTTCATTTAATGTGCAGCTCTCAAGATGAATATCACTTAAGTGACATCATCAGGGATTTTAAAAAATTCACATCAAAAAGATTAGTTCAAAATATTCAGGAAGAACCAGAAAGCAGAAGAGAATGGCTTCTCGAACTCTTTGCGAAAGCCTGTTCGCATTTGACAAAAGAGATGAATTATAAGGTCTGGCAGGATGGCTACCATGCTGAACAAATAATTGGTGCTAAATTCACGTATGAAAAACTGAACTACATTCATCAAAACCCAGTGGTTGATCGGTTTGTTGAAAGAGCAGAAGATTATCTTTATAGTAGTGCTAGGAATTATGCAGATTTGGAGGGTTTAATGGATGTAATTGTGCTTGCTCACAAACCTTTGTTTCTCAAATAACAGAAAGGGATGGATTGCAAATCCATATTACTTTCTGTTCACAGTGAACGGGGTGAACGGCACGGATACCCAAACACACGTGCGGCGCCGCATATCCGCGCCATCGGGATGATGTAATTCCCGGACGAGGATTTGGATTGGCCGGTTATTTTGGGGTTGGTTGTAGCTATCGGTTTGGGGGTCGTTTTTGGTTTGTTATGAATGCAGGAGAACTTGTTTCTCATCTCAATTTTAATGATGCTATAGATAATCAAGGGCACCAACATGGATACGGTGGGCCAGGTTCGACGTATACTAATACAATAAGCAAGGTTTCACTTACGATGGATGCCAGACTTCTTCAGTTTAATGTTGGATTTGGGATAGCGTTGTTCTAACCCCACGTCTCGGATTTAGGCTGCTGATTGCGCGCTATAATAAGTAACTTACCAAACAAGAAAAAAATAAGATGAGAATATTAGTTATCCGAATGTGCTTAGTACTTTCAATAAGCATTTTTCTGTTTAATTGTTCAAAAAAACCTTTACCACGTGCGGGAATATCTTGCATTGATCCTCCAGTTTCAATAATACAAGTTGGGGATACACTCTTCTTTCTAAATCACTCTACCGGGGCGACTCATTATTTATGGGATTTTGGTGATGGCAATACGAGTACCAGCTCTAATTATAGCATTCCTCATGCATTTTTAACATCTGGCATCTTTAACTCAAGCTTAACTGCATATGATCAAGATGGCAACAGTGATGCAACAAAAGTAGGTACGGTTGTTGCACCTGCTTCTGGGGCTGCAAGTTTTTGGTTCGCAACTTCCGTGAGTTATGGCCGGACTGTTGTTACAATCGGAGTTATTACGGACACTGTTAAAATTGACACAGGCTTGCCAACAAATTGTGGTCAATCTGGCTGCGCCAATTTCCAGCTATCTCCAGGTAATTATAATTATTCGGCTGCCGAAATTGCACCGGGAACACATACTTGGAATGGGAGCATAAACATTGCCAAACATGGCTGTCTAAAACAACAGTTGTTATAATATAGTTTCGGTTTGAGCCAAAGGCATTATGGGAATTCCAATGACGCGAAGCCTTACATGGTGGATATTACCAATAAATAATTCAAAGGGTGGTCAACATTGACCACCCTTTGTTATTTATTGAAATATAGGCACGGATTTGGACTAAATCTTACATATGAAATTAATAATAATAAAATATCAGTGTTATTTCAACATTAAACTTTGCATTATTCTGCTCATAAATAGGTCTCCTATAGAGAAAATGCTTTACCATTGCCTACTCGATAGGACATTTACCCTATAACACTCAAGAATAAGTTCAAGTTAGTAAGAGTTCCAATAAGCATCCTTTAATATATTAATCCTTATATAGAATCCAATAAAATTCCCTAACATAAACGCTAAGCATGAAAAAATTACTCTTTTTATTCGTTGTGGTCTCTCTGAGTTTGCAACTACCCGCGCAGGTTACAACCATCAGCCAGCACAACTTCAATGGATCAGGATCTTCTTATCCTTTTCCGGCAGATGTTGCTGCAAGTAATATTACGGCCTCTCTAACGAGTACCGAGAGTTTCGTAGAATACGATGGGATTGCAAGCGGAGGATCGGCATTTACTTCACAGTCAACCGCTGGAAACGGAATAGCCTTTTCAAACAGCAGTGGTACGAACACCAGGTACTGGACACTCACCATGGGAGGATCTGATCTGTCGAGCTATACAAACTATAAGCTTTATGTGCAGGCACAGAGAAGCAATACCGGAGCGACCACGGTGACTTTACAATACAGCACCAACGGATCAACCTATACCAACTTCGGAACGACCATGTCACCAGGCAATGGGAGCTATGTGGAACAAGTGTTTGATTTATCTTCCATCACCGCATTGAATTATAACAGTGCCGTCTATTTCAGGCTTGCAGCTTCCGGAGCCAGTGGTACAGGAACGCTTCGTATTGACAACTTAGAGATACAGGCCAATAAAACAGGTCCTCCGGGCCCAACCGGTCCTCAAGGTCCAGCTGGACCCACAGGTGCTACTGGAGCAACAGGTGCAACAGGTGCAACAGGGCCTGCAGGTCCAACCGGAGCGACAGGGGCTGTTGGAGCTACAGGTGCGACAGGGGCTGTTGGTGCAACGGGAGCTACAGGTGCTGTTGGTGCGACAGGAGCTACGGGTGCCGCTGGAGCTACTGGTGCAACAGGAGCTCAAGGTCCTATTGGATTGACTGGTGCTACGGGGGCGACTGGTGCTACAGGAGCAGCGGGTGCAACTGGAGCAGTTGGTGCAACAGGGTCTCAAGGCCCTATTGGTTTGACAGGAGCTACGGGTGCAACCGGGGCTACTGGAGCAACAGGAGCGCAAGGAGCACCGGGCAGTGCTGATGCATGGGGTCTAATGGGATCTACCGGAACGAATGCAGCTTCCAATTTCATAGGAACAACGGATGCTCAGGATCTTGTTATTAAATCAAATAATACAGAAAGACTCCGTGTAGCGAGCAATGGGAAAATTGGGATTGGGGTATCGAACCCTGCACACATGCTTGATATTGCTGGAGATCTCAACACCACTGGTAATATTACTACTAATCAGATTTTCTCTACTTCCACTGCAACATTTGGTGGAATTCTGATGCAGGGGAATATAATAACAGGTG
>Ga0207068_1110_pt1 | contig 23067 bp, 24 predicted proteins | sample Alteio_BWMinCont_23_FD_153475 | JGI IMG/M metagenome (GOLD analysis project Ga0207068, IMG submission 153475) | Enriched cells from forest soil in Barre Woods Harvard Forest LTER site, Petersham, Massachusetts, United States -... | ecosystem: Environmental > Terrestrial > Soil > Temperate forest >... | reverse complement strand
CAGCTTTATTACCTGGATTCTTGTCGGGGTGATGCTTCACAGCCAGCTTGCGGTATGCTTTCTTGATGACCTCCGCAGTCGCTGTCTTTTCCACTCCCAGAACTTTGTAATAGTCTTTATAATCCATAAACTGAACTCCTAAATTTATTGTTCAAAATTAAGCTATTCTATGTCCTTTCCGCAAACAGAACTGGTTATTCAGGAATGGCCAGGATGGGAATATGTGTATGGAAAGCCATTTTTCGGGCCGTACTTCCGTGAAAAATTCTGGAAAGCAGGTTATGATGCCGGGGCACCATAACAAGGAGGGTTCGGTCATCAGGAAGGGGAAGATTTCTCAGACTTCTTTGAATCGATATTCGGAGGAAGAGGAGGAGCCGGAGCTTCCGGTGCAAGAGGCGGAAGACGACCGATGCAAGGAGAAGATTACCAGGCTGAAGCGGAGATTTCACTCGAAGAGGCATTTCTCGGAACCAAGCGCCAGTTAAACCCACAGGGGTCTATACTGGAAATCACGATTCCTCCCGGAGTAAAAAACGGGCAGACTCTAAGGCTAAAAGGAAAAGGAGGAAAAGGCAGAAACGGAGGACCCGATGGGAATATCCTGATTACCTTGTTTGTTACAGAACATCCGCATTTTAAAGTGGAAGGAACAGACCTGCACTGCGACGCCTCTGTTGGTCTCTATACCGCAATCCTTGGAGGAAAAGCTCTTGTTCAAACCCTGAAAGGAAATATCCGCATCGATATTCCGGCTGAAACAGAAAACGGAAAAATACTCCGGTTGAAAGGAATGGGGATGCCTGTTTTTGGAAAACCAGGCTCTGCAGGCGATTTATATCTCACCGTTAAAGTACTCCTCCCAAACAAACTCAGCGAAAAAGAGCTGGAACTGTTCAGAAACCTTGCTAAAGAGCGCAGTTAATATTTATTAACAGATTGTGCTTCAAGCCAGTATTAGTTGATATTTGAACTGTGGTTAGGTCATCAAACCAACCTCTCTCAAATATCCTGAAACATGTCTAAAAGATTCCTCCTCCTTGTTGCCGGACTAACGGCTGCTATTGTTCTATCACTGACTTTTTTAAAGCATAGTGCCAAAGGAAGCACCGGCGAACGGGTGAACCCGGCTTTCGGAGCCTACATCTCTGCTTATACCTCCGGAACCATCTCCGATGAATCTCATCTCCGAATCCGCTTCGCCTCGGAAGTGTCGACCCCTGCGGAGTTCGACAAACCAGTCAAAGAAGAGCTCTTCTCTTTCTCTCCTTCTATTCAAGGAACAGCCTTCTGGATCGATAGTCGTACCATTGAGTTCAGACCCCAGTCGAGAATGCCTTCGGGGACAAAATATGAGGCCACCTTTAAACTAGGCAAAATCCAAACGGTGCCGGACGAATTTAAATCTTTTGAATTCACCTTCCGGACCATGAACCAGGAAGCTGATGTAACGGTGGATGGTTCTAAGACGACAGACCGCAAAACCCTTCAATGGCAACAACTCAACGGGATATTGAATACCGCCGATGGTGCTGATAATACAGCAGTAGAGAAAATATTGCAAGCCACCCAGGAGGGTAAAAGCCTTTCCATCCACTGGGAACACAGCGACAACACCACCCATAAATTCACAGTCGACAGCATACACCGGATGACAAAGGCTGGAAGTATAGAGCTAAAATGGAATGGAAAAATTATTGGAGCCGATAAATCTGAAGGATCAAAACTCATAGCGGTACCTGCGCTGGGAGATTTCGAAATCATGGATGTCAAAGTCAACCAAGGCGCAGATCAGTTTATAAGGATACAGTTTAGTGATCCGATCCAGGATAAACAGGTACTCGATGGATTAGTCCTCATCTCTGGAACTACTGGTTTGAATTATACCATACAGGACAATGAAATAAAAGCATACCCCCCTGCCCGTTTGAATGGAAGTCATAAAGTGAGCATCTTCCCCGGAATCAAAAACATTCTTGGATATGAGTTGAAAACCAGATTCATCAATGACCTGGATTTCGAAGAGCTCAAACCTGAAGTCAAATTGCTGGGAAGCGGGGTCATCCTCCCGGCCTCCGGAAATCTTTTATTCCCTTTCCGGGCCGTCAGCCTGAGTGCGGTGGATGTTAAAATCATCCGTATCTACGAGAAAAATATTGCTCAGTTCCTCCAAGTCAACAACCTCGATGGGGACCGGGAGCTGCTGCGTGTTGGTAAAGTCATCTTTAAGAAAAAGGTTCCTCTGAATCTTAAACCGGGTGCTGAATCCAATGCATGGAACACCTTTCACCTCGATCTGAACGAGATGATCCATGCCGAGCCGGGTGCCATCTATAAAATTGTAATCGGGTTCCGCAAGGCTTATTCTACTTATCACTGCTCCGGATCATCAAAAAATGATTCGCAGATGGAAGAAGTACAAACGAATGAGGATATAGATGCTGAAAATGATAAATGGGAAGGGATGTCGTATTATGGAGATTCTTATGAGGACTACGGTTATGGTGGAGAAGGATCCTATTATGAAGATTACGGAAGTTCAGAAGGACAAACGTATCAGGAACGACACAGTGACCCTTGCAACAATGCCTATTACGGACCTGACAAAGAGGTAAGCAGAAATATCCTGGCCTCTGATTTCGGACTCATTGCCCAGAAAGGAAGTAACGGAGTCATGAACTTTACCGTAACAGATCTCAAGACTGCACTTCCTGTTCCCAACACAACACTTGAAGTGTACGACTACCAGCAGCAGCTCATCACTTCACTGAAGACGAATAGTGATGGAATGGCCTCCGGTGATGTAAAACACAAACCCTTTCTCCTCATTGCTAAAAAAGGAGAAAACAGAGGCTACCTGAAACTGGATGAGGGATCAGCCCTCTCCATGAGCGCTTTTGACGTGGGAGGAGATGAAGTGCAAAAAGGAATCAAAGGGTTTATTTATGGAGAACGCGGGGTTTGGAGACCGGGTGATACACTTTTCCTGACCTTTATCCTGGAAGATAAAGAACATAAACTGCCTGCCGCTCATCCGGTCACTATGGAGCTTATCAATCCACGTGGACAGGTGGTCAAGAAACTGATCCGTTCAAGTTCTTTAAACGGCTTCTATAATTTTGCAATCACCACCGATGCGGAAGCACCTACCGGTAACTGGATGGCCCGGATAAAAGTGGGCGGTGCCACTTTTACTAAAAATCTGAAGATAGAAACCGTCATGCCCAACAGGCTAAAAATGAGTCTGGATTTCGGCAAACAAAAAAGTGAGTTCCTGGGCAAAGACGCTTCTGCCATTCTCTCTGCTACATGGCTTACGGGAGCTATCGCAAAAGGTTTGAAAGCCAAAGTGGAAGTCACCCTTTCGCAGATGCACACTACATTCAAAGGGTATGATAAATTCCTGTTCGATGACCCCGCAGCCAGTTTCTCAACGGAGACCCAGTCGGTATTCGAAAACAACCTCGACAATCAGGGCAAAGCCGAATTCACCCCAAAGATTACCGCAGAAGGCGCTCCAGGGATGGTCAAAGCATCCTTCGTAACGAGAGTGTTTGAAGAAGGAGGAGGATTCAGCATAGACCGTTTCTCTGCTCCCTACTCTCCTTATTCGAGTTATGTAGGTGTGGAGATGCCGGAAGGAAAAAAATTCACCGGAATGATTGAAACAGATACGAACCATGTTGTCAATATAGTAACGCTCACCCAGGATGGATTCCCTGTTTCCCGCAAACTGATTGTAAAAGTGTATAAGCTTCAATGGCGCTGGTGGTGGGAAAATGACAATAATGACTTGTCCAACTATGTGCACAGTACCTATTATCAACCCTACTACACAGAGGAAATCTCCACGGTCAATGGCAAGGCACACTTCAACCTGCGTGTGAACAGGCCCGATTGGGGAAGATTTCTCGTCAGAGTTACCGACCCGGAGAGTGGTCATTCCTCCGGATCTGTTGCCTTTTTCGACTGGCCATCGTGGGCTGGAAGCACTCCTTCCGGAAAAGAAGGAGCCACACTTCTTTCCTTCACTTCTGACAAACCAAAGTATAATGTAGGAGAGAATATTAAACTCACCATCCCTTCTTCCGACTCAGGTCGTGCACTGATCTCTGTGGAAACAGGATCAAGAGTGTTGCAGGCCTTCTGGGCTGATGCCCATAAACCGAATATCAGTTTCAGCATTCCGGTAACTGCCGAGATGGCCCCAAATATATACATCCATGTAACCCTTATCCAGCCTCATGGACAGACTAAGAATGACCTCCCGATCCGTCTTTACGGAGTCATTCCGGTCCTCGTTGAAGACCCGCATATGCATCTCCGTCCGGTGATTCAAACAAATGCTGTTTGGAAACCGGAAGAGATGACGAGCGTAACCGTCTCCGAAGAAAACGGGAAAGAAATGACCGCCACGCTCGCCATTGTAGATGAAGGATTACTCGATCTGACCCGCTTCGAAACACCTGATCCCTGGAAGAATTTCTATGCCCGAGAAGCCCTCGGAGTTCGTTCCTGGGATATGTTCGACCTGGTGATGGGAGCCTACGGTGGAGAGTTACAGCATATTCTTGCAATAGGCGGAGATGCCAGCGCCAGCGGTAAACCTCAGGCCAAAGCGAACCGTTTCAAACCGATGGTCCGGTTTTTCGGGCCCTTTCATGTGGAGAAGGGAGAAAAGAAAAACATACGTTTCATGATGCCTCAATATGTGGGTTCTGTGAGGGTGATGCTGATCGTCGGACAGGATGCTGCCTACGGATCAACCGACAAAACGGTTCCTGTGCGTAAGCCATTGATGGTGCTCGGAACCCTGCCAAGGGTGGTCGGGCCAGGCGAGTCCCTGGATTTGCCGGTTACTGTTTTTGCTATGGAAAAAAATATCCATAATGTAAATGTCAGTATTACCACCAATAACCTCTTCACCACAGATGATGCAGGTTCCAAATCCATCCATTTTTCAGAAACGGGTGAACAGGTTATTACGTTCCACCTGAAAGTCCGCTCAGGCCTTGGCATTGGAAAAGTAAATATTGAAGCCAGCTCAGGCTCCGAAAAAGCATCTTACGGTATAGAACTGGATGTCAGAAACCCCAATCCCAAACTGACCACTGTGATGGAAACAGTTGTTGAACCAGGTCAGGACTGGAATACCTCCTACGCTCCGACTGGAATGGCTGGCACCAATAAGGGCACTCTTGAACTCAGTACCATACCCCCGCTCAATCTGGGAGAGAGGCTGAAATATCTCATAGAGTACCCACATGGATGTATTGAACAGACTACTTCCGCTGTATTCCCTCAGCTTTATCTTTCTGACCTGATGGACCTGGATGACAACTTCACCAAAGCGATGTCTGCGAATATTAAATCAGGGATTGAACGGATGAAACAGTTTCAGACCTCCTCCGGGGGATTTGGATACTGGCCGGGAGACAACCAGCCTTCCGAATGGGGCTCTTCCTATGCAGGGCATTTCCTGATTGAAGCGGAGAAAAAGGGCTACAGCCTTCCTCTAGGAATACTGGATAACTGGAAACGGTATCAAAAACAGGTGGCTGTCGACTGGATGCCCCGAAACGATAAATATTATTTTTACAATGATGATCTGGAACAGGCTTACCGCCTTTATACGCTTGCACTTACCGGAGCACCCGAGCTGGGTGCCATGAACAGGCTGAGAGAGTTCAGGAACATTTCCGTGGCTGCTAAATGGCGACTAGCGGCTGCTTATTCCCTGGCCAAACAGGATGAAGTAGCAAAAGCATTGGTTACCGGAATCCCTACAACAGTTCCCAAGTATTCAGAAATGGCCTATACCTTCGGTTCTTCCGACCGCGATGAAGCCATGATCCTGGAAACCCTTGTATTGCTCGGACAGCGCGCCAAAGCGGCGCTGGCTGCTAAAGACATCTCCAACCTGCTTAGCAATCATAACAACTGGCTCAGTACCCAGACCACCGCATATTGCCTCCTGGCAATGACTAAGTTCGCCACCAACGGAGGTGCTTCGGCGGAGATGAATTATGCTTTTACGCTAAACGGGAAGAGCAGTTCACTGAAAGGGACAAAAGGCATTTCCCAGATCGATATGAAGACCGGGGATGCATCTGGTAAGCTGAATGTTCAAAACAAAGGGAAGGGAATCCTGTACGTCCGGATCATCCTGGAAGGTATTCCGGAAACAGGAGACCAGAAGGAATTTGACAATAACCTCCTGATGACTGTCAATTACAAAAAGATGGACGGAACGGATATAAATGTCGACAAACTGGAGCAAGGGACCGATTTCTATGCGGAAGTCAGTATCACGAATACGAATCCGAGATCGGAGTATAAAGAAATGTCCCTGACTCAGATCTTCCCTTCCGGATGGGAAATCTGGAACAGCCGTATGGATGAAACGAGTCTCGAAAAGAAATCGGACGTACCTGAATACCAGGACATCAGAGATGACCGGGTTTACTCTTATTTTAGCCTTTCACCCAACCGTACGAAGACTTTTCGCGTCAGATTAAATGCAAGCTATCTTGGACGCTTTTATCTGCCTTCTGTTCTCTGTGAAGCGATGTATGATCATACGATCAGTTCATGCAGACATGGAAAATGGATTGAAGTGAGGGAAGCAGGAAAGCTAGATTAGAGTTAAACAAAGCCATTGCTCTTTCGATTTAATCTTGTTAACTTTACGAATATTAATTTTTCAGCTCAGAAGCCTATGAAAAAGATACTATTTTTCGGATCCGGAATGTTGATCCTGTTGGTTGTGGCCTGCAACAAAGACAATTATTCTGTTATTCACCAGGTACCTCCTCCGGCCACTCCTACTGTTTGTGATACTTCCGGAACGATAAGCTACGCTGCGAGTGTAGCTCCAGTCATGGCTGCCTCTTGTGCCATCTCTGGTTGTCATGATGCCGCTAGCATGCAGGGCGGGGTTGTACTTTCAACGTATATAGGAGTTCACAAATCGAACCAGAACGGATTACTGATTCCTGCCATCAAACACAATACTGCCAATGCTGCACCTACAAACTGGATGCCTCTGACAGGCAGCCTGGACCCATGTGATGTAGCTAAAATCGTAAAATGGGCCAATAACGGGGCACTAAATAACTAATTCTATTCTTTCCTTATGATAAAAAAGTTAATTCTAGGAGCCTTCGCTCTTAGCTTCTCCGCAGGTTTGTTTGCACAAGACGATTTATTGAGCCTCGTCAACGACAAGGACCTGAAAAAAGAAAAAGACTTTGTCATCGCAACCTTTAAAACCACTCGTCTTGTTAATTTTCATACCATTGAAACCCAGAGCAGACGTACGCTTGATTTCAGAATCTCTCACCGTTTTGGGGATCTGGGTGCCAACAATGTGAATGACTTAGGATACAATGCCTTCGGCCTCGATGCCCAGGCTAGTATCAAACTGAGCCTTGAATATTGTTTTGATGGTCGCTTTCAGGTTGGGATTGGAAGATGCAATGACCAGAAGATGGTGGATGTATTTGGCAAGTACCGGCTGCTGCGGCAGACTACAGGTAAGGGAAGTCCTATCAGTATAACCCTCTTTGCCGGTGCTTATCGTACTTTTATCCGGACCGGTGGGGACGGATATTATGCAAAAGATATGGACCGTCTCTCTTACTGCGACCAGATCATGATAGCACGTAAATTCAATCGACGATTCAGTTTGCAGGTTGGAGCAGCCTATGTGCACTATAATATTGTGACCAACCCAGGCGACAAAAACGATTCTTATTTTGCAACCGGACTTTTCCGTTTCAAACTTTCCAACAGGGTAGCGATCACAGGAGAGTATGCAATGCCTTTAAATGCTTATTATGACAAAGTCACACCTGGTGCTCCGGTTTACTATCCAAGCATGAGTTTTGGGTTTGATGTAGAAACAGGAGGGCATGTATTCCAATTAGCGGTCTGCAATTCTTTTGGCCTCGATGAACCCGAATATTTCGCACATACAGACAAGTTGTGGGGAATGGAACAGATCAGGCTCGGCTTCAATATTTCCAGGGTATTCGACCTTTAAGAGGTCTGCATACTATCGATTAGCAGTTCGGCAACCCTTTTGTCGATCGGAAAAGTAAATTCAGCGGGACTCAGTTCCTGTAGCGGAACCCAACGAAAAGCGATCGATGTTGAGTCTTTCGTGTTAAAATCAAATTTTCGATTTTTTGTCTTAAAGAGCGGGGTGGATCTAAGTTTCACCCGGTAATAAATACTGATAATCTGACTTTGGGTATGAAAGGCTGAGAGGACAAAAAAATCTGTGGTATAAAAGTGCCCAAGCACTTCCACCTCCTGACCACATTCTTCTATAAATTCGCGTCGCACACATTCCACCGGCCCCTCTCCGAACTCCAATCCCCCACCGGGTAATTTTGTCATCTCCACCCCATTGATCCGTTCATCGGCAACCAGGAGCTCCTGGTTTTCATTCACACAAATTCCGTAAACCCGTACATTGAACTTATTGACTTTATCCATTTCGGATGGAATGCTTATTTCATGTGGTTTTTCTTTTCGAACTCCTTCACCAGTTCCTCATCCGACTTGCCCAGGTTGGCAATGGCTATTTTCGCGTCCTCTGCAAGCTTATGCTTTGGATAATTGCGGATAATCTGCTCATAAATAACCTTGGCCTTAGCATCATTCCCCGGAAGTTTGCTGTCATAGATCATTGCTTCTTCGTACATGGCCTCTACCACATATTTATACTCACTATATTTATCGGCAACCGTATTGAAAAGAAATATGGCTTGATCATAGTTTCCACCCCTTGCAGCAATCTCCCCAGCCCTGTAAAAGTAATCCGGAGCCAGTGTATCCCCTGTAAAGGTATTCGCATAATCCAGATACGCTTTAATGAGCGCGTTGGCAATCTCCGGATTAAATTCACCTGATTGGGAGGCTCTCATCTTTGCTTCCGCCTCTTTAACATTGGCTGCATATTGCTCTCTCGCACGGGGTTGAGTGCGGAAGGCTCTGGCCCGAATACTATCAGCTTTCTCTTTAGCTTCTCTTTCCTTTTTTCCGGGACCGCAGGAGGCCATTGTCATAAACAGAACCCCTCCTGTTAACCATAGTATTGCTTTCATAGGATAATATCAATTTAAATGTAGGGGATGCTTCTTACAACACTCTTTTATTTGGAAGGAAATCTCATTTTGTAATCCGTCTTTATTTTTCCTTTGGAGATATCCATGAGTTTTCCCTTGATCATTCTTTTCCGGAGTTGAGAAATACGATCCGTAAATAATGTTCCTTCAATATGATCATACTCATGCTGAATAATTCTTGCAGCCATACCCGAAAATGTTTCTGTATGGTGTTTAAAATCGGCATCCTGGTATTCTATCTCAATTTCCGGAAGGCGGAAGATGTCTTCTCTTATTTTCGGAATACTTAAACAACCTTCATTGAACTTCCATTCTTCCCCCCATTCTTCCCGGATCTTAGGATTAATAAAAACCCGCTTAAAGGTTTTCAGAAAACGGATCTCCTCAATCGTCATCTCACTTTCTTCATCATCCTCATCTTCAGCAAAAGGAAATGCATCTACAATGAATAGTCTTACCGACTGCCCCACCTGAGGTGCTGCCAGACCTACCCCTTTTGCATGATACATCGTTTCAAACATATCATCAATGAGGGATTGTAACCCTGTATGCCCTTTTTTTATTTCTGCCCCTGCTTTTTTCAGAACAGGATCGCCGTATGCGACAATTGGTAAAATCATTTTTTTAGTTTTCTTGTAATATCTGATGCCTTAAGTCAAGTCGATTAAAGACCGTTCAATTTCTCCATATAAGACTGAAGGATTATAGTAGCGCTGATTTCATCTACGAGTTCCTTATTCTGCCTGGCTTTCTTTTTCAATCCACTGTCTATCATGGTCTGAAAAGCTAGTTTGGAAGTGAAGCGCTCATCTATCCGTTCTAACTTCAGCCCCGGAAAAGTTTTACGGAGTAAACGTAAAAAAGCCTCCACATGAACAGATACCTGGCTGGGGGTATTGTCCATCCGTTTAGGCTCTCCCAGAACAAGGCAATCAACCTTTTCGCGGTCAAAATAATCTTTCAGAAATTGGATCACTTCACTCGAATGTACCGTACATAAACCACAGGCTATCATCTGCATGGGATCGGTGACTGCAATACCCACCCTTTTTGTCCCATAATCGATTGCCATAATACGGCCCATGTGCTGAAATCTTGACAAATTTAATGATTTCCCGGAGATGGATATTTTCTTAGTTTTGCTTCAGCGTACAGCAGCTAAAATTTGATCATTCCTGAAGATATGGTAAATCTGCAAAAAAGAATCGAAGCAGCCTGGGAAAACAGAGCTCTTCTCAAAGAGGTAGAAACACAGGAGATCATACGGGAAGTGATTCATTCCCTGGATCAGGGGAAGCTAAGAGTGGCTCAGCCATCGGCAGATGGATTGTCGTGGACAGTTAATGAATGGGTGAAAAAAGCGGTTATACTCTATTTCCCAATTCAAAAAATGGAAACGCTGGAAGCAGGCCCCCTTGAATTCTATGATAAAATGGCCCTCAAGCATAATTATGAAGCTCTGGGAGTACGTGTAGTTCCTGCAGCTATTGCCAGGTATGGGGCCTTTCTGGCCAGAGGGGTCATTCTGATGCCCAGCTATGTAAATATCGGTGCTTATGTGGATAGCGGAACAATGGTCGATACCTGGGCTACCGTGGGCTCCTGTGCCCAAATAGGGAAAGATGTTCATCTGAGCGGAGGAGTTGGAATTGGAGGAGTACTCGAACCGGTACAAGCGGCTCCGGTAATTATTGAAGACGGCTGTTTCATAGGCTCCCGTTGCATTGTAGTAGAAGGTGTTCATGTTCAAAAAGAAGCCGTGCTTGGAGCCAACGTAGTGCTGACTAAATCCACAAAAATAATTGATGTGACCGGTAAAGAACCTAAGGAGTATAAGGGAATCGTTCCCCCGCGTTCTGTGGTTATTCCGGGTTCCTATACCAAGAAATTTCCTGCAGGTGATTACCAGGTGCCCTGTGCCATCATCATTGGACAACGTAAGGCAAGCACTGACCTTAAGACCTCCCTGAATGAAGCCTTAAGGGAACATGATGTGGCTGTTTAATCAATGCCAGATACAGAGATAAACCGTTTCATGTGAAGATACTTGTCATCCAACCAGCTTTTATCGGTGATGTAATCCTGGCTACCGGTGTCCTGGAAAAACTCCATCATACCTACCCTGCTGCCAAGATAGATATGCTGATCCGAAAAGGGAATGAAGGTCTTCTCCACAATCACCCTTTTCTACATGAGCCACTGATCTGGGATAAGACCCACAACAAAACAGGGAACCTGTTCCGGTTGATCCGAAAGTTGCGGGCAAGCCGGTACGATTATGTCATCAATATTCACCGCCATCTTAGTTCAGGTCTCCTGACTGCTTTTTCAGGAGCCAAACAAACCATTGGGTTTGACAGCAACCCGCTTTCATTTCTATTTTCGAAGCATGTTCCGCATGAAATCGGCAACTCCAAACATGAAATAGAACGAAACAACCAGCTTATCCGGGAAATCTGCGATGACCATACTGCCAAGCCCAGGCTTTATCCTTCTAAAGCAGATTATGCTGCCGTGGAGAAATACAAACCGGCCTGTGAAAGCGGAGCCGCATTCCGGTATATTACGATATCTCCGGCTTCTGTCTGGTTTACGAAGCAGTTTCCAAAAGAAAAATGGATTGAATGGATCAATGCCTGCCATACAAAGTCGATCCGCATTTATCTCCTGGGGGCCGGAGGTGATTATGCCATTTGTGATGCTATCAAATCCTCCTGCCCGGATGTAGACATAGAGATCCTGGCCGGAAAATTGAACCTGTTGGAATCCGCTGCTCTCATTTCGAATGCAGCGATGAATTACACCAACGACAGCGCCCCCATGCACCTCGCTTCTGCAATGAATGCAAATACGACCGCCATCTTTGCCTCTACTATTCCTGCTTTTGGTTTTGGTCCTTTAAGCGACCATCACTTCATCGTTCAGACCCGTGAAAAACTGGAATGCCGTCCTTGCGGGTTACACGGTTTTAAGGCTTGCCCTAAGCAGCATTTTAAGTGCGCCCTGGGTATCCTGAAGGAAGATCTTCCGGTGGTCTCCTAAACTCCCTCAAAATCGTACTTTTGTTCGAAGAAATTCCTCTATGAACTCTGCTTACCCTGTCATTATCCTGAATTCCGGGAAAGAACAAAGCCCTCTGCGCTTCCATCCCTGGATTTTTTCAGGTGCTATCAAATCCAAAAGCCGTGAGCCAGCGGAAGGAGAGATCGTTGAAGTGCATGACATCAAGGGCATATGCCTCGGAATGGGACACTATACCATAGGTTCTATAGCGGTTCGCTTATTTTCGTTTAAGAAAATTGAAGTCGATTCCAGATTCTGGAAGAATAAATTAGTAAGAGCTTACAACCTCCGTAAAAAACTGGACCTCGCCGGAAATGCCCTGACCAATGCTTATCGCCTGGTTTATGCAGAAGGTGATGGCCTGCCAGGATTGATCATCGATTTTTTTAATGGTACCGCTGTCATCCAGACACACACCGTCGGGATGCACCTCATAAAAGAGGAACTTGTAAACGCATTGAAAGAGATTTATGGAGCAGAACTCAAAGCCGTTTATGATAAAAGTGAAGATACCATGCCTAAGTTGGCATTAGTCAAAGCGGTGAACTGCTGTTTATGGGGTCATACAGAAAGCAATGAAGTGCTGGAAAACGGGCACCGCTTTCTGGTCGACTGGGAAACAGGACAAAAGACCGGTTTTTTTATAGATCAACGGGAGAGCCGGGAACTGGTTAAAAAATACAGCAGAGGCCGTACCGTTCTTAACACCTTCTGCTACTCCGGAGGTTTCAGCATTTATGCACTTGCAGCAGGAGCCAAAGAAGTACACTCTGTTGACAGTTCCAAAAAAGCAGTGGAGCTCTGCGATAAGAATGTAAAACTGAATAATTTCGATGGTGCAGGAGCTACCGGAGGCACTCTGCTCCACACCTCCTTTGCCCAGGACACTTTCGACTTTCTGGAAGGTCGGAATAAATATTATGATCTGATCATTCTGGATCCTCCCGCATTTGCCAAGCATCAAAATGCAAAACACAATGCCGTGCAGGGCTATAAAAAGCTAAACCTCCAAGCTTTCAAACAGATTAAGCCTGGTGGAATACTCTTTACTTTTTCCTGTTCACAGGTAATCGACAAATCTCTTTTCCAGGGTGCTGTTATGGCGGCAGCCATTGAATCAGGCAGAAGTGTTCGGATTCTTCATCACCTGTCTCAACCGGCAGATCATCCGGTTAGTATTTTTCATCCGGAAGGAGAATATCTCAAAGGACTTGTTTTATATATTGAATAGATCTGCATGAATAACCTCCGAATCATTTTCATGGGAACTCCCGAGTTCGCAGTCCCCTCACTCGATATACTGGTCAGGAATAGGTATGAGATTGTGGGCGTAATTACTGCGCCTGACAGGCCTGCCGGAAGGGGACTAGAGCTTTCGGTTTCCGATGTTAAGAGGTATGCTGTTGAAAAAGGACTGCCTGTGCTACAGCCGGAAAACCTGAAAGATGAGTCCTTCTTGACTCAACTGAAAACATTAAATGCTGATCTGCAGATTGTAGTTGCTTTTCGAATGCTTCCGGAGCTGGTATGGAACATGCCCAGGCTTGGAACCATAAATCTGCACGGGTCTCTCCTACCCCAATACCGCGGTGCTGCGCCGATCAACCGTGCCGTTATGAATGGAGAAAAAGAAACCGGAGTGAGTACGTTTTTTTTACAGCATAAGATTGATACCGGTAAAATCATTTTCCAGAAGCATACACCGATCGGTTCGGATGAAACGGCCGGAGAAATTCACGACCGGCTCATGATCATCGGTTCCGAATTAATTCTTGAAACGGTTAACGCTATTCAAAAGGGAGTCTATCCCCAGGTTGATCAACAAAGCCTCCTCCAACCGGGCAAGCACCTGAATGAAGCACCAAAGATTTTCAAGGAAGACTGTCGCATTCACTGGACCAGACCCGCATTATCTATTCATAATTTTATACGCGGACTGAGCCCCTACCCCACTGCCTTTTCTGAAATCATTTCTCCGGAAGGAAAACGGTTTGGATTGAAACTATTTAAAACCTCACTAGAGCAAAAGATAACAGATGAAGCTCCGGGAACCATTCTAACGGATGGAGCTACCTTCCTGAAAGTTTCTGCACCTGACGGATTAATTGTCCTCCATGATATTCAACTTGCAGGCAAACGTAAAATGGGGATTCCTGAATTCCTGAGGGGGTTCCCTCTTTCCGGTAAATGGGTGATGGAAATCAATTAACGGGTAATCCTTTTTCTTAAATTCGCCTGACAAACCCTGATATGACAAAAGCAGAAAAAATAAAGAAATTTAATCCCAACAGTCTCGGTGATAAGAACGCGGGTATTTTCGGTCTTCCTTTCACCACCGCAGAGGCGGAAGTTGTTATCATTCCTGTGCCCTGGGAAGTTACGGTTTCCTATGCAGACGGAACTGCAAAAGGACCGGAAGCGGTGTTTGATGCATCTTTCCAGGTGGATCTCTATGATCCGGATATAGCAGAGGCATGGAAAATAGGAATTGCAATGGATGAAATACCGGCCGACATCCAGGAGAAAAGTAACCTGATCAGAAAAAAAGCCAGGAAATATATTGGGTTGATGGAGGCAGGAAAAGACCCTGCAACTCATAGTGGAATGAAAAAGACACAGACCCGTGTAAATTCCGCATGCACTTTCATGAATCTTTGGGTGAAAACGCGTGCACTTCATTTTATGCAGCGCAACAAAATTGTAGGGCTGCTTGGAGGTGACCATAGTACCCCATTGGGTCTCATGCAGGCCCTGGCAGTGAAACACAAATCATTCGCTATACTCCAGATCGATGCACATGCCGACCTGCGCGATGCTTTTGAAGGTTTTGAATATTCCCATGCATCCATCATGTATAATGCTCTGAAAATACCCCAGGTTAAAAAGCTTGTTCAGGTTGGAATCCGCGATTATTGTGAAGCAGAAAACGACCTCGTCAAAAATTCAAAAGGAAGAATAAAGTGTTTCTATGACCGAGATATCAAGCACAAGCAGTATAATGGTTCTACCTGGGCGGACATCTGCAGGGAAATCGTGGTGAGCCTTCCTGAAAAAATATATCTGAGTTTCGACATCGATGGATTAGATCCTAAGCTTTGTCCTAACACAGGAACTCCTGTGGCTGGAGGCTTTGAGTCAGAACAAGTTCTGTTCCTGATCCAGCAGGTGGTAGAAAGCGGTCGTACCATCATTGCTTTCGATATCAATGAAGTGGCTCCAGGAAAAGACGACTGGGACGCCAACGTAGGAGCCAGGATGCTTTACAGGATCGCTAACATGGTTGCCCGTTCGAATGGAAAATAAACTAACCCCTGAACTCCAGTCCCGGCTCTATGAATATCTGACGCAGTTCATCACGGAGAACAAACGCCAGAAAATAGAGGAAATCGTAAAATGGAGGACCCGTTACCTGACCCTCGTTCTGGAGGACATATACCAGCCTCACAATGCCAGTGCCGTTCTGCGTACTTGTGAATGCTTCGGCATTCAGGATGTGCATATCATTGAAAACAGGAATAAATATACCGTCAACCCCGATGTGGTTATGGGATCCACGAAATGGATGAACCTGCATAAGTATAATGGCAAAGAGAATAATACCCCTGATGCTATCCGGACTCTTAAAAGCCAGGGCTATCGGATTGTTGCTACTACTCCACATAAGAACGACTGTACGATCACGGAGCTGGGTCTTGATAAAGGGAAACTTGCATTGGTGATGGGCACCGAAATTGACGGTATCTCCAAAGACGTTTTTGACATGGCCGATGAGTTTGTAAGGGTGCCTATGTATGGCTTCACGGAAAGTTTCAATATCTCGGTTACTGCGGCCATGTGCCTGCATACATTAAGCAATAAACTAAGGTCTTCCTCCCTGCCCTGGGCTCTGAGTGCAGAAGAACAATCTGACCTGAAAATGGAATGGGTAAAAAATATCCTGACTAAACCAGAACTGATTGAAGAAGAGTTTTGGAAGCAGGTGCAATAATTTTCTTACATTTGTGTATTAACCAATAAAATCAACAACTCTTATGGGTAAAGGCGATAAAAAAACTAAAAAAGGAAAAATTACCATTGGGTCACATGGCGTTTCAAGACCAACAAAGAAGAAACTAGCTGCTGCTAAAAGAGCCAAGGTTGCTGCTGCACCGAAAAAGATAAAAGCCGCTCCTAAAAAAGCCGGACGTAAGACTCCCAAGTAAGAAGATTAATAAAACGCCCCGGAAGGGGCTTTTTTTTATACTTTCATTTTGCAATGTTAAGATATTCTACACTCTGCCTTGTCTTGCTCTTCACAGGATCACCCAGTCTGTCGAGAGCCTCATCACTGCTCCCTGATTCAGCAATGGAAGTCATTTATGCCGATCTCCGGATAAAAACAGAACATCTGTTTGAAGCACAAAAAGATTCATTCTCCTACGAAAGCGACAATTCAGCAACAAAAGAATTTAACGAGCACTATATATACTCCATAGTCAGAATTGGAAATCTGTTTTCGAAATACGACCGGCATGCGCTTATTGCCTATTCGCTGAATGACACCACCCTGTTTGTGGAAATCAGACAACAGATCGGAAAGATATGGGTAAGAAGATTTAGAAATACTTCTTACACCTCCAGGCTTTCCCCGCCTTTTTCTTCCCCCATTTCTATCAAAGACCTTAATGGTGACGGAGTGAATGATCTTTTTATAGCCGATGTATTCCTTGCAATGCCCGGAACAGAACTAAAAGGGAATGCCTGGATCAATACCCATGATGGGCTTCAAAAAATACAAGGATTTGACCAGATTCCTAACGCTGAATACGACTCCGGTACGAAACAATATGTAGGTCATGTCAGCTGCAGTGGAGGCATGATCATGACCTTCCTCGCCTATGAGCTAAAGAAAAATTACGAACTCCGGGAGGTAAAAAAGATCGAGTGCGATTGCAGTGATCAGAAAACAGAGGGATGCAAGGTCACAACAGACAAATTGAAGATTCAGACGGTACCCAGGAATGAGGCCTACCGATATGTATTACCCTACTATTCAAAGCTGGTGAAAGATCAGTTTTCTTCTCAACATTGATGCTTTAGCAGAAATTAAGGTGCTAGCCTTTCAATCTTCCACTTGTTTTCATGAAGCGAGAACAAAATCCGGTCATGCAGACGGCTTTCCCGTCCCTGCCAAAACTCAATCGTTAATGGCTTAAGCACATAGCCACCCCAATATGGAGGTCTGGGTACCTCTTCTCCGAATTGCTTATCCAGTTTTTCGAACCGTTCATCGAGTTCCTTCCTGTCCTTGATGACATGGCTTTGTGGAGAAACCCAGGCTCCGACTTTGCTGCTGCGGGGACGGGTATTGAAGTACTCGTCGGATTCTTCAGGCGACTGCTTTATAAGAAAACCTTCGATCCGAACCTGACGTTCCAGCTCAGGCCAGAAAAAGCTCATGGCCGCATTCGGGTTTTCCTCACTTTGGATGCCTTTCCGGCTGTGGTAATTGGTATAGAAAACAAATCCATCTTCATTGAAATTTCTCAGGAGCAGAACCCTGGCAGCAGGTTTAGAATCTGCTCCGACAGTGGCCAGCATGAAAGCATTCGGCTCATTTACTTTAGAATCAACCGCCTGATCGAACCAGACATGGAATTGATTAATGGGGTTGGCATCCACATCTTTTTCATCCAAGGATCCCTTTTTGAAATCAACCCTCAGTTTATTGATATAATTTTTCAGATCTTCCATCGGTACGGCTACTTTCATCAAATTTATAAAAAAACCGTCCTTCTTTTTCGTCAATAGGGCCTAAACATTAACTTTACCGGATGAAAATGTTTGAGTTCCAATCGAAGATCAGTCCTGCCCACGGCAAATTTCTCCTGGCTGAACCATTCCTCGAAGATCCATATTTCAAACGCTCGGTCATTTACCTGGTTGAACACAATGATAAAGGATCTATTGGATTCATACTCAATAAACCCATTGACCTAAAGATTAACAATGCCCTCGTCGGGTTTCCGGATTATAAGGAAAGCCTATACCTCGGAGGCCCTGTGCAGAGGGATCAATTGTACTTTCTTCATCGGCTGGGTAGCCACATCGAAAACAGCATTGAGATTGCGGATGGGATTTATTGGGGAGGCGACTTCGATGCCGTGAAGGAAATGATCGAAAACAAAGTGATTAAACCGGATGAAATCAGATTCTTTGTCGGTTATTCAGGCTGGACTACCAGCCAGCTGGAAGAAGAGATTAAAAGCAAATCCTGGATTGTAGCACCTGCAAAGTCGGAGGAAGTATTCAACCTCGATACAAAGCACCTCTGGAGTTCCGTGATGAAAGGTTTGGGAGGAAAAGAGTTTGCTATTATGTCGAACTTCCCGGAGGACCCCAATCTTAATTAATTGATATCTCTTATAGCTTAGCATTAAGCAAAGAAACCAACTTCTCAGCCATCTTGTTTGAGTACTTTTTCGCCCGGTAGGTTCCGACCCAGTGAACACCCCTGATTGCATTCGTTAGAAATATTTCATCTGAATTGAGCATTACATTCATAGCCATGGTAACCTCATAAACGGCTATTCTGTTTTCCTTAGCGATATTGATTATTTCCTGACGCATGATTCCATCGAGGCAGCCTTCGGCAATCGGCGCGGTGTATAACACCCCGTTCTTTGCCGCAAACAGGTTGGAGCTGATTGCTTCTGTGATATTGAATCTTTCATTCAGAAGAATACAATCATCCAGTTTATTTTCTGTTTTAAAAATGCCGGCCATTACATACACCAGGGCATTGTTCGATTTAATGCATGACATCCTGTTGAGAGGTTTCTTGAACTCGTTATAGAGGTCAACAATCAGACCGGTTTCGTTTAGGGTATACAGGCTATGCTCTATCGGTGAGGCTTCAATGAGATAAGAGACATTGTTTGTTTCAGGTTCGTAGAGAGCTCCTTCATTTCTGAAGATGGTAAGGCGAACTCTCCCACCTTCGGTGATCTTGTTCTGAGCAAGCAATTCATTGATTTTGCCTTCAAAGAACGAGGAATTAAAAAAATCAGGGATAGCCATTTTAAGCAGCTCCATAGAAGACATGAGCCGGCTCAGGTGCCTGTCGAGGAAGCGGATTTTACCATTGGCCACGCGGATTGTTTCGAACAAACCGTCTCCATAACGGAAAGCTCTGTTATTGGCAAGAATAACAGGTTCAAACTCCTGATGTAATTTCCCGTTGAGATTAATAGAAAGATCGAACATAGCTTGATTAGTTTGCATGTGAATGAACAATTTTATCGGCCAGTTCCAGGAGGGGTTTATTACTCTCTATCAGGATGCCCTTAACATTTGCTTTTCTGGCCGCTTCCACATCCCGCTCCCGGTCGCCAATAAAGTAGGATGCAGCCGGGTCAATCTGAAAGCGGGCAATGGCTTTTTCCAGAAGGAGTGAATCGGGCTTTCTGCAAATACAACGGCTCGTTTCGGGATGGTGTGGACAATAATAGATTTCCGTAATCTCTATGCCGTTAATCCTCATATACCGCAAAATGTGGGAATGTAGCTTCTCCACATCTTCAAAAGTATAGATCCCTTTTCCAATCCCACTTTGGTTGGAGACCACAATCAACTTGTAATCGTGTTTGATAAATATTTTGAGTGATTTGACCAGTCCTTCCACGAAAACAAAATCTTCCATCTTCCAGGTGTAATCACCCCTCTCCATATTGATAATCCCATCTCGGTCAAGGAAAATAACTTTGTTCAACATGAGGGATCAGAATCAAAAAGGGTGAACTATTTTCGTTATAAATTCCTGCGCCAGAGAAGGTTTAAGGCAGAGCGTAAAAACCACCCCATAAACGGCCCCCCAGAAATGCGCATCATGACCAATATTTCCCCCTCCTTTTCTACCCAGGTACCAAGAAACACCTAAAAAGAAAAAGCCGAAAATCCAGGCTTTCATGGGTATGAAAAAGAGGCTGATGGAAGCCATGGGATTAATCAGAGCAAAAGCAAAGATGACTGCAGAAACAGCACCGGAAGCACCCAGTGCATTGTAATGAATATTATCCTTGTTCTTTTCATAAGAATAAACTGACGACATGGCCGCCCCACCAACATAAAGAAGAATATACAACAGAGGCCCTCTTCCACCGAAAAAATCTTCATCCGCGTAAGCGGATTCAACGAAAAGTCCGAAAGAATAAAAGGAAAAGAGGTTGAATAGCAGATGGGCCCAGTCGGCATGGATGAGGGCATGAGTAAAAAAACGGTACCACTCTCTCTGGTGTTTAATCTGATAGGGATTAAACATCAGCTTCCATTTCAGGTCGGCATTATTCATTGCCGGAATAGAAACCAGCAAGGTGATGCCTATAATAATGTAAGTGATGGGTAAATGCATAAGCTCTTATCAGACAAATGTACACATTCGTTTCAAATCTGTAATGGGTTTGGAGGGAGGTCTTATGGAAAGGAAATTGTGAGGAGAAAGGATATTCGAATTAAAAAAAATTAATGTTCAAGGATTAGTCCTTCTATCGCCAACCGATAAGAATCCAACCCAAAGCCAGAGATGCTTCCTTTGCATTTGGTTCCGATATAGGAGATGTGACGGTATGATTCTCTGGAAAAAATGTTCGAAATATGCACCTCGATAACCGGCACCTGAATAGCTCCTACAGCATCTGCAAGGGCAACAGACGTGTGGGTATATCCTCCCGCATTGAGTATGATCCCCCCTGCAGAGAACCCGTGTTCATGGATCAGGTTAATCAGTTCCCCTTCCACATTGCTTTGAAAGTAATGGAGTTCATGTTCAGGAAAAATGGATTTTAGTTTATCCAGATATCCTTCAAAAGGAGCAGAACCATATATAGCGGTCTCCCTTTTACCAAGTAGATTCAGATTCGGTCCGTTAATGATGATTATTTTCATAAATGTCTGCCTTTCTCAGACGATAAAGGTAATTATTTTAAGAGTTGCGATCGCCAAGTTATACAATTGGAATTTCAAGTACCTTTAAACCAGTACAACCTTGATTCTGCAGCACCCTTGACCTGGAAAATTCTCATAAAAAATTTCAATTCCTATCTGAAGCTGGAACGTTCCTTGTCGAAGAATACGGTGGAGGCTTACCTGCATGATATCCAGAAACTGGAGCAGTTTATCTCCATAAGAAAATATTCACTTGGGCCCCTCGATGTAGAACTTAAGCACCTTCAGGAATTTCTGCAATGGATTACAGAGCTTGGCCTTGGGCCCATCTCACAATCACGTATCTTATCAGGAATCAAGGCCTTTTATAAATACCTGATTATGGAAAACATGATCAGTGACAGCCCTGCGGCCTTGCTCGAATCTCCGAGGGCCAGCCGTAAATTGCCGGATGTGTTAAGTGTACCGGAGATCGACCGGATCATTGCCGCCATCGACCGGAGTAAGCCTGAAGGAGAAAGGAATAAAGCCATGCTGGAGACTCTTTATAGCTCGGGGCTTCGTGTTTCTGAACTGATCGGACTGAAAATCTCCAACCTCTTTTTCGATTCGGGGTTTATGAGAATCACAGGAAAAGGAGATAAAGAGCGATTGGTACCCATTGGAAGCATAGCCATGAAGCATATCCAGTTATATCAGGACAGTGTACGTACCCATATCCAGCCTATGAAGGGCCATGAGGATACATTGTTCCTGAGTAAACGGGGAAAAGGGATTTCAAGGGTTATGGTATTCATCCTGATCAGGAACCTTGCCGAGAAAATACAACTGAAGAAATCAATAAGTCCGCATACCTTCCGCCACAGCTTTGCTACACACCTTATTGACGGTGGCGCCGATCTGAGGGCTGTTCAGGAGATGCTGGGGCATGCATCGATCACCACTACGGAAATATACACGCACCTGGACAGGGATTTTCTCCGCTCGGAGATTATTCGGTTTCACCCCAGGAATCAGTAAGCGGCAGTTAATCTTTTTTCTTCTTCTTATTCGGGTTCCTGCAGTCTTTGGCAAGATCATCAGCATCAGAGAAACCAAGGTCTGATGCTTTGCAAAAATCTTCGCAAGCATCATTCTCGTTTTTAAGATTATCCCGTTTGAGCAGCCCTCTTTTATAGAAATTCTCACCTATTTTAGGATGAATCCGGATGGCTGCGGAGTAATCATAGATTGCCGAAGCAAATTGCCCCTGGCTTTCACAGCTAAGCGCCCGGTGAAGAAAGGCTTCGTAATGATTAGGCATCAGGGCAATAACCCTGGAGAATTCATCAAAAGCCTTTTGGTGCATATCCTGAGCTTGGTATACCAATCCAAGATTATAATGTGCTTCCACATTTTTCTCATCCTTCTTAATCGCCATATTATAATCTTCCATCGCCCGATCATTCTTAGTCAATCCGAAATAACAGATTCCCCTCTTTACATAGATGTTTGCAGAGTCTGGATTGATCTTGATGGCAATATCAAACTCAACGATCGCTTCATCATAGCTTTTAATATTTAGCTTGGTAGTCCCTTCTTTGTAATGACTGATACTATTGTTCCAGCAGAAATTATCTTCATAGGCGAGTCTGGCCTTTTCATAGCCGCAATCGGCACCCAGTCTCAGATCCATACACTGATGGTCCTTATCCTCTTTGGGGTATTTCATAAAGGCGCGTTCGTAATACGCTTCACCAAGTTTCCAGTTAAGGCTGATGGCTGTTTCAAAATCCTTCAGGGCATCTTCTTTATTACTGAGTTCTTTCTGAGCCATTCCACGACCGTAATAGGGAGCAGCCCACTCCACTTTAGGTTCGGGAGCACGCCCATTGTCAGCCAGTGCAACCTCGTAAGCGGTCATTTTCAGGTGTTGTTCATTTTTCTTAATGAAATCCAGGGCTGCGGT
>Ga0207068_1109_pt1 | contig 23154 bp, 22 predicted proteins | sample Alteio_BWMinCont_23_FD_153475 | JGI IMG/M metagenome (GOLD analysis project Ga0207068, IMG submission 153475) | Enriched cells from forest soil in Barre Woods Harvard Forest LTER site, Petersham, Massachusetts, United States -... | ecosystem: Environmental > Terrestrial > Soil > Temperate forest >... | reverse complement strand
GACTTCTATTACTTATTTTACAATCTCCTTGAATAGCTCTTCATACTCCTTGAATCGGTGGTGTCTTATGGGGCGAGTAAAAGGTTCTGTATTGAAATGGAGCAGTAGGCATGGGGATATGCCCTTATAACTATCCAAATATTCATACCTCAATAACTCACTGTTTTTTATTCTTTGCTTGATCTTGTTGTGATAGGGGTACATAATCTTTGAAAATCACTGGGATTCAGCAAATATACGAAATGTTTGGAAGAATTCGGAAGAAGGGAACGCAAATCTAAACTGAACAGTAAGGACCTTGGACTCGACAGTTTTAAATCGAGAAAATAAATGAGAGTTGTCTTAAACATTATTCCAGCGGTATTCTTTTTAGCATTTGGAATTTATCTATTAATGCTTGGGTTTAACCGAATTAAAATACCGGATGCCGTAAGAGCTGAAAATGTCAGGAAAAGAGCAGGCCTGGCTAAGCTATTGGGGACTATTCTGGTTATTTCAGGGTTAATTTCGATTGTGAAAGTTATAGAGATCCTCCTTCGATAAATATTTTGGTGCCGCATTGGCCTTGAAAAGCGAATAAACTACAAAGAAGTTTTTTCTTTAGTTTCTTTTCCGTCTTTATCCCAGCTCTTCCATTCTCCTGTTTTTTTCCCATAGTAGTAATCACCTTCTTCTCTTTTCTGCCCGTTTAAGTACCTTTCAATTATATGTCCGTGCTGGATGTATATTGTTTTTCCATCCGATTTTGGAATTTGAATTTGGTCACGCTCTCCGGTAATTTTCCCGTTATTGTATGTAAACATGGTAACAAAGGAACTGTCACCAACGGTTTTTAGTGTTTTAATGGTTGTCGAGTCCGCATCTCTATCTCCATATCCCATCCACCCATATTGCCCGCTATACATATAGTAATATTGGGGTTTACCTGTTTTGTCATTGATGGTCATAGCGTAGGTGTGAGGCTTTCCCTGCCATTTTTTGGTGTAATCGAAATATTGCTGAAGTTGCCCCGTTGTATAAAAATCCTTGTAAGAAATAGGCTCGCCTTTTTTCAGAATAAGAATACAGGATGTTCGTCCGTTTTTGTCTTCCCATTTATATTCTCCATCCAGAAGTTTGGGTTTGCCTTTTTGTAAATCATTATCTGCCGGGACCAGGATTAACTTACCAAAAGAGCCCATGGGGTTCGTATTGGTTCCATGAACATACCAGGTGTAGTGATAATAAACGGATTGAGTACTGTCATTAACTTCTTTCCATTTGCTGTCCAGATAGATGGCCCACTTGCCGTCTTTCTTTCCATTACTGTCGAGTTTGTTGAGGGATTCTGTTTGACCATGGGCAAATGTTATGGAGAGAATCATGGTTGAGAGGAAAAAAATATTTTTCATGCCTGAGTAACGGAGTTTATAATGGAAAGATAATACTTCGTATAGATTTAATATACCTAATTGGTCGAATCACTCCTACGCACTTCAGTTCAAGGCGTGCTAGCCCTGCAATCGAACAAATTATTCCATCACTAACTTCCCAGCTCCAATTATTTTACTTTCAGAAGTAACCCGGTAGAAGTAGATACCCTTAGGTTGAGTGGAGAAATCGAGAGCAGAAGTGTTTTCTTTTGCAAACTCTGATAGAATACACATCCCTAATACATTGTAAACCTGAATATTCACCAAACCACTACCCAGATTAGATATTGTAAATAATCCGTTGGACGAAGGGTTTGGATATACTTTCACATTGGAAGTTCCAGCGAAAAATTCCTTTATTCCCGTGACACGGGAACAAGTATCAGTACCAAGAGGATAAAGGGTAGTATTATTTTGTCTGAGACAGATAAGCTCCTCACCCGCCTCATAGTTATTCAGGGAGGCAAGTAATCCAAGCGTATTGCCAACACCTTCTATGAAAGAAACAGGAAGGCCGCTGAGACATCCGTTATTCTGCAAATTAAATCGTTTATGATACCCGGTATTTAGTAAAACGGAATCAATACTCTGTATGACGGCTTTGGGACATCCGGTATTTCGATTCAGGATAGAATTTACCGAGTCCCCAACATTTTGAGTGAAATCGTATAAGACATCTTCTGTTGTTCCGCTTTGAACGAAATATATCTTCTTCCCTGCGGTGTCCTGTCTGATTGCTCCGGCGTAACCTGAACCATATCCGGGGTAGGGGAACCAGCCTCCGCAATTTTGGCAGATTGTGTTATCCCAAGTGCCCATCAACTTTACATAGGTCTTGGTTCCAATAATGGTATCCCCTGCGGTAGTCAACCCATTGTCGGAATTACAGGTGCATGTTCCATTAGCCATCCACTGATCCATCTTCCAATGAGCGTTGGTCATTGGCAATGGAATATAAGCCTGGCTGAAACCATAATGGCACAGGAGTAAGAAAAGTAAAAAGGCGATGATTCTCATTTCAGTCAATAGCCATGATTATGAAAAGATAGTGAATTTATTTCATTTTCTTGAGATTCTTGGGTGCTTTAGCTCAGATGTACCTGCCAAGGACAGTATAAGTGGTTTTAATTCACAAGCGCGAAATGAAACACGAATAAATCGATGGAGGTCAAATTAATACCCATAATCGTCTTCAGTAGGAAATAAAATCCTGTATATTTGAAATGAAGCCAACCTAAACAACCCATGAGAAAACTCCCAATCTACATCGCCCTCCTGCTCATGTCCTGCTCACAGCTAACCATTGATGAAAATACAGCCAAAGCGAAAGTAAGCGAATTGATCATGCTGCTGAAGGATCATCAGTACGATAAGACCAAAGCGTATTACTCAGATTCATTCAATGAATCGGAGCCGGTGGAGGCAAGGGCGAAAAAGTTTGCACAGATCGAAGCCGCTTCGGGCCCTATCGTCAGCTCTGAGGTGACTGAATGCAGCAAACAGCAACTGGATGACCGAACTGTAGTGGTCATGAAATACAAAGTGGTTTGCACGAACACCACTCTCATCGAGTCATTTGTGGTGGCCCTGGAGGAGGGGAACTATAAGGTGTTGAAGCATGATATTACGAATAAGCCATAAGGAAAAGCTTTAATAGCTAGGCTGAAATTCTTCCATTACTATGTTAAGGAGCTCTCCTTACTTCGTTTCTGGGTTGCCTAAGCTGCTCCCAGGCATTCAGTCATTATAAGCCCTAAAAGGTCATTTGAGGAAGGAAATATCCTTGCGAGACAAAATAATTGTATATTTGCCGACCTCAAAAAGGCAGATCCCGCCGGTGGCGGGATAAGTTGTTCTAACCCTCCTTCGTCAGGTAAGAACAACTAAAGCTGGTGCCTTAGCTCAGTTGGCCCTGCGAAGGGCAGGATAAGTGGTTCTAATTCGCTGGCGCGAAAAGAACCACTTATAGAGCAAAGGACTGAAAATCCTTGTGTCCCTGCTTCGCCCGCCGAAGCTTTAGCGAAGGAGGGGAGGCACAGATATCGTTCTTTAGAGTAATTTTATAGTCAATATAGTAAAGTTGGTGCCTTAGCTCAGTTGGTAGAGCAAAGGACTGAAAATCCTTGTGTCCCTGGTTCGATTCCTGGAGGCACCACACAAGAAATCAAGCAGTTACGTTAAATCGTAGCTGCTTTTTTTATTTAGGTGTACAGTAAAGGTGTGCGGTCTTTTCGATTTTGAAGGATAATTGGGGGTATTCCTACGGGTGATTTATGGATTTAGAGGTATTTGCTCTGCTAACTGAGCTAAGGCACCTGATGACCAAAGTGCAGAACCGTCCTACGGTTCATTTTTGTAGTTTAGCTTGCCTTTTACTCAGCGTAGTCCATGAAGTTACCCAGACTAATCCTTCTTTTATTCGCATTAGCCTGTTTCTCTTGTAAAAAGTCCTTTTGTCAGACAGATAGCCTGATATTAAATGGAACCTATCAAGGGAAAAGTCTCTATATAGAAAATTCAATGGGTACCGATAAAACAAGCTTCTGTGCTGGAAAGATTCTTATTAATGGCAAGTATTTTCCATTCGAAAATGGAAGCGCAGTAGAAATAAAATTATCAAGTCTGAATCTGTTATTTGGCGATACTCTGCATATCGTTATTGAACACAGAAAGGAATGTAAGCCTAAAGTCTTGAATCCAGAAAAGGTATGTGGGCCATCCCATATAGACAGGCACAGCGATTTCAGGGCACTGAATGACTCCATTTTAACTCTCTCAAATTCAATTCCTGGAAAAAAATACAGACTCCAGCAATTCAAGTGGAATAGATGGATTGGCTTGGATACATTGAACGCTGTTTCCAATTCAGATTCCTCAAATTGCTCAATTAATATCAAGAAATATCTCCATTCAGGTACCAATCAATTTAGAATAAAAACTCTCGGCTCTCCTGAAACTTATTCTCGGACTGTTGCCATAAAACAAAAGGACGAAAAGGATTTCATGCCATTCAAATCGTCTTCCCAAACTTATTATTTTACGAATCCTGTTGAATTTAAAAGAGCTACATATTATGAGGTTTATGATTCGTATGGAAATCTTGTTTTGAAAGGTTACGGAAAGTCTTTCTATATTAACAAACTTCCCAAAGGACTTTATTACATAAATTATGATAATCAGACCAGTGAACTGATTTTTGGATAGCCTTCTATAACATGCATTTGCTCCAGAGGAAACATCCCAAAGAATAGGCTGGAAGGAATAGAGTAAAAATTAGACACCGAAAGAAAGTTAAGTTGAATATGGGCAAAGGAATGGATTACAAATCATATTTGATTTTATTTCTTCTAATTCTAGGAGGCGTTATACTTATGGCACAGCGTCAGCAACCTCTTAAACAAAGTAAGCACAGTGAGGTATCAGATATCCTAAAGCAGAAGGGGAAACTGGATTGCCCCGTGTCTGGTTGTAGGATGAATCACACGGAAACCAGATTCAATTGTGGGCTAGGTGAACCGTCAAACGAAGTCTCCTTTATAACCAGCGACAGCACTGTTATTTCTGTAACCAACGGGACTGTTACCGGACAAACTGAAATCAAGGGCTTAGGAAAATTGGTTATTGTCAGGAATGGTGATTACTTATTCGTGTATTCAGGGCTTAAATTAGTCTATTATAAAGTAGGCGATTCAATAACGCAATCTGCCAAAATTGGCTCACTTGCAAGGGAAAACAATGAATATGAAGTAAATTTTCAAATCTGGAAGGGTCAGGAAAAGTTAAACCCTGAAGATTGGATTAAATGTCTTAATAAGGAAGGAGATACCTGCTTTTACAGGATAAAGGTTCCTCAGGACATTGATAAGGGAGGGCTTCACTTTGACACTACAATTGTTCGGACTAAGTCCTGTCTGATTCATATCCTAAATTTGCCTCCATGGGGAACAGGAACAGATTATACCCTTGCTCCCCAAGACACAACCCTTTCAAGGAATATTGGAAAATCAATGGCGAACCTTCATTCTGGACGAAAAGGCGCAATGGATATCAGCGGTCTTCCTGTTGGTGAGTATATTATGCATCTGGTGTCCTGCGGTAATGGAGGTTTTTTTATTTTAAGGATAAAATAGGCTTGAGATGGATTTGGTCTCATTTGCTGTACCAACTGAGCTAAGGCACACAATGTCCGAAGCGCAGAACCGCCTTACGGCCAGTTTCGTAAATTAGCATAATCATGGTTGATTCCTCCTTAGAGACCGAAATCCAAAAGTTTGCCCACAGCATTCATGGAACTATTACGTTTTCTGAAGCTGGTCGTATTAAACGAGATAACCTATATGACATCAAGACCGAAAATGAATCCATTCAACTAATCTGGGGGAATCAACCAGAAATGGGCAGGGGTATATTTGTAACCACTCAATCAATTTTTAGTTTCAATCTGAAGGAAGGCTCTAAAGCAATATTGAAGATTTACCCTAGGGATTTCCTTTCCACAATATTTTCCATTTTTAGTTCTAAAAGGTCGAAAACAGGAAATCATCAGTTAGATAAAAGTTATCTTTTTCTCACAAATGATTCAATGGTCTTAAGTTCAATTGAACCTTTTTTGAAGGATTTTAAACTGAACAATAAATTTCAAAGCTTTGTTATGGAAACGAGAAGTGGAGATGATGGGGCAAATTTATTTGTCATTCAGATAAATGATTTGGTCTCCAATGAAAAGGACTTGTCTTTATTATTCAAGTTCGGAAAAAACGTAGTCGAGAAGTTGTAAGGTATTTTCTCTACCGACTTAGCTAAGGTGTATAAATAACCACAGAAATAGAACGGAAATAATGCACTTCAATGCTTTTTTGAGGCTCACAATTTCATTTACTCTGTTTCGTTTTTCTTGGTTCCCAAATAACTCCTTGTGGGCCGATACTACCCTTTTTATTAATAATCTTAAAATGCGTTTTGCCTCCTTTTTTGCTTCCGAGAGAATCACAGTCAGTCAGTTTAATATATTCATGGACGGAAACATTAAACTCCTTGTCAATGCTTACATCTGAGTAACTGGAATCGCAACTACAGTCACAACCAGCAAAGTCTTCCAGTGAAATATTCACATCTGAGAGTAATTTCCCTTGTTTATCATAAACAGCCACAGAAGGCATCTGAGCATCCCCAACCTGATAGTATAGCACCTTATAGTTAAAACAGACCGAGAAGAAGACTAAAGCCAATTGGAGAAAAGAGGGCGCACCTAAAACAATAATTCAATGAATTTTGATGAAGACGTAATCAACTATGTAAAAGGCGAACTCGGTTACTTTGGCTTATCCTATGTTGATGGCGAATCTATAGATGATAATTTGAAGAAACTTTTTACAATTCAAGAGAAATACATTTTCCCGTTACCTCGCTAGGTAGAAGGTGGCTCAGTTATTTTCGGATAAAAGACTGATAAGTGGATGGTTGATGTAAACCGTTTCTCTACCTATTTGTTTTTTACTCAGCATTTTCAATGCAAAAAGCTCCATCAGTCTTTTGTCTGCCGTTTGTCTACTTGCTATACCGCAAGCTGGTGTATTGGCAATATTCACTGCCCTGATGTAAGGCTGATAAAACAGCAACTTGATTATTTCCTGATTGAATTTCGGAATTTCTTCCAGAATATAATTTTTTGTGTTTTCAAACAACTCATTGATTCTTTCAATCAGGTTAATAGTGTAATAAGAGGTTTGCTCTACACCTTCCAAAATAAACATTATCCAAGGCTTCCAGGAAAATCTTTCGGTTACGGCTCCAAGTTTTTCATAATATTCATTTTTGTTCCGGATGATATATCCCGATAAGTAAAGAACAGGATAAGTCATTAACCCTTTTTGAGAGAGCAATAACAGGTTCAGTATCCTTCCCGTTCTTCCATTCCCGTCTGAGAACGGGTGAATCGCTTCAAATTGATAATGAGTTACAGCCATCTTGATTAGCGCATCATACTTGTATCTCGTATCATCATTGCAGTATTCCAGCCAATTGTTCATTTTGTCTTCGAGAATCCCTTTGCCTCGTGGAGGCGTATATATCGTCTGACCGCTGGTCATGGAACTTCCACCCTTTTTGATAACGGTTGGCAGTGTATGAGGACGAAGTCCTTGAGTGGTGTTTTCAATTTTCTGGAAGATTGCCAAAACTGTGGGCATATCCATTTTATTGTTTGCTTGCATGGTGGAAAATCCTATCCCAAGAGCTTCACGATATTGCAATACTTCTCTTGCACTGGCAGACATTTCTGTTGTTTCAATGGCCAATGCCTGATACAATTCATCGTGGCTAGTAAAGATATTTTCTATTTCAGATGAATCTTTTGCCTCCCTCAAAGTGATGGTATTGACCAACATTTCGGGATTCGGTAAGGTTCTGACAATTCCATCCAACTTCCCTAAGGCTCCCCTTGCATTTGCCAACATCGCCATGATTTCCATATCCATTATTTTCCCTTCTGGAGGCGGTAACAAAGGCAATTGATTATAGGGCTTGTTTCTGTCGTAGGGTATCTTGATTTCACTCATTTCTTCTATTTGTTAAAAAATAGTTACTTATTTAACGAATAGTAATATTAGACACAAAAAATCACATTATCAAGCCTATTCGTTAAAAATACACACAATATCTAACGAATAGGATTAACAAGTTAAAAGGATGAGTTTGGTGTGCAGTATTGGTGTGCGGAAATGTTCGATTTTGTACCCTTTTTGTTTAAAAATGCAGCCAATTCATTGGTTTTGAGGGGTTAAAAGGGTACTGAAAATCCTTGTGTCCCTGGTTCGATTCCTGGAGGCACCACCGCTAGAATCAAGCACTTACGTATATTCGTAGGTGCTTTTTTTATTTAGATAAGCCACACTGCGCTTCCTGGCAGAATCCAGGTACTGCTAAAATGCCACTCCAAATATTTGACGTAGTTTTACCTAATGAACCTCATCCTCGACATAGGTAATACCCGCTCCAAGCTTGCTTTGTTTGAAGGAGACAGCCTTCTGTCGGCTGGCATATTCGATCTTTCAGAGCCGGAATCTATGTCTCGTTTTCTCGGAGGACAAAAGCCTGATCGGTTGATCATTTCATCGGTTCTGAGAAGCCTGCCTGCCTTTCTGGAAGAGCTTCAGCAACAGATCTCCTGTCTGGATTTTACCTCCAATACCCCTGTGCCGGTAGGCAATGCCTATCAAAGCGCTAATACTTTGGGGAGTGACCGCCTGGCTGCTGCGGTAGGAGCTGCTAAGCGTTATCCGGGTCAGGGGGTGCTGGTGGTGGACTCGGGTACCTGCATGAAGTATAACTATATCACTGCTCTGGGTGAATACCTGGGTGGTGGAATCGCTCCGGGGATTGATATGCGGTTCAAAGCCATGCATGAGCATACGGGGCGATTGCCAGAGGTGGAGGCGGATTATGATTTTGAGATCCTGGTAGGGAGTGATACGAAGGAATCTCTTCTTTCCGGGGTCATGAACGGGGTGGTGGAAGAGGTGGATGGGATGATCAGCCGTTATCAGACACAATATCCTGGACTAAAAACCGTTATCACCGGCGGGAATTATCATTTTTTTGAGAAACGGCTAAAAAACCGCATCTTTGCCCACCCAAATATTATCCTGGAGGGCTTAAACGAAATTCTGGAATATAATGACAAGAGTTAATACCCGCACTGGATACTATAAGATGATTAAATATACTTGCCTCTTTCTCTTTCTGCTCCTTTCCACCGGCTCTTTTTCTCAAAGTCTGACTAGCTCTCCTTACTCCCGATATGGATTAGGGGAACTGAATACCACCGGTTTAGTACAGAATTTTTCACTGGGTGGGGCTGGAATTGCATGGAGGGCCGATACACTGACTCCTTCTTATATCAATATCCTGAATCCCGCTTCTTATGCTGCAGTGAGGATTACAGCTATTGAAACAGGACTCATGAGTAATACCACCCAGTTCAATACCGGAGTGGAAAAGTTTACCCTTAACAATACTTCTTTTGCCTATCTGGCGGTGGCTGTTCCCATTAAGCGTTGGTGGGGATTATCCTTTGGGATTCTTCCTTATTCGAATGTGGGATATAAAATTCATACCCAGGAAAACAGAGATAGTATCGGTTTGATCGATCATACCTATCAGGGAACAGGAGGGATTAACAAAGCCTATCTTGGAAGTGGGGTCAAGCTAGTGAAGGAAAGTTATACTCAACGTACGGGAACAGACCTGAGCGTGGGTTTCAACGCAAGCTATTTGTTTGGTGCCATCAACAATATCCGGGATGTAGCTTTTGAGAGCCCGAATACATATAATACCGAAATTGATCAGACCATCCGCCTGCATGATTTTGCGTTTGACTTTGGACTTCAGTTTAAATTCAGAGTGGACTCGGTTAAGAAAACATATGATATCAAGGTTAAAGATTCTGATTCTACCAGCCATACGGTGAGAAAAAGATTGAAGACGGATATTGAGGATATCACCTTTGCCATCGGACTGACCTATGCTCCTCCCATGGGGCTGGCTGCTACTTCTGACTACCTGGAGCGGACTTACCTCGAGCCCAGTACCTTTCAAATATTCAAGGACACCATTACAAACAATACGAATCAAAGCACTATTGCAAAGATTCCCGGAAAATTCGGGATTGGCATTTCGGTGAACCGATCCTACCGCTGGAATGTGCTGGCCGATTTCACTTACCAGCAATGGTCCGGGTATTCTATTCTGGGAGAGAACCAGGGACTGGCAAACAGCATGCAGGCTTCTCTTGGATATCAGTTCCAGCCGGCTCTGAGGGGGAGTTATTTCAGTATTGTCCGTTACCGGATGGGAGTACGCTATAACCAAACTTATCTGGATATCGGGAACAGTCAGCTGACTCAGATTGGAATTTCTTTCGGGGCAGCCTTTCCGGTGGCTATCTCCCGTGTCAAAAAACATGAATACGATATCAACCTCTACCGGAATTATTCTATGATCAATGTAGGGGTGGAGCTGGGACAAATGGGAACAACATCGAACGGTCTGATCCAGGAAAACTACGGACGTGTGGTGATCGGATTTACAATCAACGACCGATGGTTCCAGCGTTTTAAATATAACGATTGAAGACCGGACCTCGAAGAAAACGTCAACATCCAGATTTCATGTACCGTTTGATATTCCTGCTCCTTGTCCTTGCCTCTTTGTCTTCCTGTGAAAATGACATGAAAACAGTTCAGGATATCAGCACCCGAACCGAATTACCTATCCGTACTGCCACCAACACCGAAATGCTGTATAGCGATTCTGCCCATGTAAAAGTGAAGCTGACGGCTCCTACCTTGAATCAGTTCATTGGTGATAACCCGCGTATTGTGATGCCGAAAGGGGTTCATGTAAGCTTTTATAACGACAGCCTCATCGTAACGACCGACCTCACTGCCGATTCGGCTGTACGGAAGGAAAAAAGCAAGGTGATGGAAGCCTACCGGAATGTGATCGTGATCAACCGAAAAGGAGAGACCCTACACACGGAGAAGCTGATCTGGGATGAACAAAAAAGAATTATCTATACCGATGTGCATGTCCTCATCACTACCGCCAACGATGAGATATTGGAAGGGGAGGGGATGGAGGCGAATGAAGATTTCACCAAATACAAAATAAAAAAACCTCATGGCGACCATCCGGTTGATGAGGACGATAAAAAAGATTGAGCCCTAAAAACAGAATGAACCATGAAAGCAAATAAACTTTTCCGGATCAGTGAAATTATGTGGATGGTCATTGCCATCATTTGCATCCTTACAGATATCTATATATTTCTGGTTGTCCGGGATAATCAGAAAGGGGTGTTTTTTCTGGGGATGACGATGATGGCTGTACTGATGTTTGTGGTACGCAGAAGGATGCGCATCCGGGCAGATGCAACCATAGCTTCCGAAAACGAGCAGTCCAGTAGCCCCGAGAAGAAGAAAAAAAACTAAATTGCGTACATGTTGTTTGTTGCAATCTTTGCGTTTGTTGGGGTACTGATCATCACATCGATCCGGGCTTCGCTTAATGCTTCGCTGAGGTTACGACTCGAACTGGAAAGCCATCACCAGACCTTCGCCGGCAAGGCTTCCCACCTTTTTATTTCTGAAACAGTTAAAGTCTCACTCTTCCTCAAAGCATCCAGAACAGTTTTTGTTTTATGCTGGGCGCTCTCCAGCAGGATCCTCTGGGAGCAGATGCTTGCCCTTCCTTTCTCCACCACTATTCAGGGATTGCTATTGCTTGGATTACTTTTCTCCTGTATCCTCTTCGTAGTCTCCGATGTGTTTGTTGCAAATATCAGTCAGATCCATCCCTACGCCCAGTTGAAAATTTTATCTCCTTTGTTTTTACTGAGCTATTATATTTTTCTTCCTGTTACAGAAACCATTTCCTATTTCCGTAACCGTATCTTTTCGGATGGTGATATAAAAACAAATTCTTCGGGAAAGACCGAAAGCCGCTCAGAAGATTTTGAAGAACTGATCATCAGTCTGCAGGAAGGAAATCCCCATCTGGCCTCCGAACCCGAGGTGCAGATCTTGCAAAAAGCAATTGACTTTCAGGATGTGCTGGCAGGTTCCTGCATGATCCCCCGATCGGAAGTGGTGGCTATGGAGATCAACTCCTCCATTCAGGACCTGGTCAAAAAATTTATTGCAACACGCCTCACCCGAATCCTGATTTACCGGGAAAGCATCGAAAACATTATAGGATACGTGCATTCGTTTGAATTATTCCTGAAGCCAGTCTCCATTATTTCCCTCGTAAGGCCTGTAGTGGTGGTTCCTGAAACGATTCCTGTCCAGGACCTGCTGACACTTTTTATAAAACAACGGAGAAATATTGCGGTGGTCGTAGATGAATACGGAGGTACATCCGGCATCCTTACGATGGAAGACGTAATCGAAGAATTATTCGGGGAGATTGATGATGAGCATGATAATGATGAATTCCTGGAGAAAAAAATAAATGACCACCAGTATCTGTTTTCAGCACGACTGGAAATACCCTATCTGAACGAAAAATACAATCTCGGACTCCCGGCTTCCAAAGATTATACGACCCTCGGTGGATTGGTTGCTCACCTGGGCGAAGGAATGCCCCGACCCAAACAAAAGGTCTTTTCTGATCGTTTCAGGCTGGAGGTGACTGAAATGGAAGGAAATAGGGTAGAGACGGTGAAGGTGATTCTTAAATAATTATCCCCCAAATACAGCATATATATCTGATCTTCAACTGCTAAGGTCCAATAGCCGAGTGTTCTCCTGGGGTCTGACGGCGATCCTCCCTGAAACCCCCTGCTGCAAAGCCAATCTTCTTTTGCACTTTTACCTAAGAGTATGTATATTCGTGCCCCATTAACTATAAGGAATAACTATGTCAGTATTAAGTTCAATCAGAAGCAGAGCAGGTTTATTAGTTGCGGTAATTGGTGTCGCATTGCTCGCATTTATCCTGGGTGATATATTCACTTCCGGACGATCCATCTTCAAAAGCCCTGAGACAAATGTGGCTGTTATCGGAGGCGAGGAAGTCTCTTATCTTGAATTCGAACGTAAAGTTCAGGAAATCCTGAACCAGCAATTGGAGCAGATGAAACGTCAAAACCCAAATGCTACTTTGGATGAAGCGACTACCGATGAGGTGGTTAAATATACCTGGAATCAGACCCTGAATGAAAAAATCTTCAATAAGGAATTTGATAAAGTGGGTATCTCCGTCACAGCCGATGAATTAACAGACCAGTGGCTTGGAAAAGATCCTAATCCTCAGGTGGTACGTTTCTTTACCGACCAGCGTTCGGGCCAGATCCATCAGGAATATGCCCGCCCTGACGGGAAGTTAAACCCGGTTGCCGTTCGGAAATACCTGGCTAACTTGAAAGATGAAGAAGAAAAAAAGGTCATTCAACTGGAGAAAGATATCCGTGAAGCACGCAAACAAGCCAAATATTTCAGTCTGATCAAGAAAGGTCTGTATGTAACTACCGCCCAGGCAAGACAGGATTCTGCCGACGGAGCTTCTGTATACTCCATCCGCTATGTAGCCAAGAAATACAATACGGCTTCCGACAGCGCCATCCAGGTTACAGATGCTGAATTACTTACCTGGTACAATGCTCATCAGTTTAAGTTCAATGTGAAAGAGCCTGCTCGCAGCATTGAATTTGTGACTTTCGATATTTCTCCTTCGCATAAAGACATCAATGATTTGCGTATGGATATGACAAACCTCATCAACGATTTCAAATCCAAGACAGGAAAAGATGATAGCTCATTTGTGCAAGGTCAAAGCGATTCCAGAAATTACCTCACCAAGCTGGTGAAGAAAGGAACTCTTAAAGCGGAAGTTGACTCTGTTGTAACCAAAGGGATTGCCGGGACAGTCGTTGGGCCGGTTGAAGATGGAGGCAAAATGATTCTTTACAAGGTCATCAGCAGTGAACATTCTTCGGACTCTGCCAAAGTGCGCCACCTATTGGTTGGATACAAAGGTCCTGCAAACCGTGATTCTACAATCACCCGCACCAAAGAACAAGCCAAACACCGCGCCGACAGCCTGCTCGTTCTGATCAAGAGCAAGAAGAAAAAAATGGAAGACCTCATCCCGATCTGTTCGGATGACCCAGGTTCGAAAAACCCAATGACCAAAGAGGGAGAACCAGGATACCATGGAATTTATGGTTGGTTCACCGCTGAAAGCGGATATGTGGAAGCTTTCAAGAGTGCCGGACTGAAAGGTAAAAAAGGAGAACTCACCATTGTTGAAACAGAATTCGGATACCATATCATGGAGGTACTCGACAAAACAAAGGAATCTGAGAAATTCAAGATTGTCTCCATCGAGCGTCAGGAAACAGCCAGCAAGGCTACGGTGGATTCGGTATTTACCGCCGCCAACAAATTTGCAGGGTTGAACACAACAGCCGATTTGTTTGAAAAAGAAGTTAAGAAAGAAGGATTGAATAAGCGGGTTGCGGCCGATATCCATCCCACAGATCATACCATCAATGGTCTTGAATCACCGAAAGAACTGATTCGCTGGGTTTATGCCGACGATCGCAAAAAGGATGATGTATCCCAGCCATTCCAGCTTGGCGAACGTTTCGTCATCGCCTGTGTCACTTCTACCAAGGAAAAAGGGATTGCCCCTTTGGCTGAGGTAAAAGACCGGGTGACCATGGAAGTGAAGAAGGAGAAAAAAGCCCAGAGCTTTATCGAAATGTTTACAAAAGCATCTGCTGGTGCTTCCAAAATTGAAGATATAGCTTCCAAGCTTCAGACTCCTGCACAGGTTGCAGATAACGTAAGCTTTACAAATTCATTCATCCCCGGAATCGGACAGGAATACAATATCATTGGAAACATGGTCTGTGCAAAAGAAGGTGCACTGAGCAAACCTATCCAAGGTAACTCCGGTGTGTATGTAATGGTGGTAGAAAAAGTAACGAAGGGCAATGTTGCCGATGCCAAAACCATTAAAAAACAAGGCCTCCTGACCATGCAGGGACGGGTTGATCAGGATGTATTCGAAGCCCTGAAAGAAAATGCAAATGTAAAAGATAACCGGGCTAAGTTTTTCTAACCCATACGCTATAAACGATCAAAGCCCGCAATCAATATGATTAGCGGGCTTTTGTTTTGGGTTGCTTGGGTACAAGTATTTAATCAGTCCTCTCAAGCCCGGTGGCGGTGATCACCGATGATTCCTGGTAGCTGTCATAATCCGTATTGATTTCCCAGAGATTGTGCTTTGTTCCTTTCAGGATATTCTCGGAAGCCATGAGTCCCATCAGGATACTGTGATCCTGATTATTGTATTTGAACGCACCATAACGCCCGATCACCAGCAGGTTCTCTATTGAGCTCAGAAAATTCTCCACCGGCTTGAGGTTCTCCTTATAGCCATTGTCATATACCGGGTAACAACGGGGTATGTGGTACACATTCCCATCAGAAATTTTCCCGGCAGGTATCAGCCCTGTAGATTCGAGTTCTTTTTTCGCAACTTCAATGAGTCTTTCATCTTTCCAGGTCCAGATATCATCATGGTCGTAGCACCAGAACTCCAGAGCCATAATGCTGCTTTTTGAACTTCCATATAAATCAGGAACCCAGTTCCTGAAATTGGTAATGCGTCCGCTTAACATATCCGAATTGTGCACGTAGATCCAGTTATCCGGGAAGAGGTCTGTTGCTTCAACCCGCAAATAAACGAGAATGGTGTTCCTGAATTTTAGTTTTTTATTGAGGTCGAGGATATTCTGGGGGACATCTTGCAGCCTATTGACCAACAAGGTCATGGGCATGGATGAAACGATATAATCATATTCGTGAATAACCCCGTCTTCAGTCTGAAGTCCTTTCACTTTTCCATTTTCTGTGATCACACGCTGAACAGGGGTGTTGAGCAAAATTCTTCCACCCTTACTAACCACCGCATCAGCCATCCTCTGATAGACCATACCTGTTCCGCCCAGTGGGTAGGCAAACTGGTCAACCAGGGTTTTGTGCTTATTGCCTTTTCCTCCCACTAATCCGTTCTTGACCGCTTCCCAGAGTGAAAGCTTTTTGATTCGTTGAGCCGCGAAATCGGCATCCAGCTCCGAGCATTTGATACCCCAGAGCTTTTCCGTATAGGTTTTAAAGAAGATCTGAAAGAGGCGTTTTCCAAAGCGGCTGGTAACCCAGGTCTCGAAAGAATCAACCTGACGGGTGGCTGCAACTTTTTCACTGAAAAAGCTGAGCATACAACGGGTCGCTTCCCACAGCCCCAGATTTTTTAAGGCATCGAATGGCTTTAGTGGATAGTGAAAGAACTTGTTTTTATAGTAGATCCGGGTAAGTCGGTCGACCATGGCATAATCTTTTCCAACCACTTCCAGCCAGACTTCATTCACACGGCGGTCGTTACTGAAAAAACGGTGAGGGCCGATATCTACTGTTTGTCCCCAAAGCTCGATGGATTTGGCAAGGCCGCCCACGCTACCGCTGGCTTCATATACATCCACAGAGGAGGTTTGTTTTGCAAGCTCATATGCTGTAGTCATGCCCGCAGGGCCCGCACCTATAACTGCTATCTTCATGATGTGATAAGGGGCACTAAAATACAAAAAATAGGTTACAGCCTTGTTTACCGCAGGATCATCAGGCGTTGAGAGTCCAGCTTAATGAAAATGAATAGTAAGATCGTGAACCCCCAGAGTGAAGAGCCTCCATAACTGAAAAAAGGAAGCGGAATACCAATAACCGGCACCAGACGGATGGTCATTCCGATATTCACCAGCACGTGAAAGAGCAGAATAGAAGCAACTCCATATCCATAGATCCTGCTGAATGCCGATCGCTGTCGCTCTGCTAAAAGAATGATCCGGATAATCAGGAAAGCAAAAAGACAGACGATGAAGGTACTTCCAAGAAACCCCCATTCCTCCCCGATGGTGCAGAATATAAAATCAGTTTCCTGTGCAGGAACGAAGTCATACTTGGTTTGCGTTCCCTGAAGAAATCCTTTTCCTGCAAAGCCTCCGGAACCAATAGCAATAATACTTTCGTTCTCATTCCATTCCTTGTCTTTTTTTCCTGTTTCAATACCGAGGTATACTCCTATTCTTTTCTTCTGGTGTGCAGGGAAATGCTCAAACACGGCTTTGGCACTGAGGATAATCCCGGCAGCGATAACACAGGCCCCCAGGATGGTGATAATATTCTTCAAACGCTTTTTAATGAAGAGGAAAGCAAGGACGGCCAACGATCCACAGGTGATTGCGAGCGTGACCGGTTTATAGACCAGTGAGGCAAAGAAAAGGAAGGCCATAGCCATGGCCAGCAGAAGGAGGTAGCCTGGCAGTCCTTCCCGGAAGAGGACCAGAATCAGGACTAACAGCACGATGGCACAACCGGTTTCTTTTTCCAGGATGATGAGCAAGGTTGGAAGCAGAAATATGCCACAGGAAACAATGCGGGTCCTCAGATCTGACATTTTGAGGTTGATGTCGCTCAGATACTTGGCAAGGGCCAGACAGGCAGCAAACTTGGCAAACTCAGCAGGCTGGATACCGAAATCACCGAAACGGAACCACGACTTGGATCCCGCTACTTCACGCCCGAGGAACATGACGGCTACCAGGGAGACCATACTCACCCCATAGATGATCCAGGCAAAGGTGGGATGAAACTCCGCATCAATGATGAGCAAGATAAAGGCGATCACCACGGCTCCGCTAATCCAGAGCAACTGCTTCCCATACTTCTGACTCATATCCAGGATGGCGGGATGGTCTTCATCATATACCGCTGAGTATACATTCGCCCAGCCCAGTGCAAGCATAGCCAGCCAGATCAGGACGGTGACCCAATCGATATTACTGAATATGCTTGTACTTTCAGGCCTTCTCAATGTTCTTTATGTTTGACGTAAACCTTATGGATAAGATCTGCTTCGGTCATTTTCGTCTCCAAAGCAGGCCTTGTAATTTTACGGGTGAGGTATTTCTCAATGATCAGACTGGCAATCGGGGCGGCCCATTCCGCTCCATAACCGGCATTCTCTACCAATACCGCAATAGCAATCTTAGGATGATCCTTTGGCGCAAACGCAACAAACACAGAGTGATTATCTCCATGCGGGTTTTGAGCGGTTCCGGTTTTTCCGCAAATATGCGTCGTGTCATCATATTTTGCAATACGGCCTGTCCCTGCTGCAACAACCTGCTCCATCCCATCCACCATGATATCAAAATACTTCTTCTCCACTAAGGTGTAATTCTTTTCCTGGTAATGATTCGGAACAATTTTTTTATCTCCGATTGATTTCAGGATATGGGGAACATAATAATACCCTCTGTTTGCCATGATGCACATGATGTTGGCCATTTGTAAAGGGGTAATCCCCAACTCACCCTGCCCGATAGCAAGGGACACGATGGTAGAAGATTTCCAGGCTCCTTTGCCGAAGTATTTGTCATAATACTCCGGAGAAGGTACCATACCGCGGAGCTCATGGGGCAGATCGGTATTGATTTTCCTTCCTACTCCGAAAGAGAGGACATAGTTTCTCCAGACGCGATAGCCTTCTTCTGCGGTAGAGAATTTTTTCTGATCAATGATACTTCGAAAAGTATAAGAAAAATAGGAGTTACAGCTTTGGGCTACAGCCTGCTGAAGGTCGAGTGGGGAAGCATGTGCATGGCACCCCGGCTTTCCACCCATCACCGGATAGCCTCTTGCACAGGGATAACGCGTTTCAGGGAAAAGCACGTGCTCCTGTTGGGCTACCAGTCCATTAATAAGTTTAAAGGTTGACCCCGGAGGATAATAAGCCATCAGGGCCCGGTTATACAAAGGGAGTCTCCCATAGGTGGTGTCGTTGAGAAGAAGCCCGTAGTTGGAGGAGCGATCACGTCCTACGAGCAGGTTTGGATCGTAACCAGGACTGGAGATTACACACAAAATTTCTCCTGTGCTCGGATCGATAGCCACGATGCCTCCCTTTTTATTCGTCATGAGCTTTTCACCAAGGGCCTGAATTTCTGCATCGAGGGAGGAGGTAAGATATTCTCCGGGTACGGAAGCGGTATCGTATTTGCCGTTCTGAAAGCTTCCTTTTGTTACATTGTGTACATCCACCATGACAATCCGGGTGCCTTTTTTCCCCCGGAGATAATCTTCATAGGTTTTCTCTACTCCGCTGATCCCGATATAATCACCTTCGTGATAGTAGGGATTTTTCTCCGTAAGATCCTTGTCAACCTCACCGATATACCCCAGCACATGTGCTGCAATCCGATCCGGATATTTACGGATGGTCCGGGTCTGGACGAAGAACCCTTTGAACTTATAAATTTTTTCCTGCAGCGCTGCGTAGGTTTCAGCGGTCATCTGCTTTTCAAAAATAGACGGTTTTATGGGAGAGTTAGGTGCCTGTTTGGCAATCTTCATCCTTCGGATATAAGAATCCACCGTAATTCCCAGCAGCCTGCAGAAGAGGGCGGTATCTATATTCTTTGCCTGCTTAGGGACCACCATGAGATCATAAGCGATCTGATTGTAGACCAGCAATTTTCCATTTCGGTCATAAATATATCCACGGGGTGGATAGTCCGTTACATAACGGAGGGCCTGGTTCTTGGCATCCAGTTTATACTTGTCTTCTACAACCTGAACAAAGAATAGCCTTACCGAATAGACGATAGCAATCAGAACGACCAGGCCGATCAGGATATATTTTCGTTCATTAAACGGGTTCATACACTCTCTTCTTTAGGCCGGTTGAAGAGGAACTGACTGATGACCATCAGCAGGATGGTGGCAAGTGAACTCAGGATAACGGTAAAGAGGGTATGAAAAAATTCCTTGAAACGGAATACTTCAAGATAGAAGAGAAAGAGGTGATGCAGGAAACATAAGATACCAGCATAAGAAATGAACCAGGGCCACCCCATCGAATAAATTCCGGGCTGCATAGTGAATTCATAACCTTCCCTAGGGGAGAGCAGGCGAAGAATGTAATGCCTACCGAATGCCATAAAAGTACAGGCGGCTGCATTTACTCCCGGTGTATTGTAAAACATGTCGACAAAAAGGCCTGTGAGAAACCCGAGGATCAGTACAAGCCAGGGTGGAGCATCAAAAGGCAGCAGGAGTATAAAAAGGATATAGGGGAAAGGATTTATGAAAGTCGTGCCTGTATCAATATTCTTAATGATCAATCCCTGCACTAGGATCAGGATGATGAAACGGCTGAGGTGCTTGAGAATATCATTTATCATACTTGTTGCCCTCCTCCAGTTTCTTTTGTTCTTTGCTGAAAAGATCCTTCACCACATATACGTAGCCAAGTTTATTGAATTCGGTGCAGAGCCTGACGCTCACCGTAAAAGAAGTTTCCCCCGATTTAATTCCGTAAGAAACAATGGTACCAATCATGATATTGGCAGGGAAGAAGGAGATATGGCTCGTAACAACGGTATCTCCTTTGGCAAGTTTGGTATGAGTAGGAAGGCCGGTGATGGTGGCCATGCGGGAATCACCACCGTCCCAGGTCATAAAGCCGAAATTTCCATCCTTCTTGATTTCCGCATTCACCGTAACATCTTTATGCAGGATAGACATGACCGTACAGAAATTATCAGAAACCTGATCCACCTCGCCCACAATGCCGGAACTGGAAACAACAGCCATATCCTTTTCAATACCCTGTTTCTTTCCTCTATTTAATGTTAAGTAGTTACTCCTTCGGTTTGTAGAATTGTTCACGACACGGGCTTCAATATATTCGTATTGCTTCTTGTAAAGACTATCGGTCACATGATGGGTTTTGACCGCATAGTCTACATAGGAGCTTATCAGCTGTGACCGAAGGGAGGCATTTTCTTTGGCCAGCACTTCATTTTTTTCATTGAGGCTGAAATACACCAATGTCTTATCATAGGTGTTGTAGATAGAGCTGACAAATGCATTGGATGAATTCACAAATCCCGCCCGGTGATAGTAGTTGTATTTAACAACGAGATAAACAGCGCTGAACTCCAGGAGGAGAAACAGGAAGAAAAAATAATTTTTATAAATGAATGTGAGAAGATTTCGCATGTGGTCGGGTATTTCCCTTCTTCCTCCCCATTACAAGAGGCCTCTTCAAAATTTAAAATCATTTATTTGATAAGGAATGGGAACTTGTTGATGTTCTTCAACGCAATGCCGGTTCCCCTGGCCACAGCCCGGAGTGGATCTTCGGCCACATGAACGGGGAGCTTTGTTTTGAGAGAAATCCGTTTGTCAATTCCCCGGAGCAAGGATCCTCCACCGGCGAGATAGATACCCGTCCGGTAGATATCCGCAGAAAGTTCAGGAGGGGTCATTTCCAGGGCGTTCAGGATTGCTTCTTCCACCTTTGAAATGGATTTATCAAGCGCATGTGCAATTTCCACGTACGACACATAAATCTCTTTTGGAATCCCGGTCATTAAATCCCGCCCATGCACTGCATAATCGGGTGGTGCATTTTCTATTTCTGTCATTGCGGCACCCACTTCAATCTTAATTCTTTCCGCAGTTCGTTCTCCAATGAGGATGTTGTGCTGTCTGCGCATATACTCTTCAATGCTGGCTGTAAATTCGTCTCCTGCAATGCGGATGGATTTGTCGCATACAATTCCTCCAAGTGCAATGACTGCGATTTCGCTGGTACCTCCGCCTATATCAATAATCATGTTGCCCATAGGTTCTTCCACGTCAATTCCGATACCGATAGCGGCTGCCATAGGTTCGTGGATGAGGTAAACTTCTTTGGCTCCTGCATGTTCCGCAGAGTCACGGACGGCTCTTTTTTCAACCTCTGTAATACCGGAAGGGATACAGATGACCATCCGGAGGGAAGGGGTGAAGAGGCGTTTTCCGGGATTGATCATTTTGATCATGCCGCGGATCATATGCTCGGCCGCATGGAAGTCGGCAATAACACCATCTTTTAAAGGACGGATTGTTTTAATGTTCTCATGGGTCTTACCATGCATCTGCTGGGCCTGTTTACCAACAGCAATGACTCTGCCGGTGATGCGGTCAACAGCTACAATGGATGGTTCATCCACCACCACTTTGTCGTTATGAATAATCAGCGTATTGGCCGTTCCAAGGTCAATGGCAATTTCTTGTGTAAAAAGGTCTAGTAATCCCATATGTTTATGTAGACAGGAACACGTTCATTCCGTTTCCCGTTATTTTTAATGTTTAAAATGCCTCACACCTGTGAGCACCATAGCCATATCATTCTTTTCGCAATACGCGATTGATTCTTTATCCTTGATCGATCCGCCTGGCTGCACCACCGCAACGATACCAGCTTCCTTAGCAATCTGCACGCAATCAGGAAAAGGGAAAAAGGCATCCGATGCCATAACGGCTCCATGAAGGTCGAAACCAAAAGCAAGGGCTTTGGTAATAGCTTGTTTTAGGGCATCAACCCTGGATGTCTGACCAGTGCCACTGGCAATCAGTTGCCTGTTTTTGGCCAGGACAATGGTATTTGATTTGGTGTGCTTGATCAGGATGTTCGCAAATTCAAGGTCCCGGTATTCTTCCGCAGTGGGTATCCGGGTGGTCACAGCCTTCATTTCTTTCTCCGTTTCTGTTCTCAGGTCCTTCTCCTGTTCAATAACCCCGTTCAGTAAAGAACGGAACGATCGTTCCGGGAACTTATTGTGTTTTTGGATCAGAATGATGCGGTTTGGTTTTTGCTTCAGTATTTCAAGCGCTGCAGGTTCGTAGCCCGGGGCGATAATAACTTCGAAAAAGAGTTTGTTGATCTCTGATGCCGTAAGGGGGTCAAGCTTTTTATTGGTTATTATAATCCCTCCGAAAGCGGAGGTAGGATCACCGGAGAGTGCATCTTTCCATGCCTGGATAAGTTCAGGACGAGAGGCGATACCACAGGCATTGTTATGCTTAAGGATTGCAAAAGTGGGAGCTGTAAAGTCTCCGATCAGGTTCACAGCGGCATCCACATCGAGGAGATTGTTGTAAGAAAGTTCCTTCCCGCTCAGTTTGTCAAAGAGCTCGTGAAGCTCACCAAAAAAGATTCCCTGCTGGTGTGGGTTTTCCCCGTAACGGAGCACCTGTGCAGTTCGGATACTTTGTTTGAAAACAGGTTCCTGATCTGCTTTCCCTGCAGGGTTAAACCAGTTATAGATGGCAGAATCGTAATG
>Ga0207068_1106_pt2 | contig 23659 bp, 19 predicted proteins | sample Alteio_BWMinCont_23_FD_153475 | JGI IMG/M metagenome (GOLD analysis project Ga0207068, IMG submission 153475) | Enriched cells from forest soil in Barre Woods Harvard Forest LTER site, Petersham, Massachusetts, United States -... | ecosystem: Environmental > Terrestrial > Soil > Temperate forest >... | reverse complement strand
GTAACGCCTGACGGTTGATTTGGCAGGATAAGTTTTATAAGCGAGGAAAAAAAACAACATATCGGGGACGGCAATAACCAATACATCAATAGGGTTAATATCCGGGAAGGTATCAATAACACGGTAAACCAGCACTACCAACCCGACAATTCCAAAAATTAAATACAGAAAACGTAAAAAAGATACCATAGGAAAAGTAATTAAAAATAATGCAACCATAAGGGTTAACAAAAACCCCGATAATAATTACTTTTTGTCAACAAAATTGTTGCCACCATGATAGCGAAACAGGTTACATCTCTACATTTATTCTTTGTCTTTTTTCTCGTGATATGTTTTATACGATAGATAATAAAAGAACAAAGAAATAACAATGTTTAATATAAGCCTGCCAACATTTAGGTTTGCATAAGTTGTAATCAACTGGTAAACAACCAATGCCAAAGCGAGCGTACCGGCAACTAAATAAAGGATGAGAAATTTGGGGTTCATGTTAATATGATTATGTTTTTTAGGAACCTACTAAATCCCGCAATGTTCATTAATAGCCTCCCGGTATTTGTAAAGGTAGCGGTTAAATCCTGTTCTCAAAATAGACAGGAAAAATGGGGGTTTAAATAAATTCTTTTTTGCCCCGCATTAAAACCGGATGCCGTTTTTGTTGTTGTAAGGCATCATGGAACAAGAGAAACAGAAAACTAAATACAACGATAAAGAATTAGCGGAATTTAAGCTGCTGATAGAACAAAAGATATTTAGTGCCCGCGAAGAACTGAACGAACTGGCGGGTGCGCTAAGTTCAGTTAACAGTAATGGTGATGACGCGGCCATTGCAGGCAAAACGCTTGAGGATGGCTCGGCTACGTTCGAGAAGGAACAAACCAACCAGTTGGCCGGGCGGCAGAAGAAATTTATAGAACAACTGGAATCGGCCCTGGGGCGCATCCATAATAAAACTTACGGCATTTGCCGTTCCACAGGTAAACTTATCCCTGCCGAAAGGCTGCGCGCCGTGCCGCACACCACGCAAAGCATGGAAGCCAAACTTAAACAGGCCTGATATGAGCTCGGCATTTGTAAAAGAAGGCGAAGCCGGGCAGCTGAAAGATGTAGCGCCAAACCTGGGGGCGCTGCTTTTCTTTTTGCGTGTTGAAAATAACGGCACGGTGATACGCGATGAGAAAAACTATTTCAGCGAGAAACACGGTCGTGATGTTTACGAAATGAGCGACGGGCTTACCTATGCGCTGGATGATACCGGGCATTGGTTTATCATCCTTGATTAATGGCAGGGCAATTTTACGGCGGTACCAGCGGCCTGCTGATTTCCATGCCGAAAAGAGATTTTCCGCCCCAACACAAGGACATATCAAGGCTGGCCTTTTATGCCCTGCACGAAAACAGCATCGAGATCAACAGCTCGTTTTACAAATTGCCGCAGGCAAAAACCGTGACAAGGTGGGCGACAGAAGTGCCGGAAGGATTCCGTTTTACTTTTAAGTTATGGAAAGAGATAACGCACCAAAAAAGCCTCCTTTTTAAAGCCGAAGATATTAGGCGCTTTATGGACGTTATCAACCTGCCCGAAGCCAACAAAGGCTGTTTACTGGTGCAGTTTCCGCCAAGCCTACAGGTGTCCGCCAAGCCGCAGCTACAAGAGCTTCTACAAATACTAAACGCCTATGACTGGCCGCTGGCCGTGGAATTCCGCCATCCCTCGTGGTACCAGGACACAGTGTTTGAACTGTTAAACCAGCACAACGCCGCAATGGTGATACAGGACATGCCCAAATCGGCCACGCCGATGGAGCTAACCTCGGACGACCATGTTTATCTACGCTTTCATGGCCCGTCGGGCAATTACAAGGGCAGCTATAACGACGCCTTTTTGTACGAATATGCCAGCTATATTGATGAATGGCAGCAGGAAGGCAAAACCGTTTACGTTTATTTTAACAACACCGCAGGCGCCGCGCTGCAAAACCTTCATTTCCTGAAAAGCTGCCTAAGCCCCCTCTAAATCTCCCCCGGTTGGGGAGACTTAAGATTCATGCGCGTTATTTTTTAGTTCTGAGCGGGCGGCGCTTCCGGCGGGTTTTCTTCCGGGGGAAATTCATCCGGCACTACCTGCGGGTCTTCTACCGGCACTGCTGGTTCTTTTGGGTCTGATGGCTGGTTTATTTCCGGCTGCTTCGTTGGCACCGGCATTTCGGGTTTTTCTCCCGGGAAGGTATCGTGTTGTTTTGACATTGGTGGTTATTTAAGGTTAATAACACCAAATCATTTGAATTGTGTAAAGTTTTTCCGCTGTTGCATTTTTCTATTATCCTCTTCCGCCGGTTCAAGCGTCTCGCTTGAACCCCAACGCCGGTCAGCGTCCCGCTGACATCACCAAATAATTTTCAGCGGACTTTCAGGGTTTGCACTGCTATACCAATACTCATGCGCCGAACCAACAAACCCCGCCCTTACCGGGTTTTCGTGTGTGTAATCAATCTTTTGCTCAATAACTGCGGGTGTGTAAAGCAGCACGGGATAATTCCCATTCTGCCAAAATTGATGTTTTTCATTTAACGGATTTTGTTTACCGGCCCTATCAAAAGCTTTCAGCATCCATTCACGCCGGCTTTCCTGCGTGTTGTTGGCTATCATCTTGTAAAGTTCTTTTGAGGTGAAGCTTTTGAAGCGCCCTAATACATCGCCCAGTGAACCATCGGTAACATTAGCTACCATATGGATATGGTTGGTCATTATAACATAAGCGTAAATATTCAGGTTTGCATTTTGCTGGCACCATGCCAGGTTTTCGATGATGAAATCACTGTAATAACGACGGGTAAATACATCTATCCAGTCTACTACAGTTAGGGTGACGAAGTAAAGTTCATCGGTTGAGGCGTTGCGTTGCATGGTAATAAATATGCAGAATATTTTTTGACATTGCAAAGGGGTTAATGTAAGCGGGACGCTTACATTTGTTTGGGTTCAAGCGGGACGCTTGAACCGGCGGGGCACATAGAAACGATGAAAAGATTTACTTAAAGACATCGACAAATCTAAGTAGCTCTTGTGAACTAATTGCATATCCAAGGTTCATCGGTATAAGCGTCTTAGAAAGAGGCATTTGTTGCGTTGGCACGGTCTGAATTATGATTTTTCCATCTGCTGTATATTGCGGCCCAGCATATAGTACACCGAGAATTTTTACCCTTGAGCCTATTGTCAAGCCCGTGTTAGTGGCATAACTTCCCTCATTATAAAGAAAAATAGGTGAGCCACTGGAGCCTGGGAACGCAGCAATGTCGATCACAAATTCCTTTTTTCCTTTAAAAGCCTTTCCTGGGTGGGTGGCAGTAATACCCTTTCGGAAAAGGGGATAGTTATTAACATCATCCCATAGCCCATTTGGATAACCAATCATTAATACGTCCTCCACAAAATTAAGACTTTCCAATTCCGCGTCAGTCGGAATATCCGAAGGGAAAAGACATTTTACGCGTGGCGCAAGTCCAGCCTGTTGCATTGCTGCAATTACCGAAGAGATTGGCATTGCTGTCAAATCGATATTCTTATCTGGATGATCGTGCCACAAATTGGGGAAATTTGTTAAATCTACCTTTAGGTGTTCTGTTTTTCCATGAGTGTTGACCACTGTCACAATTATTCTTCCACTTATTCCATCTTCCACTACATGTTTATTTGTGATGAGCAAGGGCTGTGAAGTATTATTTTCAGTATTTACTACTGCTGAATACAAGAAACCCGTGCCGGTTGCTATCCCATTCTTTTGTTGTACATCCAGTCGAAAAGTAATTTCAGCTAATTGATTAGAAACTGACATATTGTATATTTAAATTAATGTTAGTAAGCAGATTTAGTACTCGATACGCGTATTTAGACTAAAACGGCGTTGCTTTTTCTACAACAGTGTCCTTCAATCCTAAAACGCTGTAATTTCCTTTTATGAAATACAATTTAAAGTTATATTCATAATAATTCGTCTTATTTGTCACAATATTTCTGAATTCGAGGTACCCAAAAACGTAGGTGTAGAGTTCTGCCTTTTTCATCGCGTCGTATTCCGGTTTAGAAAGTATACTGTCAGAAACCCAACCTTGTCTGGTTGCTGCTGTGCCTGCGCCATTCAAAAAACTGTGCAAATCCGAAATTATAAACTTAGTATTGGGTAAAGGAGAAACAAACGTTTCGGATGGAATTATTTCTACACTGAACATATTCCTAATGCATTTTACAGGCTGTTTTCCATTATTAACAAACTCGTACTTTATGTTTACCCGCTTGCCTATTTTAAGCGTATCAAAAACTATGGCCAATGCTTGTACAAGGGGTTGATTTTCCAAATCAACTTCCCTCTGGTTGGCGTCGAGAGATGCTTTTGCAATACTGTCGGCTCTTATAGCTGCTTTGGTGGAAATAAGCGTTTGATGAAAGAGACTATAGGTTACAATAGCCAGCCATGCTGCCACCAAAAGAGCCACGCAGGAAATGACATTTTGAACATAAGGCTGATTATCCTTATTCTTCAAAAATATAACAATGTCTTTAAGCGGTTTTTTATACCTATTGCTGTTGTTTTCATTGTGATTTGTTTGATTTCTTGATTCTCGTCCGCCTGTATGTTTTGTCCCTGCCATTGGTTGATAATAAGGTCAGTATAAATATATGCCTTAATACCAAACAATCAATTTTATTTTTCCGGTTTACCAGTCTTCGCTGCTGCACCTAAACCAATTGGTCGGAATTTTCATTCCGCGACCTAAATTAAAGTGGATTTATAATCCACGAAACCGAATTGCTATTTTAATAGCAGGTGTTGACTGTATAATCAAGGTGAGAATAAGTTGGAGTCTGGGGATTACAAATCCCCGTTTATGCAGTCCAGGGTTTATAAATCCGGACTAACAGGGATTAATTTTGTTTCTTCGATTGATTTTGATTTGATTCGACCAGTGCTTTTGAAAGCACATCCACCTCTTTGATAACTTCAATATCAAAATTATAGATAAGATAATTTACCGAGTATATATAGTAAATATAAAGTGATGGGAGAATGTCCGGAAATAATCATTTACGAAACGCCAGCAAATGATTTGACGTTATCAGTGAGTTTTACTATATTAATGATACTATTAATCAAATAGCTTCATTTCATATAAGTGAGGCTTATGGTAGCTTAACTTCATAACTACTACCCAATTTGAAAGAATCCCTTTTTATAATAACATAATTGTAATCATGTCCTATAGTATCATTTGCGTCTGCTTCTACAGATATTAGATATTTTAAATTATCGATGGTAAGGTTATCCTTATTATATCCATTTTTTAATAGCTTATCAATGTTTTCGTGGGCACCGCCATCAATTAACCCAGTTTGACCTTTTTCAAACCTAATAGTGTAATTGTTTCCTATAGTTACGGAATAAAAGCTTTCTTCATTTTGTATCTTAAATTCCAATTGAGTAAATGATGGGGTATTATTAGTCTTCTGTTCGTAACCACCGATAAATATTTGAAGCATTCCCCAAGTCGGAATAGATTGGTGAAAATAATCTAATTCGAGTGTGGTAAGATTATTATAGTATGATGTTAATACATCGAAAATAATCTTTTGTAATTTTTCAGAATTACTTTTTAGAGATAAAGTTGTATCAAAGTTAATAGATACTAAATAATAAATATCAATCTCTCTAAAATGGGAAACACCCGCTATTTCAAAAAAATATTGCCCCAGTTGGTGTATTTTGTTCGTTGTGTCAACGAAGTTACTAGTGGAAAAATCACCTGACACTCTTTGAGACCTCGAATCGGCCATTAATATTAAAGAATTTTTAGTAAGAGCCGCAAGAATAGTTGTCCCATTTTTTATATACTTCTCCTCTTTATCATCCGAAACCGATAACTTTATCAATTCATCCAAACTTAAATTAACTATAAATTTCTCCACTACATTCTGCTCCAGTCCTAAACCTCTTATGGTCGATTCTCTCTGAGATTTCTTCACCCCTTCCCATTTTGGCTTTTCATTTTCTGCCATCTCTGATTAACTCCTTGTATCTGATTCTTGCATTGTCAGCTTTGTCGATTGCTTCTTCAAATCTATAAAAATCTGTCGAATTTATGGTGTTATAAACTCATTTCATCTACATAACGTTGTTAATGTTTTGGACTCATATAGAGATAAATCTATTTATTCAGTGTGCTATCGCGAAATGAACGCTAATGAACATTTGAGGAGTTCCTTTTGCACTCTTTGGCGCGCACCGATAAGGCATGATTACTACCTATCAGCGCGGCGCGGGTACACCACCGCTTTGGCCGCGCTGCATACCCGCGCCAGGGTATGCATTTTATCAATTTTAAATACTCACGAAACTGGATCAGTTGATTATCAATGATTTACAAACCATTTATTCCGTGTGCTATTGTGAAGTGAACGCTATGAACAATTTATTATGGTTTATAAAGGGCCCTATCCTACCACCCAAAAAAAATTCCGCTGCCTTATTAAAGCAGCGGAACATTATATTATGGAAGTTAATATATTCAGTTTAAAGGCTGCCTTTTTACTTCGTTTTCAACCGGGTAAGTTTTATAAGCCAGGAAGAAAAACACCATGTCGGGTATGGCGATCAACAAAACAGAAATGGGGTTTATCCCGTCTGCAAAAGTAGATATAGCATGGTAAACCAGGTATAACAGTCCTGTAAAACCCAGGAGTAAGTAAATAGAGCGAAATTTTGGATTCATGGCGAATGGATTAATAATAATATAATTCCAACTTCTACGTTATGCCGGTTAAAAGGTTGTAACTAAATCAATTAAAACCCTACGGCATATTCAAATTATTTTTTTAGCTCATACTTCGGCGGCACTACTTTTACCCTTTTAAAAATAGCAGCCCCCAATGGCGGTATGGTTATGCTGATAGAGTTTTCGCGCCCGTGCCAGTTAACAGTTTCGGTGTTAATGGCATCAATATTTTCAGTGCCACTCCCCCAGAATTTTTTGGCGTCAGAGTTAAATATCTCGGCCCATTTTCCTTTTGAGTGAACGCCAACCCTGAAGTTATAATGCGGCAGCGGGGTCATATTTAAAACTATTATTAGTTCGTTGGCTTCATCGTAACCCTTACGGTTGTATATCAGTATCGAGTCGTTGGCATTGCCGCCATCAACCCATTCAAAGCCGTCGCCTTCAAAGCCCTTTTCATACAAGGCTGGCTCCTCTTTGTATAGTTCGTTCAATGCTTTTACTACCGCTTTAATGCCCTGGTGATTTGCGTATTCAAGCACATGCCAATCTAATGAGTTTTGGAAATTCCACTCATTTCCCTGCCCAAATTCACATCCCATAAAAAGCAACTTGGTGCCGGGATGCGTAAACATATAGCTATACAGCAGGCGTAAATTTGCAAATTTTTGCCATTCGTCGCCGGGCATCTTATTCACCATCGATCCTTTGCCATAAACCACCTCATCATGCGAAAAAGGCAGCATAAAGTTTTCGGTAAAGGCGTATATCAGGCTAAAAGTTATCTGGTTATGATGGTATTTACGATACAACGGATCGGTTGAAAAATATTTTATCGAGTCGTGCATCCAGCCCATCATCCATTTCATACCAAAACCTAAACCACCGGTATAAACCGGGCGGCTTACACCCGTAAACGAGGTAGATTCTTCGGCAATAGTTTGTACATCGGGGAAATGACTGTAAACGGCTTCGTTAAATTCCTTTAAAAACGATACTGCTTCCAGGTTTTCGTTACCGCCATACATATTAGTTTCCCACTCGCCATGCTTACGGGAGTAATCGAGATAAAGCATCGAGGCAACTGCATCAACACGCAGGCCATCCACATGGTACCTATCCAGCCAAAATAAGGCGTTGCTTATTAAAAACGCCCTAACCTCGTTACGGCCATAATTAAATATATACGATTTCCAATCGGGATGGAAACCCTTGCGGGGATCAGCATGCTCAAACAAATGCGAGCCGTCAAATTTGTACAAACCGTGTGCATCTCCCGGAAAATGCGAAGGCACCCAATCCAATATCACACCTATCCCCGCTTCATGCAGTTTTTCAACCAGGTACATTAGCTCCTGCGGCGTACCATACCTGCTTGATGCAGCAAAAAAACCGGTGATCTGGTAACCCCAGCTCGGGTAATACGGGTGCTCCATTATAGGCATAAACTCTACGTGGGTAAAGCCCATTTCCTTTATATAAGGTACCAGTTTTTCGGCCAGCTGGCTGTAGGTTAAAAATTCATCGGGACTCTCCACACTCCTCGCCCACGAGCCTACGTGCATTTCGTAAACCGAATAAGGCCGATTTATGCCATTATGCCCGTAACGGTTAGCCATCCAGTCGCCATCTTTCCACTCGTAAAAAGTATCAGCCACTATCGATGCCGTATGCGGGGCTACTTCCCAGCGAAGGGCGAATGGGTCGGCTTTTTCGAGATCTTCACCGGTTGATGAATTGATATAATATTTATAAGTTTCGCCATTGCCAACGTTGGGTATAAAACCTTCCCAAATACCCGATCCATCCCAACGAACATATAATGGGTGCGAACCACGGTCCCAGCCGTTAAAATTTGCTATAACAGACACATACTGCGCATTTGGCGCCCATACTGCAAAATAGGTGCCCGTAACACCGCTAAACTCAACCACGTGCGAGCCTAATTTTTCATACAGCTTATAATGCTTGCCCGACTTAAATAAGGCTATATCAAAATCCGTGAAACGACTATATACCTCAACGTTTTTTAATATAATTTCGACAGTTGCAGCTTTTTTTGAAGATGGCTTTTTTTCTTTGGCCGCCGAAACTGCGGGTGCTTTTGCTGCTTTACCTGCTGCAGCTGTTTTTTTCGCAGCTGGTTTAGCTTTCTTTACCTCTGCGTTTGCGGCCGGTGTTTCGTTGCCGGTGTCTGTTTTCTTTTTTGCCATGTGTTTATGCCTGCAAGGCTTTATTAGCTGTTAAATTTTTCTATTTCGAACAATACTTGCTGTATGCCCTTTAATGGTATCCTTATCCAATCGGGGCGCCCGTTTAGTTCATAACCAAGTTCATATACCGATTTTTCGAGCAGGTGCAGCTGCAATAGAAAATTCAATTCAGTTCGGTTACCAAATATAGCCGTAATATCGCCCATAGTTTGCATATAGGCATCCAAATAAGCGTCGGTTATCAGTTTATACCAACGGTCGGCTGCTTTTTGCAATCGTAAAGGGTTAATCCCCTGTGTTTCACTGCTGAAATACAGCTTGGCACAAACCGCATAATGAAACGACCGTATCATCCCCGCCACATCCTTTAGCGGGCTGTGTTTTATCTTCCGGTCGGCTATCGAGCTTTCCGGTTCGCCTTCAAAATCAATGACCAGGTAATCGTTGCCGGTAAAAAGAACCTGCCCCAGGTGATAGTCGCCATGTATGCGTATGCGCGATGATTTTAAATCGTTGCTGCCTATCTTTTCAAAAAAATGGCGGATGATGTTTTCGCTGTTTATAAAATCATCGGCGAGTTGCTTTGCATTTTTATCAAGCCGGGCATAATTCTCTTTTAATAAATTGATGCGCTTGTTAAGCAGGTTATTTAAATGGTTTTGCAGGAATTTTACATACCCTGCATCAAATTTTTCGGGCTTAAAATCTTTATTCTTTTTGTCGGATAATAATGCCAGGTGCATTTCGGCAGTGCGTTTGCCAAGCAGTTCAACCTTTTCAAATACTTCATCCTGTACGCCAAAAAGCTTTTCGACAAACATGAAAAGGAAATTATTCAAGTCGTCCCCGGTTGACACCCAGCTGTCCGATTTGCTTGCCACTTTCTGCATCATCAGCCCAAGCGTTACCGGCGGCGTGCCGGGGCGTGCATAGGTAAGGCTGCCGCAATAGGCAGGTATATTTTTAAAGCCGCCTGTCTCGGTTAAAAACTGCAGCATCTCTACCTCGGGGTTAACCTCGCGGAATAGCTTGCGGTATAGCTTAAAAAAATATTTATTGCCGTAAATGAGTGATGAGTTACTTTGCTCCAGTTCGGGGATGGTGCATAAATAGCACATGTTTTCATCGGTAACAGCAAGGCCTTTGCCCTTATGGTAAATGATAGCCCCGTTTGTTTGCTTTGTTTCGGCGTTGCCCCATATGTTTTCAAACAAAGCTACCTGGAAACGGAAATCGTATATGGCATCCACAAGCCAGCCCGGTTTTCCATCCACCGTGATCTTCGTGATAAAGGCTTTATGATTAACCTGGCCTAATAGTTCATAGTCATCAGGCAGAAAAGACACGGGCATGGCGTATTTTTCCTCGTCTCCATAAGTATAGCCTATGTGCAGTATTACCAGGTAAGCGAGGCTGTCCTCGATGGGCATGGTTAACAGCTGCTGTACCTTTAAAAACTTTATCATGCGCGCCTTGCCTGCAAACCAGCGGCATTTGCGCATGTAATCATAAAATACGTTTTGTTCAAGCAGCTCTATAGCTGCGGCATCACCGGCAAACTCCGCCCATGGCCTGGTGAGCGCTACCAAATAAGTGTTCCCGATGACATCCATGCCGCCCATTGCTTTACGCTTCTATCTTGAATAAATGTACCGGCAACTGGCGGGGGGCTAACTCCACATAGTTCCATTCCTGGTTCCATATATAGCTGCGGCCTGTTAAAATATCAAAAACGGTAAAATCCTGGCCCGGCCAAATACCCATTTCTAATAATGGGGTTTGCACCATCCCTTGCTGTTTGCTATATGGGTCGAGGTTTATGATGCATAAAATATGGTTATCACCGGCTTTTTTATAGTAGGCCAGCAGCATATCATTATGCACTTCACAAAATTTAATATTATTTGTGCTTTGCAGGGCTGGGTTTACCTTTCGGGCTGCATTAACCTTGGTAATTACATCGGTAAGTTTATTGCGTTTATCCCAATCCCAATGCATCACTTCGTATTTTTCGGAGTTCAGGTATTCTTCCTTGCCGGGATAAGGCGCATGGTACATCAATTCGTAAACCGGGCCGAAGATGCCGTAATTTGACGATAAAGTTGCCGCCATAAAATAGCGCGTGATGAAAGCGGCTTCGTTACCCCCCTGCAACGCATACGGGTTAATATCGTGCGTATTGGGCCAAAAATTGGGGCGGAAATAATCCTTCATCTCCGTCTGCGTAAGCTCTGTCATGTATTCCATAAGCTCCTGCTTCGAATTGCGCCAAACGTAGTAAGTATATGATTGTGTATAGCCCAGTTTGGCCAATTGTTTCATCACCTTTGGCTTGGTAAAGGCCTCGGAAAGAAAAATTGTACCAGGATATTTCTTTTGTACTTCGGCAATACACCACTCCCAAAAATGGAACGACTTTGTATGCGGGTTATCCACCCTGAATATGCGTATGCCCTGTTCGCACCAATAATCAAGGATGTTTTTTAATTCTTTCCAAAGGTTTTGCCAGTCGTCATTCTCGAAATTTATGGGCAAAATATCCTGGTATTTTTTCGGCGGGTTCTCGGCGTACTGAACTGTGCCGTCAGGCCGCCATTTAAACCATTTTGGGTGCTGTTTTACGTAAGGATGGTCGGGCGAGCACTGAATGGCAAAATCCAAAGCTATTTCAAGGCCATGTTCGGCAGCTTCTTTCATTAAATGTTTAAAATCATTCAATGTTCCCAAGTCTTTTAAAATGTCTTTATGCCCACCTTCTTCTGACCCGATGGCATACGGAACACCATCATCGCCGGGCAAAGCATTTACCGTATTATTTTTCCCTTTCCTGAAATTGTGGCCTATCGGGTGAATTGGCGGAAAATATAAAACATCAAAGCCCATTTCGGCAATACGCGGCAATAATGCTTCGCAATCCTTAAAAGTGCCGTGCTTACCTTCAACAGGTGATGCCGAGCGCGGGAAAAAACAATACCAACTGCTGAAACCAGCCTTTTCCCTATCCACGTAAATTTTTAACTCGCGCGAATAAGTAGTTGCATACTCAAGATTTGGATAGGTATCGATGAGATGGTGCATCTCTTTACCCAAAACCATATTCACCGCCTGGTCGTATTTGACCTTATCATGCATTAATGCAGTTATCTTCGTTATCAGCTTCTGGTCAGCTTTATTTGCAACGGGCAACATGGCATCCAAAAACCCTGCGCCAATTAATAGTTCCACGTCCAAATGCTGTGCATCCTGGTATTTTTTTAGGAAACCATGGTGCCAGGTTAACGCATGATCTACCCATGCCGTAATGGTATAATTATAAAAACCCATTTTGGGAAGATCAAACGATGCCTGCCACCTGTCGTTATTAATAAGGTGCATGGGCAGATGCAGCCACTTTTTATCGTCCTGGTGTTTGTATAATAGCCGGGCGGCAATATAGTCGTGGCCATCCGTAAATATATCTGCCTCAATCCTGACGGTATCGCCAATGGTTTTTTTTATATAGAACCGCCCGGCGTCAATTTCAGGCGTTACATGTTCAACAATAACTCTTTGCAAGCCTTGTCCGGTCATTTGGTCAGAAAAAAATTATAGTACGGTTTATAAATAGAGTCAAGAACCAAGAGTCAAGAATCAAGAAGGAATCTTCTACTTTTTATCTTGGCTCTTGGTTCTTAGCTCTTAATTCTTTTTACTGGTTTATAAATAGAGCCAAGAAGCAAGAGTCAAGAATCAGGAAGGACTCTTCTACTTTTTTATCTTGGCTCTTGATTCTTGGTTCTTGATTCTTGGCGCTTGGTTCTTTCTTCCTGGTTCTCTTTACTAAGCAATCACTAACTGCGTAAAATTCTTCCGCAGCTTTAATGTCAATGTCTTATCCTTATTGATAACAAAGTCTTTAACTTCCTTATCATCAGCCATTATCCTAATAGGTTTAAATGGCAGGCCAACAATATTAAACTCATAGTTTTCGTATCGCGGGGTGTACAGGCCTTCCATACTTTGTTGTATGGTAAGCTTGTTGTTTTTACCATTCACTACAAATTTCTTTTCGAGGTAAATGTCCTGCTCGTACGCAAAAGTTTCACCATAATCCTCAAAAAGGAATGAATTTACTTCGTAATCACTGTAATATACATTCAGTTTTACTTCTTCTATCTCTTTTTCGCCCACATATTGCATTACAGGGTATTCGGGTATAACCGACCCCGCTTTTATAAATATAGGCATCGTTTCAAGCGGAGTTGCTACTGCAACTTCCTTGCCGCCTTCGACCACTTCATTATCCCAGAAATAATACCATTTTCCTTTTGGCAGATAAACATTCCTGCTGGTTTGTCCTGGCCCAAGCACCGGGCAAATCAATATCTTATCACCGTAAGTAAATTCATCCTGGCGAAAATGATTGCTTAGTTCGTCCTGCTCCTGCATTACGATAGGCCTCAATATAGGGAAGCCGTAACGGTGGTGTTCCCAAAAAATGGAGTACAAATAGGGCAGTAAACGGTAACGCAGTTCAATAAATTTACGGTTAATAGCAGTAAAAGGCTCGCCAAAGCTCCATGGCTCACGTTCTTTGGTGTCGCCTGCCGAGTGTGCCCGCATAAAAGGCGAAAAAGTGCCCATTTGTATCCAGCGGGTAAATAATTCGCCATCAGGCTCACCACTAAAGCCGCCAATATCAGTACCGCAAAACGAAATGCCTGATACCGATAAACGCTGGCATTGTATATTACCAAGTTTCAAATGCTCCCACGAGGCCACGTTATCGCCAGTCCAAACCGATGAGTAACGCTGTACGCCCGAATAACCTGCCCTTGTAATAGTAAAAGGGCGTTTATTCTTCATTAATTTACGCAGTCCTTCATAAGTGGCACGTACCATTTGCATCCCATAAATATTATGCGCTTTACGGTGCGATCCGCGGTGCCCATCATATTGGTGACGTACATCATCGGGGAAAGTACCGGCGCCAAATACGGCCGGCTCATTCATGTCGTTCCATACACCGGCTACGCCCATCTGTACCAGTTCATCAAACAAACCTGCCCACCAGTCACGCACTTCGGGATTGGTAAAATCAGGAAACTGGCAGCGGCCCGGCCAAACATGGCCCTCCATAAAATAATCATCGCACCGGCGACAGAAATATTTATTCTTTTTCCCTTCCTTAAATACAGAATAATTGTCGTCGACACGTATGCCCGGATCGATGATAACCACAGTTTTAAAACCATCTGCGGCCAATTCCTTGATCATCTTTTTAGGATCGGGAAAATATTTCCTGTTCCAGGTGAAGCAGCGATAGCCGTCCATGTAATCGATGTCGAGGTAAATACCATCGCATGGAATTTTGTTTTCACGGAATCCGTTGGTTATCTTTTTTACTTTCGCTTCGGGGTAGTAACTCCAGCGACATTGGTGGTAGCCAAGCGCCCAAAGCGGCGGCATAGGGTGTGTGCCGGTTAAAATATGGTAGCTTTTCACCACATCCATCATGTGCGGCCCGTGGATATAGTAATACTGCAACTCGCCGCCATCAGCCCAAAAACTTGTTTTGGTAGGATCTTCGGCGCCAAAATCAAAATGTGCTTTAAATGTATTATCAAAGAAAATACCGTGTGCTATACCTTCGTTCAGACTGATGTAGAACGGGATACTGCGATAAAGCGGGTCCTGGTTCCAGGCAAACGAATAGGCATCAGTGTTCCAGTTTTTTAAGCGCTTGCCACGCAAGTTAAACTCGGTAGGCTTATCGCCGAGGCCAAAAAAGCTCTCTTCACTGCTACAGGTTTTTGTACAATAAACATAATAGCCACCAAATTTGATATTTTCTTCCCAATGCATCGGGACAGCATCGGTGCTGGTAATATGATCTTCTTTATCAGAAAATGATATAAAGAAATCCTTTTTACGGATATGGCAATTTATAACACGGGTTGAAACGCAAAACTCGTCTTCATACTCCGTCATAAAAAAATCAGCGGCTTTTTGTTCAAGTTTGGGTACAGCGTACGAAAATTCATCCAAAAAAACGCTGTGCGGGGCTAAACGCACCCTTATAATTTCGTCAGTAACTACAACAAGCTCAACTGTGGCGTCCCCGTCAGAAAAAAAGAATTTATTGTTCTGTTGAACTGCATTATTTGGTACCCCGAGGTATTTTTTTATGACAGGTTTTATCCCCTCGGCGGGATTGTTTACGTGATGAAAACCTTCTTCCTCTTCAATCATTATATTAGTAACCGGCTCTTGGTCTTGTAAATCTTCTTCCATTAATAATCTTATCCTGTAAATAAAAACGTCAAATATACATTGTGTATCTTTAACGCAATATACAATATACCCTTAATATAAAAAACCATATTTTGAAGTTTAAACTGTTTGTTTTACAATTTCAAAGCTAAGGTGCTTGTGTTAAAGGCGTTTCTATTATTTGTATTTTCTTTCCATCCTGCACAAATAGAACTGAAATAGCGGCTAAAAACATTAATACGCCCGCCAAAACCAATCCATAAATAGCCTCACTATTAAAGAAATATTTTATTATTAAACTTCCGATTATACTGTTAACTATTTGCGGGAAAGTGATAAAAAAATTGAACAAACCCATATATACCCCGATTTTTTTTGCAGGCAATGAGCTGGATAATATGGCATAAGGCATTGCTAAAATACTACCCCATGCAAGGCCGATACCTATCATTGGCAAGAACAGCAAATAGTGATTTTGTATGAAAAATATGGATATTAAGCCTATGCCTCCCATTGTTAATGAAAAAGCATGAGTCCTTTTTCGGTTCAGCCTTTTTACTATCCAGGGAAGCGATAAAGCATATACGGCGGAAACCGCGTTGTATACACCAAACATTTTGCCCACCCAATCACTGGCAGCGGTAAATGTTTTTGATGAGGTATCGCTGGCAGGTAAATGATAAACATGTGCTGCTATCGCCGACGTTGTAAAAACCCACATGGAAAAAAGTGCAAACCACGAGAAAAACTGCACTATTCCCAATTGCTTCATGGTTTTTGGCATATTTACCAGGTCCTGTAAAAACTCACCAATACCACTTTTTTTAGCTACTTCGATATCCGGCTCGTGAAATTTTGCGTATTCTTCCGGCGGGTATTCTTTTGTTTTTATCACTGTCCATAAAATACAGCCGATCAATACTATTCCACCTGCATAAAAAGAATATAAAAGGTTATCAGGCACAATGCCTTTTGGCGCTATTTGGGACACATGAAACCACGACCCAAGAACGGAAGGAAGGAATGACCCCATTATAGCGCCGACCCCGATAAGGCAGGTTTGCAGTGAAAAACCGGTGTTGTGCTGGCTATCAGGCAAATTATCAGCAACTAAAGCCCTGAAAGGCTCCATCGCCACATTGAAAGAGGCATCCATGAGCATAAGCATCCCGGCACCGACAATAATTGGCGGAATAATAAATGCAAGTCCTGATGAATTTGGTAAAAAGCATAAAGCTATGCCCGAAAGCAGGGCTCCTGTTAAAAAATATGGCCTTCTCCGTCCGAGCCTATTCCATGTACGATCGCTGTAATGGCCGATAATTGGTTGTATTATCATGCCGGTTAGTGGTGCTGCAAGCCAAAACCATGATAAATTATCAACCTTGGCTCCAAACTTTAACAGGATACTACTGGCGTAGCCCGTTTGCAATGCAAAGCCAAACTGAATGCCAAGAAAGCCGAAGCTCATGTTCCAAATCTGCCAAAAACTCATTCTTGGTTTTTGCAGGATGCCGGGTGTTGCCATAATTTATTTTAGGTTCAATAGTTTAACACGATTTTAAGGATTAAACCGATTTGCAAGATACTGCATGACCGAAAAATATTTTAATAAATCATAAAATATCCTGCAAATCACTCTAATCTTAAGAACCGTGTTCAAGCAGCATACCGCCCGAAGCCGGAATTGTTACCTGTAAGCCATCCTCAATATTATCCGTACTGTATTTATTACCGCTCAGCAAGTCAACAAAATTTCCCTTTCCGTTCAAATCCAACTGTTTTAACAGGTCATCGGGGAGTTTAATTTGTATGCTGCGTTCGCTGCGGTTAAAATTGGTTATCACTAATATACGTTGTTTAGCGGTATATCTGAGAAAGATATACAAATGCTGATCGAAACCGGGTTGATGCTCATTGGCCAGCATCAGTTCCCAAAAATTCCCTGAATTAAATGCTTCATTGCCGCGCACAGCATTTAAAAGGGTACTATAAAAGCTACGCAGCGCTTTTTGGCTATCTGATAATTGCCCGCCATCAAACAAACCGTTATTCATCCATTTTTGATGTTCGGGGACGCCCCAATAATCAAATATGGTTGTACGGCCTTCATCGGCGCCAAAACCTTCGGAACCTATGGCCGGTTCGCCAACTTCCTGCCCAAAATAAACCATTACCGGGCCGGTTGATAACGCTGCCGTAACTATCAGACCGGGAACGGCCAGCCAGGGGTTACCGGCAAAGTAAGGCGAAGCGATACGCTGCTCATCATGGTTCTCCATAAAACGCAGCATGTGCCGGTCAATGCCATTGGTTTCCTGGTTCCACACACGGTTTATATCCCAGGTAGTGGCATTGTTATCATCGCAGGTAAGGCGTTTTATGGCATCGTATAACCCGACCTTATCGTATAAATAATCAAATTTGCCTGTGTTGATATAGCTACCGTACAAACCGGCATTATAAGCCTCGCCGATGAACACCAAGTCGGGATATACTTCTTTCAGCTTCGGAATTATCCATCCCCAAAACTCAATGGGCACCATTTCCACCATATCGCAGCGGAAAGCATCGATTCCTTTTGAAGCCCAGTAAATTAAAATGTCGAACAATTTATTCCAGAGCGGGGGAGTGGGGTCAAAGTGCGGGGTACGGTTGTTTTGATAATCAACACCATAATTAAGTTTCATGGTCTCAAACCAATCGCTTATAGCGGGACTGGCGCTAAACACATCATTCCCGGTTGCTTTGGCTGGATTTTCATCGAACCTACCATCCTTTAGCGGGTTTTTGAAATCATCGCCTCCCGGATTATATCCCGTTGGAACAACAAATGGCCGCCCCGGTATATAATAAAAATCATTTTTAGGACCGAAAGCTTTTGACCTGTCGTCATCCTCGCCAAAATCCCTTGTGCCCGCTGGTTTAGCATCAGATGAGTAAGTGCGTGCAACATGGTTTGGGACAAAGTCCATGATTACTTTGAGGCCGTTATCGTGGGTACGTTTTATAAGGGCTTCATATTCACCCATGCGGTTTTTTACATCAACGGCAAGGTCGGGGTCAATATCATAATAATCTTTTATGGCGTAGGGTGATCCGGCGCGGCCTTTTACTATATCGGGATCATCCGGTTTTATCCCGGATTCGGAATAATCCGTCATGGTAGCATGTTCAATTACCCCGGTGTACCAAACATGGGTAAAGCCCATTTTGCTTATTTCCTGCAGGGCTTTATCGGTGATGTCATTGAATTTACCTACGCCGTTTTCTTCAACCGAGCCGTAAGTTTTATTTAAAGTTTTGGTGTTGCCGAATAAACGGGGCAGCAGCTGGTAGATGATAAGTTTGTGACCTGACGGTTGTTCCATTTTATTTTAATCGATCAGGCCTCAACCAGCAATTCATCATTGGCCTTTACCAATTGTTCTTTATCATAAACCAACACTGTTGTTTCATTACCCGATAGGTTTTTTATCTGCACGCCGTCTTTATTCACTTTTATATTGAGTAAAGTGCCGCGGAAGCCAATGTGAAACGAAAATGATTGCCATTTTCCGGGCAGGAAAGGTTGAAAAGAAAGCTTGCCATCACGCACCCGCATACCGCCAAACCCTTCCACTACCGACATCCATGTACCGGCCATCGACGTAATATGGCAGCCATCTTCAGTATCATTATTATAATCATCAAGGTCAAGGCGCGAGGTACGCAGGTAAAATTCATAGGCGCGGGCCTCATCGCCCAGTTTGGCAGCTAAAATAGCATGCACACAAGGCGATAAAGAAGATTCGTGCACCGTACGCGGTTCGTAAAAATCAAAATTGCGGCGGATGGTCTCAATATCGTATTCGTCTTCAAAAAAGTATATCCCCTGCAAAACATCGGCCTGTTTTATATAGCATGAACGTAATATCCTATCCCAGCTCCATTTTTGATTGATAGGGCGTTCGCTTGCCGGCAAATCTTTAACAAGTATTTGCTCTTTATCCATATAACCGTCCTGCTGTAAAAATATCTGCTCCCCTTCATCATATGAAAAATACATTTTTGCAATAATATCTTTAAACTTAGCTGTTTCTTCGGCTGCGTCAAAGCTTATTTTATTTGCCAGGGCAACGTATTTTCCAAGTTCAGTTGCTTGCACTTTTTCAATAACATCCATAGCATATTGCATGCACCATGTAGCTATTTTACTGGTGTACCAGTTGTTATTTACATTGTTTTCGTATTCATTTGGCCCGGTTACGCCCAGCATTACGTATTGCTGCCTTTCATTAGACCAATTGACACGCTGCGCCCAAAAACGCGCGATGGCTATTAATACCTCCAGCCCGTAATCGGCCAGGTAATCTTCATCACCTGTGTAGCGCACATAATCAAATATAGCATGGGCAATAGCCCCATTACGGTGAATCTCTTCAAAAGTAATCTCCCATTCGTTATGGCATTCGGTACCGTCCATGGTTACCATCGGGTATAATGCAGCGCCATTGTTGAAGCCAAGCAGTTTGGCGTTTTCAATGGCCTTATCCAATTGCTTATAACGATAAAGCAACAGGTTACGCGTAACTTTCGGATCGGCGGTCGCAAGGTAAAATGGCACGCAATAGGCTTCTGTATCCCAATAAGTAGAGCCGCCATACTTTTCGCCGGTGAAACCCTTTGGACCAATATTTAAGCGGTCATCTTCGCCGGTATAAGTTTGGTTAAGCTGGAAAATATTGAAACGGATAGCCTGTTGCGCAGCAGCATCGCCTTCAATAATTATATCGTTATGTTTCCATTTTTGTGCCCAGGCCCCGGCTTGTTCAGCCAGCATGGTTTCAAAGCCTTTCTCGCTTATGCGCGCCAGGGTTTCTCTTAAATTATCTACGAGCTCACTTGCATTATAATTTTGAGAGGAAAGGTTAGCTGCGTACTTTATAATAGTTGTGCTTTGCCCCTTTTTTATTTGCAATTCAATTTTAGCGGCGATGTATTTTTCCTTTTCTACAGGAGTTGTTTTCGGATCGATGACTTTATCATCCTGCAAAACGCTGAACAACATACCTGTAGCAACTTCGAAACCGGTTATTTTTGTACGCATTTGGATATAGCCGCCATTAAGCCAGTTTTCCTTTTTTACTTCGTCCCAAAATTTTTCATCATAGTTTGAATCCTGGTTGATGATATCACCATCGATAAAAGGCGTAACGTCCAATACGCCATCAAAATTCAAAGGTGTGATGGTATATTTAATGGCACCGGTCTCGTCATCGGCTATGCTGCAAAACCTTACCGCTTCAACTTCAACTATTTTTCCACTACCAGTTTTTGCAGTGAAGTTTCTTTTCAGATAGCCATCTTTCATGTTTAACTCGCGCCTGAAGTTGGTCACCTCGCATTTGGCAAGGTCGAGCTGTTCGCTGTCTATCAAAATATCTATCCCTATCCAATTCGCTGCATTAATTACTTTGGCAAAATATTTAGGATAGCCGTTTTTCCACCAGCCTACACGGGTTTTATCAGGATAATATACCCCTGCAACATAATTGCCTTGCAGGGTTTCGCCACTATAAGCTTCCTCAAAGTTTGCCCGCTGGCCCATACGGCCATTACCGAGGCTGAATATGCTTTCAGAAACTTTATTATGAGCCGGATTAAAGCCTTGTTCTATAATCTTCCACTCATCAATTTCAATGTAGTCCTTCATTATTCGCCCTCTCTAAATCTGCTCCGCCAACTGGCGGAGAGACCGTTAGATTTTCTATATTTTTTTTAACTTTTCTAAACTCATTTTATCCAGCCCGCTCACCACCAGGTCAGCTGCTGTTAGTACCTCCGGCGAGCCGACGCCCACAGCTTTCATACCACTATTTTTGGCTGCTTCTATCCCTGCTATGGCATCTTCAAACACAACGCAATTGGCGGGTGCTATACCTACAGCTTCAGCGCCTTTTAAAAACACTTCGGGGTCAGGTTTGGGCTTGCTAACTTTGTTACCGTCAATTACGGCATCAAATAACCAGGCCAGGTTAATTTTATTTAAAATGGTCATCGAGTTTTTACTCGCCGAACCCAATGCGGTTTTTAAACCGGCACCTTTACATGTCTCTAAAAACTCCTTTGCACCAGGCAAAATTTCTGACGGCGTCATATGGCTAATCATTTCCACATACCATTCATTTTTTTTTGCTGCAAGTTCTTCCTGCTCTGCCGCTGTTTTTGTAACGCCGCCCCATTGCAATATCAATTCAAGCGACCGTACACGGCTTACGCCTTTTAATTGTTCGTTTTGTTCTTCTGTAATATCAAAACCCAATTCGTTTGCCAAACGTTTCCAGGCCTTGTAGTGATAAACAGCTGTGTCAACAATCACCCCGTCAAGGTCGAAAATACAGGCTTTAATAATACTCATTCTTTTTGTGTCGCAAATTTAATTAATTAAGGCATAGTTGGTTACATTTTGCAAACTTGGCAACTACTTTATCAATTCCTTAAATAATTATTATAAAATCATTGTTAAATTATTAAATCTTAAAGTGGCAGAGCCGAGAACCAAGAGTCAAGAGTCAAGATAAAGAAGCTTACTACAACTATATCCTGGTTCTTGACCCTTGGTTCTTGATTCTTAATCCGCCAATTCCAAAACCAAAGTTGCCCTGGCTGGTATAGTTACTTTTGATAAGTCAATTGTTTCATCAGTAATTACATTTTTTGCCTTTTTGCCCCCTTTTATCCGTTCGGAATACCTGTCGGTTTCAATTGTTTGCTCTTTGTCTTTGCCGTTATAAACTATCATTATTGTTTTTTTATCATCATACCTGAAATATACATAAATGCCTTTTTCGGGTATATACTGCATCATTTTACCATTTTGCAATGCAGGGGTGTTTTTGCGATAGTTAGCCAGTTTACGTACATAGTTAAAAGCATCATTTTCGGCATCAGTGCGGCCGGCAGCATTAAATTTGTTTACTTTATCGCCAGCCCAACCACCAGGGAAATCAGCCCGTACCAAGCCATCAGGGTTGGAGTAATTTTTCATTAATATTTCATCGCCGTAATACATTTGAGGTATGCCCCGCAGGGTAAGCATCATAGCCATTGCCGATTTGTATTTGGTAACGTCCTCTTTTACCATTGATAACGCACGGCTCATGTCGTGGTTATCTAAAAACACCACGTTACGGTTAACATCCTGGTATAAAAAGTCTTGCGCTAACAAATCGTACAGATGGCCCACACCACCATTCCAATCCATTAATGCATCGTAAATACCTTCCTTTATAACAGCATCTGTTATCCCCGGTAAATGCGTATCAAAACCACGGTTCTCGGTATTTCCCTGGGTGAAATATGCAGATATAACAGGGGTGTTTGTCAGCACCTCGCCAAATATGGATAGTTGCGGAAATTCGGTGTTAACATCAACAGCCCATTTGGCCATGTATTCCGGGTCGTTATAAGGGTAAGTATCCAGCCTGAAGCCATCAACGCCAGAATATTCCACCCACCAGATATGGTTTTGGGTCAGGAAATTCTCAACGTATGGATTATTCTCGTTCATGTCTGCCATGCGATGGTCAAACCAACCATCGAGCATCAGTTTGCGGTCCATTGCGTCCCCGTGCGGATCCATTACAGCCTCATACTTAAAGTTCGATTTGGTATATTTTGGCCACTGGTGTACCCAGCTTTTCATCGGCATATCGCTGATAGTATAGCCTTCGGTACCTGCGTGGTTATGCACCAGGTCCATAACCACCTTTAAACCCATGCTATGGCATTTTTCAACAAATTGCTTATACAAAGCATTGGTACCATAGCGGGCATCAATTTTATAATGATCGGTAACAGCATAGCCGTGGTACGATGCATGCGGCTCATCATTTTCAATTGCCGGGGTAAGCCAAATGGCGGTTACACCCAAATCTTTCAAATAATCAAGGTGGTTCATTACCCCTTGTATGTCCCCTCCGTGACGGCTGAACATTGAATCGCGATTGATGCCCCTCTCGCGCATATTCGCAAATGAGTCGTTTGTGGTATCGCCATTTGAAAAGCGATCTGGCATGATAAGATAGATCAAATCTTTATCTGTTACGCCTTGTGCGCGGCCGGGAGAACGATCCCGTTTCTTGAGTTCGTAAATGTAAGTTAAGGCCTTTTCACCAGCTTTGATAAACTTTATCGGGAACGTTCCCGGAGAGGTGCCCGAAAAAATGCGTAAATCAAGGAATAAGTAATCAGGATTTTCAACTTTATGCACCGCAACAAGCTTTACCCCGGGGTAATTTAGCTCCACTTTTCTTGCGGCAATATGGTCGCCGTGGACGATCAGTTGCAGGTCGGGGTTATGCATGCCAACCCACCAAAACATGGGTTCTACGCGTTCCAGGGCAGGAATTTGCGCCGATACGCTCATTGCCATCATCA
>Ga0207068_1101_pt1 | contig 23691 bp, 17 predicted proteins | sample Alteio_BWMinCont_23_FD_153475 | JGI IMG/M metagenome (GOLD analysis project Ga0207068, IMG submission 153475) | Enriched cells from forest soil in Barre Woods Harvard Forest LTER site, Petersham, Massachusetts, United States -... | ecosystem: Environmental > Terrestrial > Soil > Temperate forest >... | reverse complement strand
GCCGCGGCAAAAAAGCAGGTTAAAAACTTAAAGGAGATACTAACATTCGCAGAAACCAGCACCTGGGTAGCCAAAAACCCGATCATTAAGTTCAAATGCGGAGGCGGTGAAACTGATATCCCCCCGCTGGAGTATTTCGAAGTAGAAGCCATATGGAACAAAAAAATAAACATCCAAAGATTAGCTGAAGTTCGTGATGCGTTTATCTTCCAATGTTTTACGGGTTTCGCGTTTCAAGTTGCCGACATTGAAAAAAGCGTTGTCACTCCCGGGGCAATCGCTTTAAAATTAACTAACCTAAGTCTATTCACTACGAGAGATATGAATTACAAAAAGAACGAAGAGTATTTTATTATAGCCAATCCCGGAATTCGTCATCCGGGTTGCGCCTGTCCCGGATGACTCCGATAATCATATACACAACGATGCCTATGCAGATACTGTCGCAGACGTAGCAATGCCCAACCCGATAGTTTGCATCAGACATTTTTATTCCATATTTGACGTACCCCAATAATTTGATCATTATTACCTGTGTCCAAATCATACACAACCATATACATCGGATCCAGCATTCGCGTGCTTGCCGATATTTGTTAAAAAACGGGATCGTAGTCAAACCCGACCCCGCCTTTGCTCAAATAATTTCGACAATTGGCTTACTCGCTAAGCTATTTTCCGGCTATAAAGGTTACAATAAAGAGTTATAATAGCTATAACTGGGTGAATTATTGGTGAATTATGCCAATAATTACCATATTTACGGCATAATTAACCAACAATCGTTTCTGTCATTGGAACGGTAAGCTTAACGACCAGTTTCCTGGAAAAAAACCGCTCGGTATTAGCAATGGCAGCCCTGTTGATCAGGTACTGCCGGGTGGCCCGGTAGAATTGTTCGGGATTAGCCATTTTTTCCAGTTCATCCAAACTGGTATTCATGAAATAATTCTGATGCTGCACAGTTCCTACCTCAACAACGGTGTGCTCCAAATAAAAGTATGCGATATCCTTTGTGACATTCCGGGAGGCTCGATCAGGCTGTTCCGTACGCTTTGGACACCGGGTTGTGTGGGCAATTAGAAAATTCAGAATTGATAATCAATAAAATTAACATGGTCAAAGTGTTACGGAATTAACTGTTTGCTATTCCGGAACGAGGTGTCAATGGTCCCGGAATGTCCAGTCTAAAGAGCCAATCAATCAAAGGCAGCGTAAACAAAAACAGTGTAAATAATCTGCGTGGCCGACGGAATATAGGTTGCGAGTATGGAAATCTTTTTGAGGTTACTTCGGAGTTGGAAATCTCAAATAAATTATCGCAGCAAATGAAGCTCCATGTAAAAAGCTGATTATTACAACAATTTCGTTAATTATATTTATTATTGACCCGCTTTTCCGTAATTTTAGGGCAGTGTAAGTGTTGCGATGGCTGTAAAACCCCTATTTAATGAAAATGAACTTTTGTCCAAAGTGGCTGGAGGGGATCAACGTGCTTTTCGGGTGCTTTACGATTTTTATTATGACAAAATTTATGCTTTTGCTTTGTATCTACTCAAATCCGATCTTTTAGCGGAGGAGGTTGTGCAGGAGACCTTTTTAAAATTATGGAAGAAAGGAGATGATTTAAATCAAATCATGAACGTGGAAAGCTTTTTAATTGCAGTTACCCGTAACCGATCATTAGATATACTTCGCCGCAGTAAACTTGAAATAAAAACCAATCAAAAACGTGCCATTGTATGGTCTGAAGGCCACAATGATACCGAAGAAAGCATCATACTCAATGATACCCGAAGAATCCTTCAAAGTGCAATAGATTTACTTCCTCCGCAACAAAAGCTCGTTTATCAATTGTGTCAGCAAGAAGGTTTAAAATATGAAGAAGCTGCTGATAAACTTAGCCTTTCAACGTTGACCGTTCAATCCTATATGAAGCTTGCGTTGCGTAATGTGAGGAGATATATGGTTAAACATGCGGATTTAGCAGCTGTAATTATTGTTTTGAAATATTTTTAGATTTCGATACCCCCGAAAAATCACGTTCTACGTCTACGTAAGAAAACGGTGTTAATTTAGTGTGAATACTATACTAAATAATGCCACTTACAAAAATGAATAGAGAACGAATCGTTTATTTATATCAGAGTTATCTTGATAATACGTCTGCACCCGATGAGCTTCAGGAACTGGAATCTGTTTTAAATAATCCAGAACATGAAGAAATTTTAAAAGAAGTATATCTAATGATCGGTTACGGGTAACTGCAATTAAAAATCTTTTAGCTATATTGTAGCTCAGGTTCAAAATAAAAAACCTGTTAAATTGTGGCCCCGCATTGCCGTCGCTGCTTCCGTTTTATTAATGTTGTCAATAGGCGGTTATTTTCTAGTACTCCAAAAACAGCCTTCTAACCAAATAGCCCAAAATGAAATACATGATATAGCCCCAGGGAGTAACAAGGCCGTTTTAACATTAGCAAACGGAAAGACTATTATATTAACCGGCGCCAGGAATGGTAAACTGGCTGTACAGGGATATGCCGCTATCAATAAAACAGCCGACGAAAAAGTAGTATACAAGGCTGATCAGGTTTCTCCGGCTTCAGAGACGGCAACGAAAGAAGTGGTTTATAATACGCTTACTACACCCCGTGGCGGTCAGTATCATTTAGTTTTAGCAGATGGTACAAATGTATGGCTGGACGCAGCATCCTCCATAACCTATCCGGTTGCATTTATCGGTAAAGACAGACAGGTTAACATCACCGGGCAAGTATATTTTGAAGTTGCGCATAATGCCGCCAAGCCATTTAGGGTGACTACTAAGAATCAGACAATAGAGGTATTGGGCACACATTTTAACGTAAACGCCTACCCTGACGAACCAAATACAAAAACCACACTATTTGAAGGCAGTATTAAGCTAACCAGTAATACAGGCCAGGCTATTTTAAAGCCAGGTCAGCAAGCGCAAATCAACCACGGCAGGATAAATATTGTTAACGATGCCAATATGGATGAGGCCATTGCCTGGCATAAAGGCCTGTTTGAGTTCCATGACGCCGATATTCAGACCGTTATGCGTCAATTATCCCGCTGGTATAACGTGGATGTAAGCTATGAAGGTAAAATAACGGACAGGCATTTTTCAGGAAAACTATACAGAAATGTAACAGCTTTGACCGTAGCCGACATATTAAGCTACAAAAAGATACACTTTAGAATAGAAGGTAAACAGATTATAGTAGAACAATAATAACCCGATTATAAACTAAGATTAAACTTATCAAAACAAAGAAAGGAAGCTATGGAAAAATCATACTAAAACCAAATCAGTAAGGTGGTTCAATAAAAAACCGCATCCAGACTACGAATCAGGATACGGTAAGCATTGGGCTAACCCTCCCGGAAACCGGGAAAATAACAATTGGACATTGTATTCAAGTTTTACCCAACAATTACAAAAGTAATGAAATTAAGTGCTTTTACTAAGGCCATGCCTAACGCGTGGCCGCTAAAAAAAATCCTGCTGGTCATGAAGCTAACAACGCTACTGCTGATCATCACCCTAATACAGGTTAGTGCCAAAGGCTATAGCCAGAAAATCAACCTGGATGAAAAAAATGTGCCGCTGGAGAAAGTCCTACAGACGATTGAGCATCAATCGGGGTATGTTTTTTTTTATGATTCCAAAGATGTTAAACAGCTGGTAACCGTTCATCTTACCAACGCTACCATACAAGAGGCCCTGGCGATATGCTTTAAAAATATCCCTTTAACTTACAAGATTGTAGATAAGGAGGTTTTATTGCAACAAAAAGAACCGACAATCGCTGACAAAATTGAAACGGTATCCAAACCTGAAACTGGCATTCGCGGACGGGTGTACGATGAAAGGGGTAATCCTATGCCTGGCGTAACAGTAAAAACCAAAGATGAAAGCCACAGCACGGTCACCGATAAGGACGGCATTTTCTTTTTGACGGGAGTTAATGACAAAGCTGTACTTGTGATTTCCTCCATTGGATACCTGACAAAGGAAATTAACGCGAGCGACCCGCTTGTACTGAATATCCGCATGGTTATCAGCAACTCCAGCTTAGACGAGGTACAAGTAATTGCTTATGGCGAAACCTCACAACGCTTAAATACCGGTGATGTTACTACTGTTTCCGCCAAAGAGATTGAACAACAACCGGTAACCAATCCTTTGTTGGCGCTTGAGGGCAGGGTGCCGGGCTTGTTCATTAAGCAGGACAATGGGATCCCGGGCTCAGGGGTATCCGTATCGATAAGAGGACAAAACAGTATTCAAAGTGGCAACGACCCGTTATATGTTATTGATGGCGTGCCTTATACAAGCCAGTTAATACCTACAGGCATCGGAGGGATTTTGGGCATGTCGTCCAATACGCCACAAATTGGATTTTCTAGCACTTCAGGAAATGGCAATCCCTTAAGCTTTATTAATCCTGATGATATCGAAAGTATATCTGTGCTAAAAGATGCGGGAGCGACTGCTATTTATGGCTCAAGAGGAGCTAATGGCGTCATTTTAATCACTACCAAAAAAGGGAAAGCCGGACAAACAAAGGTTGACATGAATGTGCAAAGCGGCTACGGAGAGATAGCCAGGGAAGCTGATTTATTAAACACCCAACAGTACCTGCAAATGCGAAATGAAGCCTTAAAGAATGATGGATTAACTGCCAGCCTTGACAATGGTGATTTTGATCTGCTGCAATGGAATACCAACAGTTATACAGACTGGCAAAAAGCGCTATTGGGCAATACAGCTCATTATACCAATGCACAGGGAACCATCTCCGGCGGCAATGAGCTTACACAGTTCTTAATCGGTATGGGATATAACAGACAAACAACGGTGTTCCCGGGTGATTTTGCCGATCAAAAAGCTTCTATGCATTTTAATATCAATAACATTTCACCCAATAAAAAATTCACCATATCATTAACAGGCAGCTATAGTCTTGATAACAATATGTTGCCGCAGAACGATCTTACCTATGCAGCATATACGCTGCCACCTGATGCCCCGGCATTGCGTAATCCTGATGGCAGCATCAATTGGGCCCCCAGCAGCACTGGCGTCTCTACGCTGTTTTCAAACCCGCTGGCAGCAGATCTGCAAACATTTCAAAACAAAACCAATAACCTGATTGCAAATTCCGTGATGAGTTATCAAATCGTTTCCGGTTTAACTATTCGCAGCAGTTTTGGTTACACCAATATGCAAACTGAACAACAGAATTTATATCCGCTAACTGCTGATGCACCTGAAGTTAGGGTTTACAGTTCAAACTTTGCTATTCTTGCTACCAATAATATTAATTCGTGGATTGCAGAGCCCCAACTGGGTTATAAAAAAGAAATAGGAAAAGGAAAACTTGAAGCGCTTTTAGGTGGGACCTTTGAACAAAACGACAGTAAAGAGATCGCTATTCAAAGCACGGGTTATGACAATGCCGCAAACCTGGGCGATATCAATTATGCTGCAAATTTATATTCGAGCAATTATATACAATCTGTTTATAAGTACAGCGCGTTATTCGGGCGGTTAAACTATAACTGGGCCGATGAATACCTGGTTGATTTAACCGCACGCCGTGACGGTAGCAGCCGCTTTGGCGCTAATAATCAATTCCATGATTTTGGTGCTGCCGGAATCGGTTGGATTTTTACAAAAGAAGAACTTATAAATAAAGATGTGCCTTTTTTAAGTTATGGCAAGCTGAGGGCAAGCTATGGCACCACAGGTAATGATCAGATTGGCGACTATCAGTATCTCAGTTTGTATAACACCGTTTATGCATCGGTGCCGTACCAGGGAAAGGTTGGTTTGGCCCCGGCAAACCTGGCAAATCCAAATTTGGAATGGGAACTGACCAAGAAGTTTGAAATCGCATTGGAACTCGGATTTTTTAGTGACCGGATATTATTGACAACCAGTTATAGTAATAACCGTTCTTCCAATGAATTATTGGGCTATAACCTACCAACCCTAACCGGATTTAGCAACATACAATCTAATTTTCCGGCGACTGTTCAAAATACCAGCCTGGAGTTTAGCCTGAATACAACGAACATTAAGCAGAAAGACTTTAGCTGGACAAGCAATATAAATTTAACCGTACCCGAGAATAAATTAATCGCATTTCCAAACTTGGCTACCTCCACTTATGCGAATACCCTGGTGATCGGCCAACCGCTAAGTATTCAAAAAGTTTTTCATTATACAGGCGTTGACCCGGCTACAGGCGAGTACACCTTTGCTTCTACAACCGACAAGTTTAACCCGGATTATAATGCAGACAGGAATACTGTGGTTAATACATCACCAAAATTTTACGGGGGATTTCAAAACACAGTCAGTTATAAAAGCTTCAGACTTGATTTTCTATTCCAGTTTGTAAAACAAACCGGCATGAGCGGCTTATATGCATTGGGCATTCCAGGTAATGTAGGCAACCAATTTACTTCTGTGCTTGCCAGGTGGCAAAAACCGGGAGATGTTACTGATATTCAAAGATATAGTTCCGTGTATTATAATGTAGGCACGGCGTTTTCTGATATGTATTCCAGCGACGCCGCGTACACGGATGCTTCTTATATCAGGCTGAAAAACCTCTCCTTTTCATGGCAGGTACAAAGTGCCTGGGTTAAAGCCATGTGCCTGCAGGGGCTAAGGCTATTTATACAGGGGCAAAACCTGTTAACCTTTACGCATTATAAAGGCGTAGACCCGGAATCTCCCGGTGGTACCTCTTTGCCTCCGTTGAGAGTATTGACTGCCGGAATTGAGTTGGGCTTATAAATCAATAAAAAATTCATGCACCTATTAATTAAAAGAAATGGAACACTTGAATCAATTATATAAAAGAATTGGCAAAATGAATGGCTCCAGGGCACTGTTCATTCTTGGCCCTTTATTCGTAACGCTGTTCATCCAGGGCTGTAAAAAATTCATACAGACCCCGCCGCCCATCACCAGTACCAATGCTGCAAATGTTTACACCACTGATGGTGATGCCGCTGCTGTATTAACAGGTATTTATACCAATTTATCCAACGGTGGCGCCGGCAGCCCGGAATTAATCTCGATGTCTGAATTTCTCGGGTTATCGGCAGATGAATTCTCGTTGTCTAACGGAACTTCTAATAAGTCCTATCTCGATTATTACCATAATGTATCTGATAATAATAATGCCAACGTTACTTCAGATTTCTGGAGCAATGCTTACCAGATCATTTATGTTTCTAACGCCGCCATTGCGGGATTAACCAATAATAGCAGTCTTACCCCTGCTGTTGACAAGCAACTGCTGGGCGAAGCAAAATTTATGCGTGCCTTTTGCTATTTCTACCTGGTGAATTTATACGGAGATGTCCCATTGGCAACAACTACCTCTGCTACGGTCAACGCGCGTCTTTCACGTGTACCAATGGCGCAGGTTTACCAGCAAATTGTTGCCGATCTTAAGGATGCGCAAACATCATTGAGTGATCAGTATCTGGACGGTACTATTCTTAATCCGACATCTGAAAGGACGAGGCCGACAAAATGGGCCGCAGCTGCCCTATTGGCGAGGGTTTATTTATATACAAAGGATTGGCAAAATGCACAAACTGAAGCCAGCCTGGTAATTTCCAATAACGGCTCGTATAGCCTTAGTCCGCTGAATGGCGCATTTCTTGCAAACAGTTCAGAAGCGATATGGCAGCTGCAACCGGTTGCTTATGGCGCCAATACAATTGATGCAATGGCTTTTATACTTCCTTCCTCGGGTGTAGGCCCCAATAATCCTATATCACTAAGTAACAGCCTTATCAACAATTTTGAGTCAAATGATCAACGTTTGAGTAACTGGGTAGGCAGTGTGGTTGATAGCACCGGAACTGTGCCGGTTACTGAATACTATGCGAACAAATACAAAGTTAATACGTTTGGGGCGCCGGTTACTGAATATGAAATGGTGCTCCGTTTAGGGGAACAATACCTGATCAGGGCAGAAGCCAAAGCGGAATCAGGAGATTTACCTGGCGCCTCGGCTGATTTAAATATGATAAGGAACAGGGCCGGCCTGCCCAATACTACGGCAGCAACCCAATCAACTTTGTTAACTGCTATTCAAAATGAGAGACGTGTGGAATTATTTAGCGAATGGGGGCACCGGTGGCTTGATCTTAAACGCACCGGTACTGTTGATGCGGTAATGAGCGTAGCTACACCTATTAAAGGGGGAGCATGGATTACAAGCCATCAATTATATCCAATTGCTAATTATGAGTTGGTAAACGACCCCAATCTGACGCAAAATCCCGGCTATTAATTAAATCTAACATTACAACCATTCATTTCATGCACCCAATTGTAAAAATTGAGCATTTGTCTCATAAATATACAAGTACCTGGGCTATCCGGGACATTAATCTTGAAATATACCAAAAAGGTATTGTCGGTTTGCTTGGCTCCAATGGGGCCGGCAAATCCACTACCATGAACATCTTGTGTGGCGTACTCAACCAAACCGAGGGTAACGTATATATTGATGATATTGACATCAGGCAGCGGCCGGAAGAAGCAAAAAAACTGCTGGGTTTCCTGCCTCAAAATGCACCGCTTCACCTGGAATTAACCGTAGAGGAATATTTGACCTATTGCGCTTTCATCCGCAATGTGGAAAATGGCAAAGTTAAGCAGGCAGTTAAGACGGTAATGGAGAAATGCGGTGTCGCCCATTTTGCCAAACGGGTGTTGCGCAATCTTTCCGGCGGTTATAAGCAGCGCGTGGGCATTGCCCAGGCTATTATTCATCAGCCAAAATTAGTGGTATTGGATGAACCGACGAATGGCCTGGACCCCAACCAGGTATTGGAGGTTCGTAAACTCATTAAGGAAATAGCCGAAGAAAGAGCCGTTATATTCTCCTCGCATATCCTTTCCGAAGTACGGGCTATTTGTAACGATATAAAAATGATTGAAAGCGGGCATATGGTATTTTCCGATACGATGGATGCCTTCAACAATTACATTATGCCCGAAACCATCCTGGTATCTATGGATAACCCGCCGCCGGAAGAAGAACTGGCCGCTATTCCGGGGGTAACCGGAGTAGAGTTACTGAACGACAGGAGCATCAGGCTCCGCTTTAAGGCATCAGCAGCAATATCAAAACAGATCGTCACCATGAGTGTGCAGCGTGGCTGGGAACTAAAGGAGATCATCATAGAGAAAAGTTCGCTCGATGAAGTATTTGCTCAATTATCAATAAAACAAAAAGATAAATCTTCTACATGAAAAAGATATTAAAAATCGCAAAACTTGAGCTTAGCATTTTGATTTATTCGCCTGTCGTCTGGATCGTGCTCCCTATATTTTGCGTACTGTGCGGTATGAGCGTGCTGAATGTGTTAAAAGACTACCAGACCGCCCTTTCGCTCAGGGGCGGCGGGGGCGGCCAGCTTACCAGGGATATATATGGGCTTCCCGGTGGTTTTTTTGTGGATATTCAACAAACTTTATACCTGTACCTGCCTATTTTAACCATGGGCATAATGAGCAGGGAAACCAGCAGTGGTTCTATCAAATTACTGTTGTCTTCGCCGGTTAAGCTGCGCGAAATTATTTTGGGCAAGTACCTGGCCCTGGTGATGCTATGCATGGCATTTATCGCTATTCTTGGCTTATTTGCCCTTGTCGGTATTTTTTCAATTGAACATGCAGATATCGGACTGTTGATTTCAGGACTGTTCGGCCTGTTCCTGTTGATCTGCACTTATGCGGCAATCGGGTTATTTATGTCTTGCTTAACCAATTACCAGATTGTAGCAGCGATAGCTACGCTTGCGGTATTTTCCGTCTTGCGTTTTATTGGTACAGTGGGGCAGTCCATGGATGTGGTGCGTGACCTTACCTCGGTACTTTCCATATCGGGCAGAACGGAAATGATGATTTCGGGACTGGTCTCCACCAAAGACGTAGCCTATTATTTAATCATCATTTTCCTGTTTTTGTCATTGTGTGTGCTGTACCTGCAAAATCAGCGTGAGCTTAAGTCCTGGAAGGTAAAAGCAGGCCGTTATGCAGCTTTGTTGGTGATGGTGTTGATTGCCGGCTATTTAACATCCCGGCCTATTTTTATCGGGTACCTGGATTTAACTGCAGGAAAACAAGAGACCATTGCAGCTTCCAGCCAGGAAATTGCAAAAAAGATAGACGGGAAACTGAAAATAACAACCTACGTTAATTTGCTTGCCCCGAACCCAGGCCTGCTCATGCCCGTATTCCGGAACGGTGATTTGGAATCTCAGAGCAGGTACAAACGGTTTATACCTGGTATTGAAAATGAATACGTGTACTACTACCATAACCTAATTGATTCTAATTTGTCTATCACGAAATGGAACGCCAATTTTAAGGGTATCAAAGACGTTAATCAGCTTGCAGAGAAAGTTGCTTTGTCGAGCAGCTACGATATTCATGATTTTATGCGGCCGGAACAGATTGACAAACTGATTGATCTTAAATCTGAGGGGTACCTGCAGGTGAGAAAACTGGAATATAAGGGAAATAGCACATTTATGCACTTCTATTCTAACGATGAATACGGCCCGTACCCAATGGAAATGGAATGGATGGCAGCATTTAGGCGATTAGTTATTGAAGAGCCTAAGATTTTATTTTTAACGGGGAATAACGAAACAGGGATCACTGATAAGGACGACCGGGGATACCTGGATATCCTTGCGGATAAAAGCAGAAGAAGGGCCATGGTTAACCAGGGGTTTGATGTGGATACCATCAATCTTGACAAGCAGGACCTGCCTGCTAAAGTTGATATCCTTGTCATTGCAGACCCTACAGTTTCTTTCAGCGCTGCGATTTTGGGGAAATTAAAGCGGTATATCGATCAGGGTGGAAACTTACTGATCACTACCAATCCCGGAAGGCAATCGGTCATCAATCCTGTTCTGTCAACATTGGGCGTTCGGGTAAAAGCAGGCATGCTGGTCCATCCGGATAAAAACCTGGGCCAGGACCAGATCGCCACGGTATATTCCACCTCTGCTACAGGTATCGATCCGAACGTGGCTATGTTTCAGCAAGCTAAAAGAGCTGTAATATTAAAGGGTGCCTCAGGTTTGGATTATACGCAGTCGGGAACTTTTGACATTCAGCCTTTGTTGCAAAGCCCGGATGGGGGATGGAACAGCGCAGCCCCTATCAATGCTAATGCACCCGTTTTACTATTTAACGCTGCTGCTGGAGATGAAAAAGGCATATTCCCGGTTTCTGTAACCTTAAGACGAAAAATAAATGGCAAAGAGCAGCGCATCATCGTGTCGGGTGACGCGGACTATATCAGCAATATCCAATTTACCAATGCGGAACGCCTAATAAAAGAAGAAAGACAATTAAGTGCGGATATTTTATTCAGGTGGCTCGCTAATGGCGAATTCCCGGTTATAGACAACCGGGCCGCACCTAAAGACATGAATATCACTGCGACAAAAGAACAAATTTCTGCAATGAGCATTGTCTTCAAGTTTATTCTCCCGGCCCTTATGGTGCTAACAGGAATTATCATACTGTTCAAACGACGAAATAATTAATACGCTGAATATTACCAGGCCCCCTTTTTGGGAGCCTGGCAATTCACTTTTCATTAAAATCAGTAATGAGTTTTAAAACCGATAAACAAACACTTGAGGATCTGAATTTATTAGGCAAGCCGGGCAAGAAGTCTGTTTTTGATATTTATAATCGTACTAACACATATGGCGGGGCTAATATATTGGAGCACCAATTCCTTTACCCGTTGTCAAACGCGGAGGCGATTAATAACCGGAGCCAGACCATTCAATATTTCAGCCGGGAGAAACTGGCATTTCCGTTTAAGCCGGCCCAGCTGGACAGCGCAGAGGTATACCTGGGTATGACAGACAAGCGCACCATGTTATCTCATGAGGATAATAACCTGGGTAGAAAATTTAGCCAGTTAATAGCTGCCGACGGTGATTATAAGTTAATTTACAACGGCATTATTGCTATCATAACTATTCTTCAGGACGTTAACGACTTCATTGAAAAGGTAAAATCATCTGCCAGCGCAACCCCTTTTGGAACCGAACTGGAGGAAGTTAAGGAGTTGTTAGCCGAAATTGATATAAGCGCTTTAATTGCAGAAAAAAATCCCAATAAATTATCCTACCCTAAAATAGCAGACCTGGATAAGCTACTTAGGTTTACCAACCATTCGAAAATAAAAGGAATACTGGCTTTCATCTATCAACTTGACGTATATGTGTCAGTTGCAGCAGTAGCCTTAACTCATAACTACGTATTTCCTAAAGCATTAAATAAAGACCAGCACATTATAACATTTGCAGGTGTTTACCACCCGCTGGTTAAAAATGCCATTGGTAATACTATCCATATTACCCCGCAAAGTAATGTTGTTTTCCTCACCGGGGCCAATATGGCGGGTAAATCCACTTTTATGAAATCGCTGGGAATTGCCTTGTACCTGGCTCACCTGGGTTTCCCGGTCCCGGCCGAAAAAATGGAATTTTCGGTACGTGACGGTATCTACACTACTATCAACCTGCCAGATGACCTGAGTTCAGGCAACAGCCACTTTTATGCCGAAGTGCTTAGGGTGAAAAAAGTAGCCAAAGAGTTAGGGGCAAACAAAAATCTGTTCATCATTTTTGATGAATTGTTCAGGGGTACCAATGTAAAAGATGCCTATGAAGGCACTATAGCCATTACTGAGGCATTTGCTGAAAAAAACAACTGCATATTTGTAGTGTCCACGCATATTATTGAGGCTGGAGAGGTTTTGCTGGAACGATGTGCCAATATCAATTTCGTTTATCTGCCTACCCGTATGGATCTCAATAAACCTGTATATACCTACAAGCTGGAACCCGGCATTACAGCTGACCGGCACGGGATGATCATCATCAACAATGAGCGTATCCTTGAAATTATAAGCAGCAGGAAAAATAAAATAGTACCATGAACTTTTTTGCAGATAAACAAACGCAGGACGACCTGAACATCCAGGGACGACAGAGAAATAACTCCATCGCACGTCTGTTTGACACGATAGTAACAGCTGGCGGTAGAAAATTAATGGATTCTATGTTTCAGCAGCCACTTACCAGCGCGGTTGAGATCAATAGCCGAAGCAGTATTTTTAAATACTTTGCCGGACAAGCCATCTCCCTCCCTTTTACCTGCGAAGAATTTGGGGTTATGGAGGATTATCTAAGCTCGGGACAGGGAAGTAGTCTCGCTGCCTCAGTTGTAGATGTCGTGGTAAAAAAAGTGTTGCAAATAGCGGTACAACACAGGGAATATGTACAGTTGAATACAGCCGTATGCGAAACTATCGTGCTTTTAAATAAGTTTTATGCTTTCGTAAACCAGTTGCCCGATGAGCAAAGCCCTTATAAAGAGCAATTGGATAGCATAAAAAAAATATTCGCGAACACCAGGTTTAGTTGGCTGCAAGCTGAAGCGAATGTTAAGCGCTTGTCCCTTGCAAAGCTTATAAAATATAATTATTTGCTACGTACCGGTTCGCAGAAACAGCTTCAGGAGTTAACCCAGATGATCTTTCAGCTGGATGTATATATTGCAGTGTCCGCTGTTGGCAAATTAAAAGGTTTCTGTTATGCACTTGCATTGCCTGGTAATACGAATACGATAACGGCTACAGGATTATACCACCCAATGGTTGAAAATGCTGTTGGCAACACCCTGGTTATGCACCAGGATAGCAATGTACTATTTCTGACTGGCGCCAATATGGCCGGCAAATCAACGCTGATGAAATCCTTTGGTGTCGCTATCTACCTGGCTCACATGGGCTTTCCGGTGGCTGCAAGCCATATGGAATTTTCGGTTAAAGACGGTTTATATTCTTCCATAAATGTTCCGGACAACCTGGGTATGGGCTATAGCCATTTTTATGCTGAAGTATTGAGGATAAAGACAGTGGCGCAAGAAGTGGCGGCTGATAAAAACCTGGTAGTCATATTCGATGAACTGTTTAAGGGTACCAATGTTAAAGATGCTTATGATGCTACCCTTGCTATAACCGGGGCTTTTTCCGAAAACAGGAACTGCCTTTTTATGATCTCCACGCACATTATTGAAGTAGGGGAAACGCTGCGTAAGCAACGTAGTAATTTCAGGTTCGCTTATTTACCCACTGAAATGAATGGCTCAATTCCCCGCTACACTTACCGGCTTGAGGACGGCATTACCAGTGACAGGCACGGCATGATGATTATTGAAAATGAAGGCATACTTGATCTGATCAGGTCCAAAACTAAATAATACCAAATAACAATAACCAATTAAAAAATGAAAAAAGTGATTTTACTCGCCTTATTTGCTGTTCCGGCAGCAGTTTTGGCGCAAGACAGCAATTTTGTAATAAAAGCTAAAGTGGGTGCTGACATTGCGCCGGCCAAGGCTTATTTAATGTATAGGGAAGGCGGCAACGTATTTACCGATTCAGCGATGGTTAACGAAGGCGTTTTCGAGTTTAAAGGGACAGTAGCCGAACCCATAAGGGCACAATTAGTACTGGATCATAACGGCATAGGTTTAGGCAGATTGGGCCGCGATGCTGATGTTGTGTTATTTTATGTTGAAAAAGGCGATATCAATATAACAGGACAAGATTCCGTTAAAAACGCGCTGATTTCCGGATCTAAAATCAATGACGAAAATAAGAGCTACAACGCGTTTGTTGCAGCCCCGGAAAAAACGATGGCCATGTTAAATTCGGAATACCAGGCGGCCTCTGAAAGTCAAAAAAATGATCAGGCGTTTACAGACAGTTTAAAGGCCAGGTATGACAAAGCCAGGGAAGAAAAGAGCTTGCTGCAATATCAATACGTCAAACAAAATCCTGATTCTTATCTAAGCCTGTTAACACTAATAGAACTTGGGGAACCTGATATTGAAGTTACAAAGATGGAGCCACTGTTTAACGGTTTATCTGCAACTGTGCGTACTACTCCTGCCGGTTTAGAACTTGCAAAATCAATTGCAACAGAGCGAGCAGTCACAATTGGCGCCACAGCGCCGTTGTTTACACAAAATGACGCGAATGATAAGCCTGTTTCGCTCGCCAGTTTCCGTGGCAAATATGTTTTGCTTGATTTTTGGGCATCATGGTGCGCACCATGCCGGGGCGAAAATCCCAATGTAGTAAAAGCTTACAATCAATATAAAAATAAAAATTTCACTGTATTGAGTGTTTCGCTGGACCGCCCAGGCAAGAAAGATGCCTGGCTGGCTGCTATTAAAGCCGACGGGTTGGAATGGGCCCAGGTATCAGATCTTAAGTTTTGGGATAATGAGGTTGCCAAACTATATGGCATCAGGGCTATCCCCCAAAATTTTCTGATTGATCCTAATGGAAAAATAGTAGATAGAAACCTGCGCGGAGATGAGCTGAATAAAAAGCTGGCATCATTACTTAATTAAATAGATTACAGCTGATATGAAGAATAAATCTTTATTAATTTCTGGTTTGATGATTGGCTTTTTTTCTGTGGCCCATGCACAAACCTTGCCGCTTGACCCTTCTGTGCGGACGGGGAAGCTAGCGAATGGTTTTACCTATTACATCAGGCATAATGAAGAGCCTAAGAACAGGGTGATAATGTACCTGGTAAATAAAGCCGGCTCGGTACTGGAGGATGAGGACCAGCGTGGCCTGGCCCATTTTATGGAGCATATGAGCTTTAACGGCACCAGGCATTTTCCGCATAACGAACTGGTGGATTATTTGCAAAAAGCCGGAGTACGGTTTGGCGCGGATATCAACGCTTATACCAGCTTTGATGAAACGGTGTACGAGCTGCCGATCCCATCGGACAAGCCGGAGCTGTTAAAAGGCGGGCTGGAGATCATGCGCGACTGGGCGCATGAAGCATTGCTTGATCCTATAGAGATAGATAAAGAACGTGGCGTAGTACTTGAAGAGAAGCGGCTGGGCAAAGGTGCAGGCGAAAGAATGCAAAGACAATACTGGCCCGTTATCCTCAACAACTCTCGTTATTCGGTGCGCGTCCCCATTGGTTTAGATACCGTGCTGGATAATTTTAAACGCCCGGTCATTGCCCGTTTTTATAACGACTGGTATAGGCCGGACCTGCAGGCATTGATCATCGTAGGCGATATTAATGTAGACCAGATTGAAGCCCAGGTAAAACTACAGTTTTCCGGTTTAAAAAACCCGGCACACGAAAGGGTACGCGCCAAATATACCGTGCCGCTGACCGGAAAAAATCATTTTATAGCGGTAACGGATAAGGAAATGATAACCACGGAAGCGGAGATCATGATCAAACATAAAGCCCCCGAATTAAAAACAGCGGCGGATTACCGTGCTGCATTGGTAAATAACCTTTTTGACCAAATGTTAAGCGCGCGTTATGCAGAATTATTAAGAAAATCTGATCCACCGTTTATAAGTGGCAGTGCAGGTATATCCGGTTTTATGGGCGGCCTGGATGCTTATGATGTTAGTGTACAGGCCAAGCCCGGCGAACTGGAAAAAGGCTTAAAAGCTGTTTGGCGGGAAACAGAAAGGCTTAAACGTTTTGGCTTTACTGCAACAGAATTGGAACGGGCTAAAACCGCTTATATGAACGAAATGGAAAGCGCTGTTAAAGAAAAGGGCAAAACCAATTCGGGTAGTTATGTGAAAGAATACCAGGCTTATTTCCTGACAAATAGTGCCGCCCCCGGCATTGAAAAGGAATATCAGCTCACAAAAGACGATCTGCCCGGTGTTACATTAACTGATGTTAACAGCCTTACTACAAGTTATATTACCAATACCAATCGTGATATACTGATACTGGCGCCCGAAAAAGATAAAAGCAGCCTGCCTGATGAAACTGTAGTAAACGGCTGGCTTAAAGCGGTAGAAGCGGAAGCACTTACCCCTTACAAAGATGATGTCAGTTCCAAACCATTGTTAAGCGCGGTACCTGTTGCCGGTAAAATTCAAAGCGAAGAGCATAACAAGGAATTTAACATTACTACCATAACTTTAAGTAACGGGGTAAAAGTATTATTGAAACCTACCGACTTTAAAAACGACCAAATCATATTCAGTTCTTTTGCGCCCGGAGGCACCTCATTATATAGTGATGCTGACTACCAGTCGGCGGCCAATGCCGCAGGTATTGTTACCGCAGGCGGAGTGGGCAATTATAATACTGGTGAATTGAGTAAATACCTGGAAGGCAAACAACTCAATGTAAAACCCTATATCACAGAAAGGTTTCAGGGTATTAACGGAGCAGCAACGCCAAAAGATATGGAGACAGCGATGCAGCTGATCTATGCCTATTTTACTGAACCCCGGGAGGATACCGCGATATTTAAAGGAATGATAGCCCGTTCCAAAGCCGGTTTGGCTAACCGGGCAAGTGACCCTAACAGTGTATTCAGTGATACGGTAAGCGCTGTTATGGGCAGCAATAATATCAGGCGAACCGGCCCATCCCTGCAAAAGTTAGAGGAGATTAATCCGGACAAAGCCTACCAGGTATATAAAGAGCGTTTTGCCTATGCAAGCAACTTTACGTTCACTTTTGTGGGAAGTATTGATACGAATACCATTAAACCATTGCTGGAAAAATACCTGGGTTCACTACCGTCAACCGGCCAGCATGAACAGGCAAAGGACCTTAACATCCATGCGCCTGCGGGCAGGATCGATAAAACGGTTTACAAAGGAAGCGAGCCCAAAGCCACAGTTTATTTAGTTTATACCGGCAAGTATGATTACAGCCCGGAGAACGACGTAAAGATGGATGCCTTAAAGGAAGCACTGGAAATAAGACTATTGCAGCGATTGCGTGAGGATGAAAGCGGCGTATACAGCCCGGGAGTGCAGGAAAGTACTACAAAACTACCGCAACAGCGCTACAGCTTTCTGATTCACTTTGGATGCGCGCCGCAAAATGTAGAAAAGCTAATCGCTTCCACATTGGACGAGATCAATAAGCTTAAAAAGGATGGCCCGCTACAGGAAAACGTAGATAAATGGCGCGCGGAAGATAAAACGAGTTTCGAACCGCAATTAAAAACCAATGGCTTCTGGCTGGGCTATATCGACGGGCAATTACAAAATGATCAGGACCTGAACCAAGTTAATAATTATAACAACTTATTGGATTCGGTAAAACCCGGTGATGTTAAAACAATGGCTGGTAAATACTTAAGCGGGGAAAATTATATCAGACTGGTTTTGATGCCAGAAGGTGTGCTTTTAAAAACAGCCAAATAATAATTGAGCATAACATAAATAAAGGCTGGGCAGTCAGCAGAATGGTATTTGATCCTTTGCACAAACGTTCTTTGTAGGATCAGTTAATAGTTAATTAGTTTAGCGCTGCCTTGTGCGGGCGGCGTTTTTGGCTATAAAATAAAAGCCTCATTCTTTCTTTGTTACACACTTTGCGGTCAAATCTTTAGTTTAGTTACCAATAGCAAAAGCTAAAATGGGCAATCTGGCAATTAGCCCTCTGCAAATTATTATTAGTGTTTTCGCCGCTATTATTCCCGTACTTAATGTTTATTTGCTTTTGGTACTTTATTTAAATAGTTTAATTTATTTCAAGTATTGTTAACGAAGAGTTGTTGAAACCATTTCCATCATTTTTTCAATGTAAAATAGCTAATATTTTTGCGTCTGCCTCGGGCCTGATATATCCTTGCTGAATCCCTTTAAATAAAAGCTTTTCGAGCGTACTGATTAAAAATTCAGCTTTAAATGTTTGAAACCGCATCCATGCGTCGGGATAGTATTTTTGGAGGTCATGAACAACAATCGGATTAATCCTGGAAAAAACATCCTCGGCTCCTTTGGTCATGGTGACCAATTCTTCTATCATGTTTTCAGAACTGCTGATTAAAGCGCGTAATTGGTCGCAATCCTCCTTTAATCTTTTATCCACTAAAACATTAATGAGTTCATTCTTATCAGTAAAATAATGGTAGATCGTTTTTTTCGATACCCCCAGGTTCCTGGCAATATCATCCATGGTTACACTCCTGATCCCGGACTGTAAAAATAATTCCTCACTACCCTTTAATATTCTTTCTACTGCTACCATAAAATGTTATCAGAAAAGTAAAAAAATAAAGTTAAATACTTGATAGTTGATTGCCAAACTTAATTAAAAATATCTTTGAAAGTTATAAATTGAAATTATTAATTCCGTCAATTTGCTAAATCAGATAAGTTGTAATAATAATTGTTGATTTAAGGGATGGCCTTATATCCGGGATCCTCGTATAGTTATAATCCGATTAATTGGTACAGGCAGTTAAATGTAGTACCTGTACATGATCATCCCTTCCTGTTTATCTGTTCAGAACCGGACTGAGAAAATGGTATCTGAAGAAAAATGCCGTAAGTAAGGTACTTAATTAACAATATACAGCAGGTGATGCAAATGGCCGTGGATTTACGCAGTGGCCTGGTATAGAAAGCATTACCGCCGGCAAACGGCCTATCCAATGCTGGATGGCGCCATAGATAAACAGACAACGCTCTTATCTTACATGGATATATCCTTGGATGAAGACATATTGTTTTTGGTTTGTGTGCCTGTCGTTTTACTGCTTATAAATATGCGAAAACAAAGATCAGGATGGTCGATGCAGCGCATTGGGGAATTTAAATACTTTATTTAAGTTTGTATATTCATGAAGATGCAGATAAAGAAAAGTAAAAAAGTGGAACTCGCAGTAGAGTTTGGCCGGTCGATGTCAGAATTAAGGAACTATGTCCGCCAGTATATCCAGGTTAAAATTAAGGAGAATGGCAGCAACATTACTTTTGAAATGCTGGAAGTGATGGGATGCCTTTGGAAAAAGGATGGCGTAAACCAGCAGGAGATCGCTGACCTGACTTTAAGGGATAAATCCAGCATGACCTATTTATTGGATAACCTGGTGAAACGCAAACTGGTAAGACGCTTGGAAGATGAAAATGACCGTAGGAACAAACTGATCTATTTAACCAATGAAGGGACAAAACTGAAGGAAACGCTGAACCCCTGGGTAGCAGAAGTCTACGGTATGGCCTCAGAGGAATTGGCAATGGAAGATTTGCAAAACGGTTTAACACTGATCAACCAAATGATCGTTAAACTTAAAAAAGAATAAAAAATTTGATATATCAGTTAAATACTTGATTGTTTATATGTTAACCAAAAGTAAATATGTAAAATATGGAACTTGAAGAAACAATCCTCGATAGGGTATGCAACCAGATCCGTTCGTTTATAGAAAGGGAAATGAGTATCACAATGGTATTCTGGATGACTATATTTTTAACTGTCGCCGCACTGAAGCTGTTTCGGTTCATCCATTGATAAGTAAAAAAAGAAAAGCTTTAAATAACTCATAAAACTAAATGATATGAATATCACTAATCACGAATTTAACACTGTGCCGGTAGCTGATGGCTCCGAAATGGGGCTTTACGTTGCCTTCCCGGAAGGCCAGGGCAGCTTTCCTGCTATTATTGTTTTACAGGAAGGCTTTGGACTTACCCGGCACATTCGCAACATCGCCGAAGGGCTTTGTAACTAGGCTATGCAGCCATAGCACCCGAACTTTACCACCGCAGCGGTCACCGTGTGGAAGCTTCCTATGATGATTTTCCCAAGGTCATGGAGCATTTCAATGCCATTACTAAAGGGTCTTACCGCTGATCTGGAAGCGGCTTACCAATTTCTTCAACAGCAAGATAATGTGATCGGGGACAAAATCGGCAGCATAGGTTTTTGCCTCGGCGGCCGCGTTTCTTTCCTGGCGAACTCAGTTTTACCAATGGTTGCCGCTATTTCCTATTATGGCGGCGGCATTGACCAGTTAATCGATGAGGCTCCCAATCTGCATGGCGCCCATCTTTTCTATTGGGGTGGCCTGGACCTTCACATCACGTCCGATAAGATCGAAGTTGTTAACGCTTTGAAAAATGCCGGTAAGGATTATACCAATGTGGTCATATCCCATGCGGACCACGGTTTTAACTGGCACGCTTGCGTTAACTGCCGTAAGATGGAAGCAACTGTTTGGCCAAATAAGTCCGTGTTTCCAGTTTTCAGGGACAGCTATGTTTTGATCCAATTATATACAGATGATAAAACCGAACTGGAAAAAGCAGCACAATATAGCTCATCTTTCAGCCATAAAGACATTACCAGTATGGGTTCCCTGAACAGTGACATCGAGGCTTCCAGATTTAACAGTAATTCCCAGCCATTTTATGTGCTGCTTAACCCCCATACCGAAGGAATACTTGTTCCTCCATTAGGGGCAGATTATGATCCTGGTTCTTACCTGTTTTATTTAAAAAGCGGTTTAAATGAATATTAAAAGGTAATTAAAGACATTCAATAGTGCCTGCCGCATCTTCATCACGGTTATTATGAAGGTCGGTTAATTGTCAATAACGCCTCTTTGATTGGAGAGATGTTTTTTATTAAAAAATACAGGGACAATTTTAGTGGCTTCGATCGCTACAAATCCACTGCGCCAAAAGATGGCAGTAAAGATTAACCTCTCGACATCGGGGAAACTACTTGCTATTTTCTTGTCATTTCTGATCCTTTTCGGACGAAATAAATCTGGCAAATTCAGTAGCTAATTAATCATGGAAATGAAATCTTTAAAATATTAGTTTAAAACTTGACTGTCAAATATATAACTTTGCTTCAAAAATTAATTTAAATGCAGAGGCAAGGAGAATCCCTGATTGAACATGGACCGCGTTTGGTCATCATCACCGTTACCGCAGTAGTTTGCGCGTTGTTAGAAATTATCGACACCACAATTGTAAATGTGGCGCTAAATAATATGCGTGGCAGTTTAGGCGCAACTTTAAACGAGATCGGTTGGGTAATAACCGCCTATTCTTTAGCAAATGTGATTATTATACCCCTGACCAGCTGGCTTTCCCAACAATTTGGCCGGCGGAATTACTTTGCCGCTTCCGTAATTATTTTTACGGTTTGTTCTTTTTTATGCGGCAACGCGCATTCCATAACGGAGCTGATCATCTTCCGGTTTTTACAGGGTATGGGTGGTGGTGCGTTGCTGGTTACCTCGCAAACTATTATCACAGAAAGCTGGCCGCCCGAAAAAAGGGCAATGGCCCAGGCCATATACGTTTTAGGAATTATCGTGGGGCCAACACTTGGCCCGCCCATAGGTGGCTACATTGTTGATAATTTCTCGTGGCCGTTTATCTTTTATATCAACATCCCCGTCGGAATAGTTGCAACCCTGCTTACATTAAGCTATGTAAGAAGCCCGAAGTATGAACAAAAGAGGTCTGCCAAAGAGATCGACTGGCTTGGCATCATTTTGCTTGCAGTAGGTATTTCGTCCCTGCAATACGTTTTAGAAAAAGGCCAGGAAGATGACTGGTTTAACAGTCAACTGATTATTACGCTTTGCATTACTGCATTTTTGGGATTATACCTGTTTGTCTGGCGTCAACTGGAAACCAAATTCCCGGTGGTTAATATAAGGGTGCTTAAAAACAGCAATTTACGGATGGGGGTTATGCTTTCTTTTGTAATGGGGTTTGGCTCGTTCGGTTCCACCTTCGTAATTCCCCTGTTTACACAATCACTATTAGGATGGACAGCCCAGCAGGCTGGTGTACTGCAATTACCAAGCACGTTATTTGCAGCCGTTATGATGCCTGTTGTAGCTACTTTAATTCAAAAAGGTGTTCAGCAAAAGTATCTGATTGCAATGGGGATGTTTATATTTTACATTTTTTGTATGCTCTGCTATCGAATTATTGTGCCGGATACCAGCGCTGGTGATTTCTTCTGGCCATTAATCGTAAGAGGGCTCGGCTTAGGTTTATTATCGGTACCGGTAAGCACCATGTCGCTATCTACGCTAAAGGGACAGGAGATCGGTCAGGGCGCAGCTTTTACAGGTATGATGCGACAGCTGGGCGGTTCATTTGGTGTGGCGCTTATATCCACCTATTTATCTCGGGAAACCAGTATCCACCGGGTAAATGTGGTAAGTCAATTAAATGTGAATGATATCAATGTCCAAACAAGGATCGCGCAGCTTGCTGCCGGGGTGCATACCCATGGATTGGATAGCTTAACTTCACGAAATACAGCTTATCAAATGATGGATAATTCGGTTACTATGCAGGCCACACTGCTGTCCTATATGGATGTATTTATGATGGTGGGTGTAGTTTTTGTAGTTTTTGTACCCCTGGTATTATTAATCGTTAAGAAATCTAATGCAAAGGTCAGCCTGGCGGATGCCGCGCATTAACTGAATTAATTTTTAGTAATCGACGGAACCGTCAATTGCCAGGCAGGTATAATATCAACAAAAAGCAAAGTAATATACCTGACAGTTATATGCATAACTATAATCGTATACTGTTGAATGATCGGCTATAAAAAATTAAAAACGGTGATAAGATTTATATAAAAAATGATTGTACAAAGGGATTTTATGAATAAGGGAATTTTGCAGAAGAATGAGCGGCAATTTAGGTAGGGCAAAAAAGATGCCCGGGCACTCGCTGCCGGGCATCTTTACCTAAACCTTATCACAATTGCA
>Ga0207068_1104_pt1 | contig 24088 bp, 22 predicted proteins | sample Alteio_BWMinCont_23_FD_153475 | JGI IMG/M metagenome (GOLD analysis project Ga0207068, IMG submission 153475) | Enriched cells from forest soil in Barre Woods Harvard Forest LTER site, Petersham, Massachusetts, United States -... | ecosystem: Environmental > Terrestrial > Soil > Temperate forest >... | reverse complement strand
CTTGGGTTTATAGAATACAAAATTTTCTAGTGTTTCTCCGGGTTGAAATAAGGATGCCGGCAGAACAGCCTCCTGCAAACGTTTGGCATATTCCAGGCTGTCCTTTATTTCCTGGCTTTTAGCTGCAAGTAGTTTGCGTTTTTCGTCTAACTCGTTCTTTTGCGCTGTCAATTTCCGGTTCATACTTTGCTTGGCCCTGAAATTGCGAAAGAGTATTATAGAAAGAACTGAAAAAATAAGCAACCCAAGAGTGACTATCTTTGACACAATAACCTGCCTGCGAATTCTTTGATCGGACAAGTCTTTATCTCTTCCAAGGAGCTTTAGTTCATCCTCTTTCTTGTCAAGGTCAAATTTTGCCTGCATTTCGCCCATCCGTTTGTATAGTTCCGCATTGTGAATACTATCGTTCAGGTACATGTACCGACGACGATCCGTGTAAGCCGAATCAATTAAGCCCAGTGCCGAATCCACACCAGCTTTCAGATAAAAAGAAAAAAGCAGGAAACGATAATCCTTGGTTGTGATAGAGGCTTGAATCGCACTCTTTGCATAGCTCAGTGCATGAGCCAGGTCATTCCTGGAAAAATCATTACTGGCAAGGTTATAATAAATGCTCGGCAGAAAATACTTTCCACCCAAGCGTAAATCAAGCTGAAGTGCCTTCTGCAGCCATTCCAGTCCGGTAGTTCTCTGTTCCTTCATGCAGTATACATTTCCAATGTTCAGATAGACTTCCATGATAAGAGAAGAATCGCTTGTAGCCTTGGCATCTCTAAGGGACTGAGAATAAAAATAAAGTGCAGAATCCAGATTATTTCGGAAGAAGTGAAGATTCCCAACAGAGAGCTCCAGTCGGCGCTTCAAAGAAGTCAGGCGATAAGTCTCTATGTTTTTATAACAAAGCTTATAAAGCTGACTCGCCATAGAATCGTTACCCATCCGGAGATACATATCGGCTCTGCCTTTCATAGCCGGAACTAATTTTTCAGGATCTGGGAGCAGATACTTCTCAGCCTTCAGGAAGCATTCAAGGCTTTTTTCATCTTCTCGTTTCCAGGAGTAGAGGAACCCTAACATAGAATATGCCTCTCCAATATCGATCTGATTCCTATTCTTTTCTCCTTCTATAAGGGCTGCTTTTGCGTAAAAAAGACTACTCGTAAAATCTCCTTTCTCCTTGCAAAGCATTGCAAGTTTCGTTCTTGCCTCCTGTCCAATTCTTGAATCAGGATGTTGAGCGAGCCTGACTTTATAGAAAGCAAGACTATCAGCCTTAGCCAGTATGGCCGGTGGAACAGTGAGCAGGAGAATCAAAAAGAGAAATGCCCGAATCATGTTTCGAATCATTTAGATGGTCTTTAACTAAACTTAACCCCTATTACCAACACATCATCTTGTTGAGGAAGGTCATTTTTCCAATCTTCAAAAACCATTGCGAGTTTATACGCCTGGATATCACACTTAAACGGAGAAATCTCAGCGAGCATATTCTGAAATTTCATAGCTGTAAATTTCAAACCGTTGTCTTTTCCTGCCTGATCATAATAACCATTCGTAAATAGATATAGGATATCTCCTTCAAGAAGAAGCCTTGTTTCCTGGCTAAAAAAAGTTTCCATGCTTTCTCCGATGGAAACATCATCCACCTCCAGAAGGTGAGACTCAGTCTTTGAAACGAGCAGGAGTTTGTTTTTTGCGCCGGAGTAGACCAGTTCTTTGGTCTTGAAATTAAACCGGCACAGAGTCAGATCCATGCCATCTTTATTTACTACTGATTTATTCGACAATTTTGTAATGACCAGCATATTAAGCTCTTGAAGAATCTGCGCTGGTTCCGTAAGTCCTTTGTCAGACACAATATGCTCCAGCATATCATACCCGAACATACTCATCATTGCACCGGGGACACCGGAATGTGTGCAATCTACAACAGCAAAAAAAAGATAATCATTAATCCGATGGCTCCAGTAAAAGTCACCACTTACAATATTCTTTGGTTGAAAATAAACAAACTGGTCTTGGACGGCCGCATCTGAGAAAAGGACCGAAGGCAATACAGCTTCCTGTATTTTGCGGGCATATTGGAGGCTATCTTCAATCTGCTGGTTCTTTTCGGAAAGAAGCCGTCTCTTATGCTCAATATCCGTTTTTTGCAACTCTAAAATTCTGTTTGCTTTTATCTTTATCCTATAATTCCGGTATAAGACAATCGAGATGAGGCAAAATAGGATTAAGGCTATGCCGATTAGCAGTGTTACGATTCTTTCTTGCTTTAATTTCTCAGAAGCCAGGTCCTTATCTTTGTTTAACAATCTAATTTCATTGTCTTTCTTACCCAAATCATATCGGGTTTGCATTTCCGCCATGCGTTTAAACATATCTGTATTGTACAGGCTGTCAGAAAGGGAGATATATGCATACTGATCACTAAACGCCTGCATTTTGAGACCGAGGCCAGAATCCACTTTACTGATCAGCTGAAGGCAATACGTGAGATTTCGCTTATCACGAATAAGGTCACCCAATTTCATAGATTGAAGGAGATGTTCCTTCGCTTCCATAAATTGATTCATGTCAGATTCTACCCCAGCCAGATTATAATTGATTATGGGAAGAGCATCTATCATGTTAAATTTTTCAGCAAGTCGGAGTGCTTGTAGCAATTCCTCCTTTCCCTTCTTATTATTTTTCATGGTCACGTAACAATTCCCCAGATTATTGTGAATCATTTCATAAAGTGCAGAATCTTTTTCCGGCATCTTTATCAAGAAACATTTTTGGTAATAACTGATCGCCGAGTCCATTTTCTGAGGTTCTGTATTGGCCATCTCATAATAAACATTACCAATGTCTAAATGAGCCATTAATGACAAACGATTTTGATGAAAAGTGCTTGCACCTTTTCCGGCTTGAATGAAAAATGTCAGAGCATGTGCAAAATCGTGATTAGAATAGAACACTTCTCCCCTTTGAAGATAAAGCATCGGTAATTTTTCAGGATATTGACGGCAATAACGTTCTGCTCTGTCAAGGCTGAGAAGTGAAGAATCATTTTGTCCTTTAGAGGTGAACAAAGTTGCCATTTGGCTGAACGCCTCCCCTAATGAAAGTGAATCGTTTCGTTTTCCGGCCAGCTCAATCACTTTTTCGGCATAGAGTCTCGCAGCCTTCGCATTGGTACTGGCTATGTAAAGTCTAGAAAGACGCACATAAATGCTGATATTTTCCTTTTCGCTGTGGGAATCCTCCAGTCGCTTTTCATAATAAGCGATACTATCAGTCTGGGCTAATCCTCTTAAAGAAAAAAGGATTAAGAAGAGAAGAGAAAGATTTCGGATTGATCTCATATTCTAGTATGAAATAAACAATTCTGAAAGAGGAAAGGGAATTCCTCTGCGAAATAGCGGTCTAATGTATCAAATGTCATTATAAATATACAATTTAATTTGTACGTTTGATTTTAATGCCATTCTTCAAAAACGTCTTTTTGCACCCTTTTCATTATGTTATTTGCCAAAATAAAGCTAACTTGTGCTTTTAGGTTGAAAAAGAATAGTAGTTTTGATACAATATTAAATGCCATTTTTTGATGACGGACATATTTCCTAAAGAGATGTATCTCGATTATACGGGTGTTATCGATTTTACGAGGAAGAAAGAGCTTATTACGCGGCTGACCAATTCTCTCAAGGGTATGGAGATCAATTCTGGAATGCGTAAGCGAATGGTCTACGTTCTGGAGGAACTCCTGAGTAACTCACATGAGTATTATAAAAAAAGAGAGTTACCGGATGAGGAAATCACGCTTATTCTTGAACTGAACGAAAATAATGAGTTGGAGATACAACTTTCGAATACTGTTCTGAAGGAAGATTCAGCATCACTATTAGAAAAAATAGAATTGATAAACAGTCTTGTAGATGAACAACTTCAGGATTTATTTGAGAAAGCCATTGTTTCTGATTTAACCAATAACTTTGGAGGAGGATTAGGCCTGATTAGTATCCGAATGAAGACAGGCGCTGAATTTAGAGTAGACCTGATTGAGAAAAACGAATTTCAAAACATTTTAAATCTCAAAACAATACTAAATTTAAATATATGAACGCGATTAGCCTTGAGAGGACTGAATTTACACCAAGGGTAAACTTTGACCATGTGAATTTCAAGTTTGAAATCGAAGGAGAATCAAGCCCGGAAGATGCCCGGCATTTTTATGCCCCTCTGCTGAAGTGGATTGAAGATTTCGGGAGCTATCTTCATTTCCTATATTCTGATTCCCCTACTGCGACTAAGCGGGATATTGTGTTTACTTTTCATTTGGATTATGTAACCTCCTCTTCTCTTAAAAATCTTTACGACCTATTAGTGAAAATTGAAAGTCTTAAGAGCTACACCGACCACCTCCTTATCCGCTGGGTGCATGATGCAGATGATGAAGACATGGAAGATAATGGCCGCGAATTTTCAAAGATGCTTAAGATTCCTTTCGAGGTTCTCGGTGCCTGATCACCAAAACCTCAAACTCTGACCTTCATAATGAGCTTTCGAACCGGAGCTGATGCCTCTATATTCAATCCTGGCATGTGAAGATCCTCCGGAAAAAAGATTGCGAATCTGCCGGGGTCCAATCTAAAGAACGAGGATTGATCTTTGTACAGCTCATAATCATCTGCATCATCATATATTTTAGTTGGTAATTGCCCATCCTTAGCAGTCACGCCAATCATTTCGGAGCCCTTCAGCATGTACTGAATATCGATATATTTCCGATGAGCTTCCAGGGAACATTCTTTAATATCCTTGGTTTCGTACTCACTCATAATTGCAATTATATCATCTTCTTCCACGATATGCTTTCCGGGTGCAAGTTTAGAGAGATCAGTTGCATGAATGTAGTCGAATGCCCGTGATATTCTTTCTCCTATAGAGGCATACATTTTCGAATTTTCAATTTTATCTAAGATCATTGAGCTTTGATTTGAAATTAATTAGATACTCTTTATGGAAATAACTTTGAAAATGATTTACTTGAGTGAAACCTCTATAAGTCCGAATGGTACTTCTTTATACAATTTCTGAGTTTCCTCAGGGTTAAGGTACTTAACACTTTTAATGGCCTCTTGTTTCAATCCGGAGAGTAAGCTTAACCGCTCTGAATATGTTATAAATTTTCCGTTCACCAAAAGAGGCAACTTAACATAGGTTGGAAAGTCTGGGAATTTTTTCTGTCTGACTAGCATGGTGTCTATGATCGCCTCAATCGGAAAGGCTTTGGTGTTGATCAGCATCAAAGGTTTCTTTGATTTCACTCCGAGCAATTTAACATCTTCCATATTGCCAACGTATGCTACCTCTTTAAACGGTTCATTAACCTGGTAATTTTTATCAATATAAAGGCCATCCAGAACCCGGGTATAATTGGTATCTATTACATTAGCCATACGGCTATGATCGGGCAAGTCGATCACCACGAGTGAATTTGCCGGTATAACAGGATTCTGACAAAAGGCTCCCTGAGCTAGACAAACAAGCCCTCCGTAGATAAAAAATCTTACTCGCATATTCTAATAGATGGTCACCATTTACAAAATTCGTCTCTGGAAGTATTTTATTTCGTGTAAGGCAAAATTACAAATAAAAAGTTCAGCTCGAACAAGGCCATAGAAGCCAAAAAAGGCCTGCAATCAGTTCAGATTGCAGGCCTTCAAGAATCACTATAAATATTTCGGCGGAAGCGAATAATTAGTGCTGAACAACAAGTTTGTTTTTCATTACACTTTGACCATTCACACGCAAATCTGAATAGTAAGCACCTGATGAAATATCAGAAGTATTCACAGTTGTTGTCATGTGGTCACCACTTAACAGTTGTTGGCTGGAGATTACTCTTCCGGTCATATCGATTATTGTCAGGATTGCATTGTCATTTTGTGCAACAGAGTATTCGATAGTAACGGCTTCATTTGCTGGATTTGGATAGAGGCGGAAATCAACAGAACTGGCAGGAGCAACAGTTGCTGCCATACGGAAAGGCAGGTCACATCCATCTAGCAGGTTTTCAGTCTGATCAATTTCTTCCAACCGGATAGGAGTTTTAAAGAACAGAACGGAAGTAACAGCACTTGCCAGAGTTGGCGCTGGAAAATCAAACACCGATAATGTATCTGGAATATCGCATTTTCCATTACCCTGAGCATCGGCGGTTGTGAGCCAGTTATAAGTTAAATTAGCAGGAGAACCAGCCCATGGGAAAGGGAATCTGTGGGTTCCAACAGAAACAAGGCTCATATCATCAGCACCTTTATTAATATTATTGAATGTGAATGTGCTGGAAGGTACATTATAGGCATGAACCAGGCCTATCAAGGCAGGATCGGTTGGGTCTATTGCAAACAAATTTGCTTCAACTCCCAAAGCTAAAGGAGAAAGTGGGTTGTTTCCTACAATAGCTAAAGAAGAAGCTGCAGGTAGGAAAGTAATCCCTGTTAGTTCAAAATACTTTTCAATCACATTCACATCAGCTGTACTGCCAGTGCGGGCGTCAACAATGGTATACGATGGTTGTCTTTTGTACGCATTTCCGTTTAGAACACCTGAAATCGTTCCTCCGATTGCAATTTGAGTGTTAAATCCATTTGGAAGAAGTGTAGCATCGATGGCGGTATGTTCAACTCCAAAATAACCGATGGTGCGTGTATATACAAGTGAACCAGTAGTAGTTGTACGGGTCAGCATGAGCTGCACTTCAGTTCCGATGATGGTCTTAATTAAGGAAGTTCCAACAAGCAGGTAACTTTTCTCAGGAGCATCATAAACAATTGCTGCTGGTTGGTCATCACTCTTATTAAAACCGTCATAATTACGTGTAAAAAGAACTACTCCTGTGCTAGCATCAATTGCAATTAATTGCAAATCAGCGCTGGTTCCACTCATACTGCGCTGAAGAACAAGAAACCTGTTGAGGTGATTATCATAAGCCAAAGCCGCTGCTTCTTCCATCCCAACTTCAGTTTTCCATAGCAATTTTCCGTCTTCATCAGTCCGGATAAGTACACTTTGCTGAGGCTGAGCAGTGGTAAAAGCGAGCACTCCATATCCAGTTTCACGGGCATTCGTAGCTTCAACCAATCCTTTTACCGCAACAGATGTTGACTTTGAGGCGGAATTAAGCAGGAATGTATTATGAAACAAAGGTGTACCATCTAACGCGTATTTTGAAAGTGCCACAGATTGCATTTCAGAAATACTGCTGGCAAAAGAGACTCCAGCCACTACATAGGTTGCAACGGGCATTTTCTCCGTAGCCTTGGCAGTTATTACCTTATCTCCATTGCTATGGTCTGCCGGAAAACCGCTGATGTGGTAAAAATTGTTCAAAAGCTGGGCATTTGAACCTAGTCCCGAAAGGCACAGGGACGCGACAAGAGTGAATCTAGAAAGTGTTTTCATGTTCATTTTTTTTTATTAAGTTAAATTGTATTCATTTCTTTTCTTTTTATTACCTCTTCCGCCGAAGAGCAAATGATATCTTTTAAAATATTCCATTTTTAATACATAACAAATGTATATTCAACGCAGGCTTTTGTCAAGGAATGGGAGAGGATTGCTTGAAAAATACGTATAAGTACCTATCCTAAGGACCTGCTTTAAGTATCTATACGGATAAAAAAAGGTGGGAATTAATGGAAATTCAGTGAATCAACCCTCTTCCATTCCAATTCCTGCCGCAAAATGGCTTCCTTGAATGAATCGGCATAGGCTTGATTTTCCAGATTCTGCAAATCTGGCTGGCCAGCATTTACCCAGGCTGTATACCAGAGTCCACCAAGTACACGAACTGATTCTACCATCCTTCTCTCAACCATATTGTCCAGCATTTTTTGGTAGGAACTGGAATAAGCCTCTGAATAATTTATCTGAATCTTTGAACCTTTCGTTTCATAGATATACTTCAAATCGCTTGGAAACGTTGAATTGAGCCTGGCTTCAAACATGAGAACAGAATCAGTAGCCTGAATACTCGCTTTAAGTGCTAACCAAATTACTTTCGACGGATTATCAATATAACAAGCCCGGCCACAGAAATAATCATAGGATTCGGCATAAAGCTCCGGTATCCTGGATTCCCAAAAAGCATGAATCCCTTCCTGGTTTGAAAACTGTCCATTATAATTGCATGTTGTATGAAGAGGGACATGGGCATCGGCGACATAATGCCCCAAGTCAGTTGAATAGTACAGTATCAGATCCGGTCTGTTCTCCCGGAAAGCAAGCGTCAACCGATAAAAGGTGTGCAAAATATGCCAGGGCACAATGCCATGTTTCCGCAGAGAATCTATTCCATATTTTGCCACAGCATCATCCCATCGCCTAGGAACCGAGTCGAAACTTTGAAAAGCATAAAATTCAGAATCGAAATAATGCCTGCAACTTTCTTCCGGATCGCTGAATCGCCTTCTATCCGGGTCAATTGCATGATTAGAAATAAAAGAAATATGCTTCTTATAGAAACCTATCATTCCCGGAGGAAGTGTATAGACTGCCATTTCATTAATCTTCCGGTGCCCATAAAATCCCCATGACCATACCTTTGGACTAAAGCAAGTAATCGCTGCCAACAGGACTGCAGCAAATAACAAAACATATTTTTTCATCGATTCTGTTTTACAAAATCGAATTCAAGGTATATAAAATTGTATTATGTATGGTATTTATTTAAAAGATAATAGGTTGAAATTAATGATCCTGCAAGTCTTTACGAGAGTCCGGCATTGATCAGCCCATCATCTCTAAAAACAGGAATAATATCCGTTTTATCGAGGGACAAACAATATTTTATATCCTCCTTGAGGCCAAGAGCACTTAGACGCTCCTTATGTGAAGATTCATGAAGCAGGCGATATGAATTTTTTTTTGCACTTTGATACATGTATTTAGCGGCAAGGGCCGCATCTCCAAGCTTAAATGCATCTGAATTCTGGCTCAGTGCATCTGAAACAGCTCCTGCAAAAAGCATATCTTCCATGCTGAAGCGATTTTTCCAACCTGAACAGAGCAGGATTATTTCGCAGTTTTGCTTCTGTAGCCAGGAGCAAAGGGCGGTTAAATTCAAAAAGGAACCAATCACAATCTGGGAGGCTTGTTTGGCGGCTTTTATAGCCTGGGTTCCATTAGTAGTGGAGATCACAATTGTTTTCCCTTTGATGGATTCAGACATATAACTAAAGGGTGAATTCCCAAAATCAAATCCTTCTAAGGCGACACCATTTCTTTCAGCACCAACCAAAAATCCTTGTGCCTTGTACGCCGACGCCTCCTCAATACCTGCAACAGGAATCATCTTTTCCACTCCATACTGAAAGGCGGTACAAATTGCTGATGTCGCCCTGAATATATCTATGATGACAACAATCGCATCCTTCCGATGATAGGTTTCATAGAGCTTAGGGGAAAGGCAAACCTCTAATAACAACGGGCTATGTTTTGGAATAGCATTCATTTTAAAATCGAATAAGAATCTGAATTTTGAACGGAAAGGTTCAGGCGTTCTTCAGAAATGGGGTTTTAACAACTTTGGCCTTCAGATTCTTGTCTCTTACCCTTATATAGATTTCAGAATCTGTCTTAGAGGAAGAAACAGGTACATACCCCATCCCAATACCCTTTTGAAGAGAAGGGCTCTGAGTTCCTGATGTTACTTTGCCAATTATTTTGCCTTCTGCATTCACAATTTCATAATCGTGTCTTGGAATTCCTCTGTCAATCATCTCGAATCCAATCAGTTTCTTAAGGACACCCTTTTCTTTCTGTTCAAGAAATTTCTTTGAATTTGTAAACACCTTGTTAAATTTGGTTATCCATCCTAATCCTGCTTCTATAGGAGAGGTAGAATCATCAATATCATTACCATACAAACAAAACCCCATTTCTAATCGGAGTGTATCCCTTGCGCCTAGCCCGATTGGCTTGATTCCAAATTCTTTGCCTGCCTCAAAGATTGCATCCCACATTTTTTCAGCAACCTCATTTGGAAAATAAAGCTCAAATCCCCCGGCTCCAGTATAGCCCGTGTTTGAAATAATTACATCTCCAACTCCATTGAATACTCCTTTTTTAAAAGTATAATATGGCATTTCAGAAAGATTCACATCCGTGAGCTTCTGAAGGGTTGTTAATGCTCGTGGTCCCTGGATGGCAAGCAAGGAAGTAGCTTCCGAAATGTTCTTCATCTCCACACCAATAGTATTATGATCCGAAATCCAATTCCAGTCTTTTTCAATATTGGAAGCATTCACAACCAGAAGATATGTTTCTGAATCAATCCGGTAAACAAGTAAATCATCCACAATACCACCTTTATCATTAGGAAGACAAGAGTATTGAACCTTCCCATCCGTTAGCACCGAAGCATCATTCGAGGTAACCCGTTGAATAAGATCCAGTGCACCTTTTCCCTTAATAATAAATTCTCCCATATGTGAAACATCAAATACCCCTACAGCAGTCCGGACCGTTAGATGCTCCTCATTCAAGCCTGAATATGAAACTGGCATATTATACCCAGCAAAAGGAACCATTTTAGCACCGAGAGCGATATGTTTGGAAGACAAGGCGGTATTTTTCATGCTTTTTTATTTAGAATGCAAAAATATAAATTACAACTGATTACAGACCTTATTTTGCGGAAAACAAAATATTTATTTTAATTAAATACAAAGAAGAAAAAGACCACAGCCGCCCAGGGTTTTGGTACACCGCTGGCACTGCCAATACTGCTACCAGAACTATTACGGACGGTTCCGTCTGAATCAATATGACCGATGCTGCTTCCAGAATCATTTCTTACTGTTCCATCTGAATCAAGCTTTCCGATACTGCTTCCGGACCCGTTCCGAATAGTACCATCCGATTCAACTTTTCCTATGCTGCTACCGGAACTATTACGGATCGTACCATCCGACTCTATTTTGCCGACACTGCTTCCTGAACTGTTCCGAATGGTCCCATCGGATTCTATCTTCCCAGTACTACTCCCAGAGGAGCTACGGAGATCCTGAGAATACGTGAGTGGAATACTAGTTATCAAGAGTAATAAAGTGACCAGAATGTAACTTGATTTTTTCATGGAGTTTTTTTTAAAGTCAGTTGCCTACTCTAGCAGTTTTCGGCTTCCCTGTTTGGAGATAGAGTAAATGTAGGTATCTTTAACCACTCAAAAAACTCTATTCCGTGCAAACCATACATGTTGCCTTCCTTAACTTCTACAAAGAACTCACTAAAGAAGAAGTAAAAAAAGTAATCAGTGCTCTCCAGATTCAGGTGCAACGGGATTTTGCACCTGCCTGGGGAATCACTGCAGAGCTGAAATTTTATGATTCGCCCAAAGATGTTCCGGCTCATGCCTGGCAAATGGTGATTCTGGAAAGTAGTGATCAGGCAGGAGACCTGGGCTATCACGAGCTCACATCCTCTGGAAAGCCACTGGGCAGGGTTTTCGCCGGCACAATCAAACGCACTAAAGACAGCTGGACAAATACGATCTCACACGAACTTCTGGAAATGCTTGCTGATCCGGAGGCAAGTACTTATATCTTTCGCCAACACCCGAACGGTTCAGGGATTTTGTATGCCTATGAAAGCTGTGATCCCTGTCAGGATTCTACCTATGGTTACAAAATAAATGGCGTGTTGGTCTCGGATTTTGTTTATCCCTCCTGGTTTGAACAATATCATCCTCCTGGAACGAGATTTGACCATCTGAAACTTATTAAAAAAGCTTTTCAACTCCTTCCTGGAGGTTATATACCTACTTATACTATTGGTAAAGGGAAAAAATGGAAGATGATGAATGGACCTAAAGTCCGAAGGAAAATCAAATCGCATGCACCTGGAACACGGGTGGAGAGGAGAAAAAAAGGGAGATCTTCCTGGATCAAAAGTAAGAGCGGCGTTACGAAAAAAAAGAAATAGTGTAACGAATTTAATTCTTGGTATGTTTCGGTTGTTGAATTACACCCTGGAGCACCTTAATAAAAACATCTTCCTGACTTTTAACAGAGTATTTTTCCACTACTGTTTTCCTGCCAGCTTTTCCAATTCTATTCCTAAGTTCAAGATCTTCAACCAACATGGAAATTTTGTAAACCCATTCCGCCTCACCAGAAGCCAGAAAACCATTTATACCATCTTCTATGATTTCGGTATTTACACCCACGGGTGACATGACCGTAGGTATTTCCAAACTCATGTAGGACAATCCTTTTAAACCGCATTTCCCTTTTGCCCACTCATCATCTGGCAATGGCATAATTCCGATATCAAAGCCGGATAACTTTTCAACTTCATCCGCTTCTGTCCATGCCATACCTTTGATCCCTAGATCATCCTGCCTGTATCCATCGTCACCTATGACCTTGAAACAGATCCGATCGCCATACTTCACCTTTAACGTTTTGAGAAAAGGAATAGCGTTTTCAAAATGCTTGATGGTGGTATGACTACCGCTCCAGCCGATGCAGATTTTGTCTGCTTCACGCTCTCCTTTCTTGAAAATAAATTTATCAGTGTCTATAGTGGTAGGAATCAGTGCGACATTAGAATTATGTCTTTTGGTATAATTTTTCAGGTAGCTGTTACCGGCAATTACTAAGTCTGAAACCGCGATGATGTTTGCTGTTTTACCAGGGTTCTTGAGCCACCCGAACTTTTTGTTTCCTTCACTCATATCGAGATGCCAGATGGCATCATCAAAGTCAAAAACCAACCTCGCTCTTGATCTACTGAACCGTTCTTCAAAAAAAGAAGAGCCGGTCATAAAAGCTTCTCTCTGAATAAAGATGATATCGTAATTATTCATCCTCCTCAGATCCTTCAAGCGTATAATTACACTTTTTACAAAAAAATAGAATTTTCGGAGGAGGTTTCCGGGTTCGTAGAAAATATGGTCATCTTCTTCTGAGATAAGAAAAGAATAATCATAAGTAAATCCGTTTTTCTCCAAAATATCCAAATATTGCTCAAAGCGAAAACGTTGGCTAGGCGAGCGTCTGGGACGATGAGAAGCAATAAAGAGGATTTTTGGCATAGGTTTCAACGGTAAAGATAATTATTAAACAGAATTCACCGCTTATTTGTATTTTTGAAGCTTAACAAAGATGACAGAGCTCCTATTCAAAAACAACAGACCCCGATGGATCATTTTGTGCATTGATTTGCTCATTTGTTTCTTTTCGATGGTGCTCGCTTACCTGCTGCGATTCAACTTCGCTAGGATCCCCAAGGTTGAATCTGACAGTTTCGCACTTGTTTTTCCGTATGTAATCGCAACCCGGTTCTTCAGTTTTTATATCAGTAAAACATATATGGGGATTGTCCGGTATACGGGCTCAAAGGATGCTGCAAGAATATTTACAGTTCTGACCCTGGGCAGCATTTTCCTTTGTGTGACGAACTTGTGTACTTGGATTAGTCAGGGAGTCTTCATCATTCCCTTCTCCATTATTGTCATAGAATACATGAGCACGACCTTCATCATGCTCAGTTCCCGCTTTGTCTTTAAGGCACTGTACTTTGAAATGAAAAATCCATCCAGAGAAAAAACCAATGTTATTATTTTCGGAGCAGGAGAGGCTGGAATCATAACCAAAAGGACACTAGACAGAGATGCTGGGATGAAGTTCAAGGTGGTAGCATTCATTGACGACGACCCAAGGAAATTATCTCATAAGCTGGAAGGCATTACCATTTACGATTTTCCAATGTTGGGGAAATTGCTCAAAGAAAATGATATCGCACAGATCATTATCTCGGTACAGAGTCTTCCTACACGGAGAAAGCAGGAAATCATTGAGCTTTGCCTTCATTACAATACACGTGTACTTCATGTTCCTCCAGTCAGTAACTGGATCAATGGGGAGTTAAGTTTTAACCAGATCCGCAGAATTAAGATCGAAGATTTGCTTGAACGTGACCCCATAAAACTGGATGAGGAAAACATTCGCCTTCAGGTGAACCAAAAGACTGTACTCGTAACAGGAGCTGCCGGCTCTATCGGAAGTGAACTGGTGAGACAAATCTCCAGGTACAATCCACATTTGCTCATACTCCTCGACCAGGCAGAATCACCACTCTACGATCTTGAAATGGAATTAAAAGACAAACTTGATTCAAAGCAGTTTGAAGTGGTGATAGGAGATGTGCGAAACGAGGAAAGAATGGAAAATCTGTTCAGGACATTCAGGCCTCAGGTTGTTTTCCATGCAGCGGCTTATAAGCATGTGCCCATGATGGAAAACAATCCATCTGAATCGATATTCACCAATGTATTGGGCACTAAAATAATTGCCGACCTTTCTGTAAAATACCCGGTAGAACGATTTGTGATGATCAGCACTGATAAGGCCGTCAATCCTACCAATGTAATGGGGGCTAGTAAACGAATTGCTGAGATATACGTACAGGCCCTTGGCAGGAAATCAGGCATCCGTTTTATCACCACCCGGTTCGGAAATGTTCTGGGCTCAAACGGATCAGTCATCCCTCGGTTTCGTCAACAAATTGAAAACGGGGGCCCCATTACGATTACTGACCCTGAAATCACCAGATATTTTATGACTATCCCTGAAGCCTGTCAGTTGGTGCTTGAAGCTGGTGCCATGGGAAAAGGAGGCGAACTCTATATCTTTGATATGGGCCAGTCCGTGAAAATTCTGGATCTGGCAAAAAAAATGATCAAACTGAGCGGATTAACCATAGATAAGGATATAAAAATTATATATACGGGTCTGCGTCCAGGAGAAAAACTTTTCGAAGAATTGTTGAATGACAAAGAAAAAACAGTTCCAACCCACCATAGCCAGATCCTTATCGCAAAGGTTAAAGAATATGAATTCGAAATAATCTCTGCTCAGATTGATTCCCTCATTAGCCTTTTCGATAAACAAGAAAATGAATCAATTGTATCAAGAATGAAAGAAATTGTGCCGGAATACAAAAGCAACAATTCCATCTACGAAAAGCTGGATAAATAAATGAACACCTCCAACACGCTATTCAAGCACAGAACCCCTATCCAAATCCGTTTTAAAGATTTGGACAAAGTGGGTCATGTAAATAATGCTAATCATCTCACCTATTTTGAACTCGCACGGATGCACTATTCTGATGACGTTTTAGGCCGGATTGATTGGTCGAAAAATGGTTTCGTCGTTGCCAGTGCACGTATTGAATATCGCAAACCCATTTTATTAGAAGATAAAGTCTTCGTGTTGACCCGAACAGTAAAAATGGGGACCAAGAGCTTCGAAATGGAATATATAATTATTAAGGTTGAAGATGATGGTTCAGAAACCAGCCTGGCAACAGGTGCAAGTACTATGGTTTGTATGAACTATCAAACTCACCAGACGATACCTATTCCGGAGGCATGGAAAAAACAGGTTATGGACTTCGAGGAATTAGCTGAGTAAGGCCGAGAAACCTATAATCTATTATTATACCGTTTAAACTTCTCCTGGCCCATTGACAAGGGTTTAAGACCTTGTGTTTATTGAGGCACCGGCTCCATTTTTTTATAGTTAAATTAGCAGTCAAATACCGCCATCTATGAATAAATATATTTTCCAGTTCCTGTTCTTCTTTTTTTCTATATCAGCATTTGCACAGGACTCCAAACCCAACATTAACTGGCAACTTCAGGATCCTGCAGCGGATAAAATATATGGAGCGGGTGTAGAAAAAGCATACGAGCTGCTGAAAGGCAAGCCTGCCAGAGATATAATTGTCGCGGTTATCGACGGAGGGACGGATGTAAAACATGAGGATTTGAAGGATAATATCTGGACAAATACAGGGGAAATTCCTGACAACGGGATAGATGATGACCATAATGGATATGTTGACGATATCCATGGCTGGAACTTCCTAGGTGGCAAGTCAGGAAATATTGAGTTTGAAAGCACGGAGTTAGCGAGGATGTACCACAAACTGAAAACCAAATATGGCAACCTCGACTCAGCGCAGATTCTTACAGGTCAAATGGCGGAATACCTGGAATATAAAAATATCAGATCTAAATTTCTGAAAGAGCAGATGGAATCGACTCAGAATCTGATGGTCATTGCTGAACTCAATTCCCTGATCGAAAAGGTAAAAAAACAAAATAACGGAATCCTAAGCCGGAAAGCGGTTAAGAGATACAAACCCGAAAATGAAAGGGAGAAGGCATTCCGGAAAGGTCTTAAACTTGCTCTTCTGCTTACCGGGAAACCTGCAGACCTTGAAAAAGAAATTAGTGAAGGCACCAAACAATTGTCCAACCTTGCAAAATATAATGCCCTGAACACAGACTCTATCCGCTCTGCTGTAGTTGGGGATGATCCAAACAACCCCTCACAAAAATATTACGGCAATAACGATGTAACTGGTCCGGATGCATTGCATGGAACACATGTGGCCGGAATCATTGGAGCGGTAAGAAACAACAACATTGGTATCAACGGTATTGCCGACCATGTTAAGCTCATGATTATTAGGGCCGTTCCCGACGGGGATGAGAGAGATAAAGATGTTGCAAATGCCATCCGTTACGCCGTAGACAATCATGCTTCTGTAATCAATATGAGTTTTGGAAAATATTATTCACCATTCAAAGCGGTAGTCGATTCAGCCATTAAATATGCAGAAGATCATGATGTCTTGATGATACATGCAGCAGGAAACGAGAGCAAGAACAAGGATGTGGAAAATAGTTTTCCAACAAATGAGCTGGCCAATGGTGTCATTACCTCTAACTGGATAGAAGTGGGTGCTACTGACAGGAAAAAAGGAAGCAGCCTGATCGGTTCCTTCTCCAATTACGGAAAGAAGAAGCTGGATCTGTTCGCACCGGGAGTAAATATCTATTCAACCGGGCCAAACAATACCTATATTACGGAGAGTGGGACGAGTATGGCTGCACCGGTAACAACGGGTGTAGCAGCTTTAATCAGGGAATATTTTCCTGAACTAAAGGCATCGGAGGTAAAAGCAATTTTGATGAAAACCGTTACTCCCTCCTCCAAAAAGGTGATTATCCCAGGAACAAAAAAAGAGAAAGCTCTGCTTTCGGATCTGAGTGTTTCAGGCGGGGTGGTTAATGCCTATGGGGCCGTGAAGCTGCTCCTCAAAAAAATAGAAGCCTTATCCATGCACAGATTCCTTCTTTCCATAGTTGGCTATCACTTTGGCTTCATATTCTATCCACTCTTTCCATCTAGCCTCCACATCCAGGTTTTCGGCGTACCTCCTGGCGAATCCCAGGAAAAGGGTATAATGACCGGCTTCACTGATCATAAGCTCCCGATAGAACGAAGCTAGTTCCGGGTCTGCAAGATTCTCTGATAAGATCCGGAATCGTTCACAACTTCGGGCTTCAATCATTGCTGCGAACAATAATCGGTCAATCAGTGCGGTATGCCTCCCCTCCCCCCTTCTCATGAATTTATACAGTTCATTGACATAATCATCTCTGCGTTCTTTGCCCAGCTTTTGTCCCCTAGCTAAAATTTTCTCATGAACTAAGTTGAAATGAACAAGCTCCTCACGGGCCAGCTCAATAAGCGCGGTAACCATTTCGCTGTGTTCAGGGTATAGCACAATAATGGAGATCGCATTCGAAGCAGCCTTTTGTTCGCACCATGCATGGTCAGTCAATATTTCGTCAATATTGTTTTCTACAATATTCGCCCAGCGAGGGTCAGTACTAAGTTTCAGTCCTAGCATAATGGTTGGATCCAGACTTTAAAATTAAGAATGAAATCTGTATTTCAGAATAGATTCTGCTTTCTGTTAAAATTATAGCGTATCTTGACTCCTGATATCTAAAATAATATGCTGCAGATTCGTTGGATTTTATTTTTATGCCTGGTTGTAACCGGCATCAACGCTCAGGATACCATCTTCCAAAAAAATAAGATCGTCATTCCCGCGAAGGTACTTGAAGTGGGTACTGAAGAGCTCAAATTCAAGAGGAGTGACAACCCTGAGGGCCCGGTTTACCATTTATCCCTTTCGGAAGTTTATGCCATTCATTATAAAGGCGGAATTGCAGACACCTTTACTGTAAAGGCCAAAACAGCGGAAGTCCCGATAGTCATATACCAACAGCCCAAGCCCAAGCTCGATTATGATGCAAGAGGATTCTATATCAATAACCGGAGAATGAATATAGGGCAGGTCTCTGAACTGATGAAATCAAAGAAAGACCCCAAGATCAATTTCTGGTTATCGGAAGCCAAAAAAGATAAGGTATATTATAAGCTCTGTGCAGGCTTTAGTATTCCGGCCTATATTATTGGAGGAGAATCAGTACTATTATCCCTTCTATTTAACTCAATCAATAGTAATGGTTCCTCATACAATTCAAACAATTCAAACAGTACGTCGCAGATTTTCATCCCGATTGCAGTAGTAGGCCTCTTAGGAGGAGGTATCCTCACCTACAGTTATAAATCTTTGAAAAGAAAATACAACTTCAATCTGCGGAACGCTGTTGACCGATACAATTCAACCCTCCTTTAAATTGACTTTAGTGCTGCATGTTATTTTTGAAAAACAGGAGTAAATCCCCTGTTTCACCAGACCAAAAGTTAAAATCGTGACCCATTCCTTCTTTCTGACTATAGATCACGGAAGACCCCGCTTTTTTTAACTTTTCAAATAGGATAAGCGTTTGCTGAAAAGGCACCACTTTATCATTTTTACCATGACCCAGATAAACCGGGCATTTAATTTTCGAGAGGTTCAGCAAAGGGTTATCGGGTCCTTCCCAACGACTCTTATACTTGGTGTAAGACCCATAAAAGCCTTTCATCAGATTGTCTGCCGTATCCAAGCATTGATTGTAATCTCCTGATAACAATGCGGCACCACTATAGAGCTTTCCTGTATTCTCCAGTATCAATGCCCCCCCTCTGGCGCCTGTAGAAATTCCGTAAATAAAGTTTGACTGGCCTTCTTTAAGCAGGTTATACTTTACACGAACAAAGGGTTGCAGTGTATCGGTTATAAATTTCAGCTGAGGGAAAAGGGCCCAGTCTTTCCGCGTTTCCGGGTATGTTCCGGATGCATAGAGACTCTTTCCCATTTCAGGGCAGATTAACACAAACCCAAGCTTCAGCGCTTCCGAGCAAAAACTGGTGTGCTCACACGTTTTAGTTCTAGAAAAATTCCATCCCGGTAACATCAGGATGGCTCCTTTAATCTCCCCTTGGGGAAACTTCAAATCAACCAGGGTATTGTTTAGGCGGATTGTTGTATCTCTCTGAAACATGGCTACTACGCTACCCTCCGATAGCATTCCAATCCATAAAAACAATAACCAAAATTTACTCCGGGAAGATTGAATCATGATCCAAAAATACAAAAACGAAGGTTTTACCAGTACCTTTATCTAATGAAGCATCAGCCTATTCAAAGCCTTGAGCAAAAGCTCCTTTTTAAAAAGGCTGTTTTTAAGGCCTGTGAAGAGATGGTCGAGGAGCGTATCGCTACTTCCTCACTCGCCATGCAACATGCACAGGAGTCGGCGAACAGTGAAGATAAAAGCTCTGCAGGTGACAAATATGAGACAGGCCGGGCCATGGGTCAACGGGAAAGAGATATGCATGCTATACAGCTGAAGCAAAATCAAAATGATTTGGATCTGCTCAGAGGGCTTCATCCCACAATCCCTCATCTTGCTGTGGGCCCTGGGTCCGTTTTGAAGTGCAAAGATTTTTTTCTGTTTATTGCATTGGGCCTTGGTTCCACTACCGTCGAATCTCAAAAAGTATTCCTCCTCTCTCCTCTTGCTCCCCTCGCATTGCTCTTAAAGGGAAAAAAGGCAAATGACTCATTCTCCATGGGAGGAAAGGAGATGGTCATACTGGATGTTTTTTAATTTGAATTTTTATTCATTGAATACCAATCACTTATCCAGTAATTTCCTGTATTCTCACCGATTATTTGTTTAAATGTCAGATTAGCTGTAGTTTGTATTTGGTTATATGTTTAAAAAACAAACAAAATGAAAAGAGCAAGACACAATGAGGAAAAAGGTTTTTTGATCTACAAACTCGGCGAACAATACCTCTGCACACTCATCGAGACCTCACCGGATTCTTGGGAAATAGTATGCAAGGCTGGGAAGAAATGTATTGGGAATTATACCCGTGCCAAGAAAATCACGGATGAATTTGTAGCCCTTTATATTAAATGTTGCGGAGAAAATTCAGATCCTACCTTTCAGGAGGAAGTAATGAACACCCGGTTTCAGGAATTTCTGGACTATAGAATGGTAGGTTGAAGCTCATTTTCTTAATTCAGAGGGAAAGAATTTCGACCATCCTCATCAGATTCTTATCCAATTCTTCCAGGTGCTTAACCGCTTGGGAAAATGGGGTAAACCGTACCTGTTTATCTATGATCCCGACCATTTCTCCTCTCCTGCCTTCTATCAATGCCTCTACTGCGGCAAATCCCATCCTGCTGGCATTAACCCGGTCCATGCAGGATGGATTACCACCACGCTGGATATGCCCAAGAACAGTTACCCGGGTGTCGTAATAGGGTAAGCGTGCCTTGACTTTTTCTGCAATCTCAAAAGCCCTGCCTGCATTATCCTGTTCGGACACTATCACAATTTTAGATGACTTATTCTTCCGCCCCCCTTCCAGTCTTCGGATGAGATCATCCAGATGGGTTGGAGTTTCAGGAATGAGTATCGCTTCTGCCCCCACCCCTATTCCACTTCGAAGCGCAATGAGTCCGGCATCCCTTCCCATAACTTCTACAAAGAAGAGCCGTTCGTGACTCTCTGCGGTATCCCGTATTTTGTCCACGGCATCCACAACCGTATTAATGGCTGTATCATATCCAATCGTGAAGTCTGTTCCTACCAGGTCGTTGTCGATAGTACCGGGGCAACCCATAATCTGCACCTCTGTATGCATTCCCAGTGCGATGGCTCCTCTGAATGTCCCATCTCCACCGATCGTGATCAGTCCTTCAATTCCCTTTTCTTTCAAATGCCTGGCTGCTATTTTTTGCCCTTCTTCTTCCAGAAATCGTTTACTCCTTGCCGTCTTTAAAACAGTCCCCCCCTCGTTGAATGATATTAGCAACCGATTTCGAATCCAGTTGTTCGAACTCTGCTTCCATAAGGCCCTCATATCCTCTGAGGATTCCCCATATTTCGAGCTTATGGTAGAGCGCTGTTCTAACAACGGCCCTGATACAGGCATTCATTCCTGGGGAATCTCCTCCTGAAGTTAGTACCGCGATCTTCTTCATGGTTTTGGTGGTCAATATTTTTTAGTTTGGATAAGCTACTCTTACATGATAAATACTCATCAGCTTCTTTTTGAGAATTTTTTTCGCCTGAGCAATATCCCGAAAGGTTATCGGTGCATTTACAAATTGTTTTTCTTCAATCTGTTTATCTATGATTTTATCGATTAAATTCTGGATACTCTCCTCATCATATTTTTTAAGGCTCCTGGAAGCTGCCTCCACAGCGTCAGCCATCATAAGAACGGCGGTTTCCTTTGAATAAGGTGTAGGACCTGGATAACGAAACTTACTTTCATCAGGGTCCTGTTCAGCAGAAGATTTTTTATAGAGTGTGTAAAAATATCCCGTGGTAGTTGTACCATGATGGGTCCGAATAAAATCAATCACCACATCCGGAATTTTGTACTCTTTCGCTCGTTCAATTCCACGGATAACATGGTTAATGATGAGTGCCGCACTTTCGTCATAAGAAAGTTCGTCATGTGGATTTATTCCTGTCAACTGATTTTCCGTAAAATACATAGGCATTAAACCCTTGCCAATATCATGATAGAGCGCACCTGTTCGCACCAGTAAAGCATTGCCTCCGATCTTGCGGACTGTTTCTTCCGCTAAATTTGCCACCTGCAGAGAATGTTGAAAGGTACCAGGAGCTTTACTTGCAAGATCTCTGAGCAATGGACTGTTCGTATCTGAAAGTTCCAGCAAGGTTACATCTGATGCAAAACCAAATATTTTTTCACAGATAAAGATCAGAGGATAGGTAAAGAGTATCAGAACAGCACTACCAGCATACCAGGTAAGCATGCTCCAATCTATGGCTGCTATAGAACTTTCATGCAACATACTGATCCCGAAAAATGCCAGTGCATAAGTCAGAAAAATAACACCCGAAGACAAAAATATCTGAGACCTGTTTCTCAGGTTTGCCATGCTGAAGATAGCCACAATACCTGCTACCAGTTGAAGAAAAACAAATTCAAAACGGTCAGGAACATGCAGTGCAGTTATAAGAACTGCCACCAGATGTGAAAAGAGAGCCAGACGGGTGTCATAAAAGGAGCGGATTACAAGAGGCAGAACACAAAAAGGAAGGAGCTGTATAGGGATTTTCTCAAAGCGTGAAGGCAGATACGACATTAAAATAAATAAATCGACCATTAACATTAGGAAGGTTAACTGAGTGTCGCTCGCCAGAATTTCCGGGCGAAACAGAAAGAGGAAGAGAAAGAGGATCAGGAAACAAAGGCAAACGAGGGTCAGCTGTCCGATGCTAACAAAAAAATAACTTGCATTGTCTCGGCTCTGCACTTCGAATTCTCCTCTAAGGGATCTTAAAATTTGCAGTTTTTCGTCATCCACAATTTCACCTCTCGAAATGATACTCTGATCTTTATACTTCCCCCCCCGAGTGAGCGATATATTTTCTGTTAACTGATTCAGTTCACGGGCGCTTGTAGGCTCATCGTAAACTACGTTATGTTCTATGCAGTTCTGAAGGAGGGAGTAAAGCATGGAAGCATCAATTCCTTTTTTCTGAGCGAGTGATTCTTTCAGGTAAGCATCAGCCGACCTCACAGAAAACAAGTGCCGAATCTCACTTTCTCTGGCCTGGTTTCCACTTTTGATGAGGATCACAAAATCAGAAGGTCGGGAGTCGATCACCTTATTCAATTCCAACACTCCCCTTCTGTATATAGTATCCAGAAGGCGCTGTCCTAGAAGATAATTATGAAGCATCACATTTCCGGTGCCGGAGTTATTCATTGAGAACGGAGGGGGAGGGAGGGATCCCTGCTCATCATGAATATGATATAAGGGCGATTTTGTCCAGCTCTCCGGGAAAGAGTGATAAAAAAGCGTCTGCATTCTGGAAAGGACATCCTCTTCCACTCTAAAATAGGGCTTGAATTTTTGTTCTATGGCCTGTTTTTCCTCCAACAGATCAGCTGGTGATTTTTGGATAGCAAAATCAAAGGGGGCAATCAGATTTTCATAATGCCAGGGCTTATTCAGAACATTATTCAAGTCATACTTGAACTTTCCTTCCTTGGGCAGAAGGAAGACAATCAAAGCAACACTGGAGACAAATACAAAGACTTTATAAATATGCGAGTGCCGGTCGCGGATGAAGGAAAGCAGTCTGCTCATCAGGTAGATCTTGGAGCGAATTTAAGGATTATTTGGCTTACAGTCTTCCTCACGGTTAAGGCCAGGTAATTTTATGCACAGGCACTCCAAAAACGGTTCATAACAAAAAATCTGCTTTCTAAAAATATAACTAATTTTGAGCCTTACACACCTTGCACACACAAGAAATTTTTAAATTTTACTATTTATGAAAGAAGTTTATATCATCTCCGCCGTAAGAACCCCCATAGGCAGTTTCGGCGGAATGCTTGCCGGAGTTTCCGCAACCCGTTTAGGTGCAGCAGCTATCAAAGGAGCTCTGGAAAAAGCAGGAGTGAATCCGAAAGATGTCAATGAAGTTTTAATGGGCTGTGTTCTTCAGGGTAATCTGGGCCAGGCTCCCGCCCGACAGGCAGCCATCTTTGCGGGCCTCCCGGTTGAAGTGGTATGCACCACCGTAAATAAAGTCTGTGCTTCAGGAATGAAAGCGATCATGCAGGGAGCACAGAGTATTCTGTGTGGAGATAACGAGGTGGTCGTTGCTGGAGGAATGGAAAGTATGAGCCAGGTTCCTTTTTACTTAGATTCCATGAGATGGGGTAATAAATATGGGAATACCATGACCATCGATGGCCTTGCTAAA
>Ga0207068_1103_pt1 | contig 24144 bp, 21 predicted proteins | sample Alteio_BWMinCont_23_FD_153475 | JGI IMG/M metagenome (GOLD analysis project Ga0207068, IMG submission 153475) | Enriched cells from forest soil in Barre Woods Harvard Forest LTER site, Petersham, Massachusetts, United States -... | ecosystem: Environmental > Terrestrial > Soil > Temperate forest >... | reverse complement strand
AACCTTCCTTCAGCATGCAACCACGCTTCAGCTATCTCGCGGAAAGCGACATTAGCAGAACGCCGACTCACTTTCATTTCGAACAGTCAGATAGCCAGCCTCACATTTATTTTGATAATAATGAAAAGTCAGATAGCCCGAGTACAACGCAACAGTTCTCTGATAGCGACTTTCACAGGTACTACGATGAGGATAAAGAGATAGAAGCTCCAATTAACGCGGATATTGATAGTAACAAAGATGAAGAAAGTGAAGAGTACTTTCACAAGTACTATGATAATGGTAGAGAAGTGCCAGCCCCTATCGGTGAGGGATATGAGAGCAGCGAAGAGGAAGAAAAAGTGCCATTTGACTTGCACTCTGATCCAGATAGTAAAATTGAAAGCAGTATTAGCATTAATCCAATCAAATTCAGACATTACACAGCAAGTAATTCAAGCTTATTCAACCGTTCTTCTTCATGCGAGGAGCCAGGCGAAGCACAAGCTGTTAATAATTCCGTAAAAGTCCGTCCCACCAAGGGGCCATCTGTAGCTGACTAATGCACAACAATGCTAAATCCAATAGGGTCTTAGTTGAATTGCATTAAGTAGAACGACTCCGAGGACTGACAGTCGAGCCTCGGGGTCGTCCATCTGTATTCGTTTTCATTATTTCTTGCTGAATATCATGTGCAGGATGAGGCTCTACATATAAGTCATTTTCCGCATCAACTGCTTGAGTGTCGCTTTCAAAACCAACAAGATAGATTTGCTTAGCTGTACGCCCTAGATCATCTTCAAGAGTCGCATCAGCCCCTTTTCCTAGAAGATATTCAATCCACAATTTATTTTGATTTAAAGCGGCATGATGTAAAGCTGTTTTCAAATTCCAGTCAGTCGCATTGATCTTAGCTCCATGTTGAAGAAGAAGATGAGCTATTTGTTTAGTCTGAGGATGACAATCATTGCTTGTAATCAAGTGCATTAATGGCGTTTTGTTGTAACTAATTGAATTTGGATCAGCCTTTGCTTTAAGTAAACCTTCAATCGTCGGTATTGCATAATTTGTAAAGTCTTCAAGTGTCCGACGATACAAATGATTATCTTCATTTATGATAAAGTTGTGTAAGTTTATATTAAATGTAAGTTGTTTTGCCTGTACATTTTCAAAGATAAATGAAGGTTTTTTTTCATCCCTCTCTTTTGCGTCTTTTAGCCTGACCAAATCTAGATTAGTTGGCGAGATAGCTAATTTAATATCGGTAACAATAAATTGAGAAATATAATTTTGTTTAAGTAAAATATCCAATACGTCTATTAATTGCTTGAAATCGACCGATTTAATTTCAAAATTGTCTAACTCTTTTTGTAATGCATCATATTCAAAATTAAATATCTCAAGACATCCCTCAAATTCGACAAGCTTTTTGGGTTTTTGAAATAGAATATTAAATTTGCTTTCATGTTTAGCCGTGCCAATCACAATTTTTTTAAAAAAACAATTTTCATTTAGATGATACGTGATCTGACCATAAAAATGATACGTTATATCCAAATCCCACCCATGTTCAGGCTCTCTTTTGCATTCCAGCGAATCTGAAATCATCGCTTTTGAATGAGTGGTCTTATCAGAACCTTGTTTGAAAAATTGATTAAACAAATTGATTTCCTCGTACTTTTTTCTTTTATCATCCTGAATGAAGTGAAGGACAATAAATATATCATATCAAAATAATGATGTTTTTTTCATTAAATAGCTTTAAAGTTAGCCTTATCTAAGGATTAGTGATAGGCACAGCATGAAACTAACTGCTTTTTACAAAATAACCAATCGAGTCATCCGCAAATGCCAATCGATGCTGGGTATGTGCACACTCGGTTCTCGTGCCATTGTTTTAAATTCACAAAATCACGTTTTATTAGTCAAGCATACTTATGAGCCGTATTGGTATATACCCGGTGGCGGCGTAAAAAAAAGAGAATCTGCCAAAGAAGCCATTCTCCGCGAATTAAAAGAAGAAGTAGGTCTAACCATCATCGGCGAACCCGAATTATTTGGTATCTATTACCACACATACTTAGGTGTCAGTGATTATCCCATTATTTATGTTGTTAAAAATTATTCAATCGCAGAAGCTCACTCTCCTGAAATTGAAGAAACAGGTTGGTTTGATTATAAGTCCCTACCTGAAATGACAAGCCCAGGAACAAAGCGAAGATTAAGCGAATATTTTACAAACTCACTACGATCAGATAACTGGTAAACATGCATCTTTGATAACAAATGAGTGCCCCTCTCTGATTATTTATATTATCATTATCCCATTTTAAAATTGAATGGATTGATATGACATTATTTAAAAAATTAAACGCATTTCTCGTTATTCTTGCTTTGAGTTACGGCAATGAAGCACGTGCTTTACCCGTAGGTTTTGTTTACTTAAAAGATATTGACCCAACAATTATCCAAGATATGAAGTATTCTTCTTCAGATAATTTTATCGGAAGAAAAGTCAAAGGATATGATGCGCCAACCTGTATTTTGACTTATCAAACAGCAATCGCTCTATCAAAGCTGCAAACGCAATTAAGACAGCACGAAATGGGAATAAAGGTCTATGATTGTTATCGTCCTTCAATGGCTGTCGCGGATTTTATCAGTTGGAGTCGCGATATTCATGATCAAAAACAAAAGAGAAATTATTACCCTTTCGTAGATAAAGCTGATTTTTTTAAGCTTGGGTATGTTGCAACAAGATCAGGTCATTCACGTGGAAGTACGGTTGATTTGACGTTAGTGCGTTTTAAGCAGCACCATGCACCAGTCGAAATAAATATGGGAACACATTTTGATTTTATGGATGAGCGCTCTCATCCACTGAGTGAAAATATTTCTGGTCAGATAAAACGTAATCGCTTATTCTTGCGCGCTGAAATGACTAAATCAGGTTTTAAACCATTAGAAACTGAATGGTGGCATTTCACTCTTAAAAATGAACCGTTTCCTCAAACCTATTTTAATTTTCCTGTTGCATAGGAGTCATGTATGAAAAAGGCAATTTTAATTCTATCTATTTTTTTCAACGTTTCTTGGTGTTTTGCAGAAGCTACACCACAAACCTTATTATCCACGAGTAAACAATTAATTATTGTATCAACTTCAGACTGGGGTTCTGTAAACGGTCAAATGCAACGTTTTACCCGTGATTCAACGCAGTCTTCTTGGAAAGCCGTTGGAAATTCGATTCCTGTTGTGATTGGAAAAAATGGAATGGGATGGGATTTACATTTTAAAAATAGCCAAGATACCTCTCCAATTAAACAGGAAGGCGATGGTCGTACTCCTATCGGTGTTTATGCAATAGGGCCGATGTTTGGATTTGACAAAGAGAGTCATAATAAAACGGATTATTTCCCTCTGACCGATACCAGTGTGTGTGTGGATGATGTTAAATCGAGTTTTTATAATAAGTTGATTGATAGTGTTCATGTTGCTAAAAAAGATTGGAATTCAGGCGAACAAATGCGACAAGTTCCTCAATATAAATGGGGTGCTGTGGTTCAGTATAATGCGACTCCAGTCACAATCGGTGCTGGTTCCTGTATTTTTATGCATATTTGGAAAGGCCCAAATTCTGGAACAGCAGGATGTGTTGCGATGGATGTGTCGAATCTTCAAACTACGCTTAGCTGGTTAAATAGTCGAGATAATCCAGTTATTGTTATTTTTCCAAAACAACTCGCTCTAAAACTCAATTCGCAATGGGGATTGCCGCACGTTATCTAAATTGACACTGCGATCATCAATGAGTTGGGCTTTGCAGCCCAACTTAGCTTTCACTATCCCCGACGCAAAGAAGAAGTGAGTCGGCTCTCATCGTTAGCATCATTTTGTCCATCTAAAACCGGCGGACAAGCATTTTTTTCAATGTCAGGTGAGTTTTTTATTTCTTCTCGGTCTTCTGGTCTCTCTATAGGAATGTCTTGGGTTGCATTATTCATTTGCACGCGTTTATCTTTAAAATATTCGACAGTAACGCGTCGAATTTCTAGCAACATCATTTCTTTAAGAAATCGCGTTAACGCATCACGATCAAGAAATCCATTTACATCAAAAACTTTAATTTTTTTCTTATCCAACAAATCCATAGCAAAAATTTCTGCGTTAGATACATGAATCCTTGTAAACTCCTGAATAAATCGTTGAATATTTTCTTCACTTGGGATAGGTGATGGAGAATTTTTTACGAGATACTTACGTAAGCTTATACAGTAATCTGATCGAATTCGGAGCGTCGGACAGGATGATGGTGGCAAAGATGTTGAAGACCTTGAATACATAAAAAACCTCAGCTTGAATTTTTTAAATAGCGTTTGTAGTTGATTATATAAAAGCAGTATCGAACATTGGATATTTCCATTTAAGTTATAAAAATCACTGTTCTGATTTGAAATATAGTTTGTGAGTAATAGATAGGCTTCGGGTAAATTAGTTCTAGTTATTGCCATAATGCTAGCACCTCCACCCTGTTTTTTATGCTCTTACAAATCGCGCTAGTTTAGCTACATTAATTCTATATTTCAATTAGTTACATTATTTATCACTAAAGCTTCTTGTGATGCATAACACTTTATTCGCTATGCATCGCATATAATATATATAAATCAATCAATCAATAAAACGAGGAAATGTATGGATACCCGACATACCCATCTCGTTGCATTGTTAGAAGCAGCAGGTCTTCGCGCTGATCTGGGTGGAGCGTGTAATGGCTATGCTCAAATGGTAGGCATGGCAATTTTGTCTGGAGAGATGGAGGCATTTGATAAACGGTCCGAATGGTTAAATACGATTGATCCAGAAACATTTAAAGATCAATTGGAAAATGCAAGGCAAGAAGTAACACACCTTGTATCAGAAGCGAAGCAAGAGGCGCAAAAAATATGGGATGAAGTCGTAGACCGATCTGAAGAAAAAACACTAAATGAACAAAAAAACGAAACGCTAGCTCAGAAAATTATTAACCAAAATAAACGTCAAAAACAATTTAATGATCTCATTCAAAAAACACTAGAAGAAAAAATAAAATTATTAAACGAATATAAAAAAACTACGATTGAAAATTCATATAATCTATTAAATCTCAACACCTTTCTTCAAGCAGTAGAAATGCATTTTCAACCCATTTTCTATTCTGATTGGTTTGCAAAGGAATCACGTCCATCTACACAAGATTCTTCAAAAACATGGCCGCTACTCTTACCTAAAAAATTAGACAATACAAAAATACATGAACGTAGCTTTTGTGGTGCATACGATAAAAATGAATTGGATATTTATCTACATTCCTTAGAGAAAGCTATGCAGAATAGTCAGCATCCAATCGCATTAACTTTAAATAGCGGTGGTCATGCGATAACAATTGGTTACGACGGAAAAAAATGGATTTTTAGTGATATCAATCAGTCGCCCACAAAGTATTTTGACAACGCCAATAACAATGAAATGAAAGAGTTAATTTTCATAGCATTTAAATCTTCTAAATATGTTATTTTTAATACCGAAATTAAATCAACCACTGACGAAACAACGCTTGATCAATTCATTTCAATGTGTCGCCCGATTCACACAATCACACCTGCAAAATCAACACAATATAAGGGAAGTGAGCAGCAAACATTACTTCACGTAGCTGCTCAAAATAATCATCTTTCCGTAGCTGAAGATTTGCTTCGTAATTCTGCCAATGTTAATGCAGAACGGATCAGTGGTGCAACACCGCTGTTTATTGCCGCTCAAAATGGTCATCTAGAAATGGTTAAGTTTTTAATTAGGCATAGAGCAAATATAAATGCAGCGAGAAAAGATACTGCGACAGCAATTCATATAGCTGCTCAATTTGGTCATCTAGAAGTAATTAAATTTTTAATTGAAAATGGAGCAGATGCACGTGCAGAGATGGGTAATGGGGTGACACCGCTTTACAGCGCAGCTCTAAATGGTCATCTAGAGGTGGTTGAATATTTAGATAGCCTTGAAGTCAATATCAACGCTGGGACCACTAATAATGAAACACCTCTATATATCGCAGCTAAAAATGGTCATCTAAAAGTGGTTGAATTTTTAATAAATCATGAAGCAGAAGTGAATGAAGCAAAGATTGATGATAGCACTACATCTCTTTTTGTTGCAGCTGAGAATGGTCATTCAGAAGTGGTTAAATTCTTAATTAAGCATGGCGCAGATGTAAATGCTCGAGACCTTGATGATGTCAGTCCTCTTCATATTGCAGCACTAAAAGGTCATTTTAGTGTGGTTAATGCCTTAGTTATATACGGCAAACCTGAGATAGATGTCAATGCAGCAAGAGAGGATGGTTATACGCCTTTACATGTTGCAACAGAAAATGGCCATTTAGAGATGGTCAATGCTTTAATTGATGCTGGAGCTTTCGTGAACGCAACTGAGAATGAAGGTGTTACACCTCTTGATCTAGCCGTTATAGGTGATCATTTAAATGTAGTGAACGCATTGCTAGTTAAGCCTCATGCATATTCTCTCTCACAAATTGAATCCGCATTATCAAACACGAACACACAAACTAACACTCAAATTGTATTTCTATTACAAGCACAACTCTTAGCTGAACAATTACTTTTTGCACTTGAAAAATGTGACAAAACTGCTAAGACTCCCTGGCCACAAATAGTCAAGTTACAGGAGGAGATTAATGAAGAAATGAAATTAGTGCATAGCAATTTTCCAGAAAAATCCGTAGAGTTAGCCAAATCTTTATTTCAATTAGCTTCACGAACCAGCATACAAGTGAAGCATTCTCGCAGCAGCGGTCATTTATTTAATAGCGAACTTTTAGATGAACCTCCCCTCAATAAGGCAATAGAAAACTTCTGCCTCGCAACTGGCATTGATAAGGATGCAGAAGTTCAGGATGAAAACACTGTGAGAATTCGATTTCCTGGCACTGCGAATTAAAATAGCGTCTCATGAATAGACTTTAAAACACGCAATTGCATAACCCCATGTATTGCTTTAATTTCATTTATCACTGCATCGTTAATATCATTGTTAATATCAATAACAGTGTAGGCAATATAATCTAATGATTTATTCAAAAGACTTGTAATATTGATATTAGCCGTAGCTAAACACGATGAGATTTGCGCCACCATATTCGGAATATTTTCATTTACAATGGCTAATCGTGCTCCACCATTTATCGGTGAAACATCAATAGCAGGAAAATTAACTGAATTCGCAATGGATCCATTTTCAAGAAACTGGCGCATTTGCTTTGCTATCATCACAGCACAATTTTCTTCTGCTTCTTTTGTAGAAGCGCCTAAATGCGGCAAACTAATGACATTCGGATGATTTTTTAATTCTACGCTGGGAAAATCCGTCACATACGCAAGCACTTTTTTTTCATTCAGTGCCGAAGTTAATGCATCATGCTCAATGATGCCATCACGTGCGAAATTCAATATAACGACATTATTTTTCATTAATTGTAAGCGCGAACTATTTATCATATTTTTAGTCGCATCATTCAAAGGCACATGAAAACTAATAAAGTCTGCTTCCATCAACAAATCATCTAGATTATGTGCTTGCTTAACATCGGAAGATAATTCCCAAGCACGACTCACAGAAATGGTAGGATCATAACCCACCACATTCATTCCCAAATTGATTGCGGCATTCGCGACTTTCACACCAACGCTGCCAAGACCAATGATGCCTAATGTTTTTCCCATTAATTCAAAACCAACAAATTGATTTTTATTTTGTTCAATTTCTTTATTGAGATCAGCGCTATTTTGCAATTGATTGACATAATTCCACGCATGACAAATATGACGACTAGCAAGCAACATACCGGCAATCACTAATTCTCTGACTGCATTTGCATTCGCGCCAGGCGTATTAAATACAGGGATGCCGCGCTTGGTGAGATCAGCCACTGGAATATTATTAACTCCAGCACCAGCCCGACCAATTGCTTTAACGGTTGACGGAATAGTGACACTATGCAAATTCGCGGAACGCACTAAAATGGCATCAGGGTGTTGAATTTCTGAAGCCACTTCATATAATTCCCTAGGAAATTGATTTAATCCAGCAGCGGCAATGGCATTGAATGTTTGTATCTTAAACATGATAGACTATGTCTCCTGAAAAAATTGGATATAGCATGATACCAACCAATTGGCAATTACAAACACCTATTTCTGCCATCGTTTTTGATTGTGATGGCACGTTAAGCGCTATCGAAGGTATCGATGAATTAGCGCGTATGAATGGCGTCTATGAAGCTGTCGCGGCTCTAACAGCCAAGGCAATGGGAGAAACCGGGCTTAATCTTGAGACCTATCAAGAACGCCTTGCTTTGGTGAAACCAAATCAACAGCAATTAGAAACATTAAGCCATGCCTATCTCACAAATTGTGTACAAGACGCGCTACCTGTCATTCAAACTTTAATGAGATTAAATAAATCTATCTATATTGTTTCTGCGGGTTTAAATCCTGCGGTGACTTTATTTGGAGAATCATTAAACATCCCGCGTGAAAACATTTATGCAGTTGATTTGAAATTTGATGCTCACGGAAATTATCTCGATTTTGATCATACTTCACCGCTCGTCAATCTAAATGGGAAACGCGTCATCGTCAGTGACTTAAAATTACGTCATGAAACGATTCTTCATATCGGTGATGGTTTAAATGATTATGATGCACATGATTTAGTGACTCGATTTGTTGGTTTTGGCGGCTTTTTTTATCGTGAAAACTTAGAAAAACTTTGCAAGTATTATATTAAAACGCCTTCGCTTGTTTCACTTCTTCCTCTAGCTTTGACGCAGGATGAATATACTCAGCTATCACCAAGCGAGCTTGATTTATATCTAAAAGGTATCGAATACTTTTCCATTTAGAACATCATCCCGCGACGCTTTTTAAGCGAGAACCCGCACCTTTTGTCATTCTGACAAAAAAGCACCGCATTCTAACTTGCTTTTCTGACCCTATTGCCCATATCTATAACAATCCACCGTATGATCATTCACCATTCCTACTGCTTGCATAAACGCATAGCAAATCGTACTACCTACAAATTTAAACCCTCTTTTCTTCAAATCTTTTGACATGCGCTCAGAAATAAGTGACTTTGTCGGAATTTTTTTAGAATTCGCCCAATGATTTTGAATCGGCTTTCCTTCAACAAAATGCCAAAGATAGTGATTGAGCGATTCCCATTCTTGCAAAAGATGAATATAGGCTTTTGCATTCGTAATGGTCGCTTCTATCTTTAAACGATTACGAACAATCCCAGGATTTTTTAATAACGTTTCAATTTTTTTGAGTTGTACTTTGCAATTTTGAATGGATCAAAATTATCAAATAAAGATCGATAATTTTCACGTTTTTTTAAAATAGTGAACCAGCTTAATCCTGCTTGGGCGCCTTCCAAATTTAAGAATTCAAATAACAATCTATCATCATGTATTGGAACGCCCCACTCGGTATCGTGATATGCAATATACATAGGATCATCTGTACACCATGCACACCGTTTTTTATTCATGCCATACTCTCAATTTTTAATAACCATTGTTTTTGCACAATGTCGCCAGAATTCAGGCATTGATTTTTTTGTTTGTTAAAACGCCAAAGCTTATTTAATTAAGACGTGTAGCTGAATGAGTGCAGAAGAAATAATAACACCTAATATCAACCACCCAGCTTTGAATGAGTAGTCAATGAACTTGAGTCGAATTTCTTTTTGTGTTTCGTTGACAATACCAAGCTTAGTTTCGATAGCAACAACACGCTTGTCCAGTGACGAAATACGCTTATCTAGCTCTGAGAATCCTTGGTGCATCTCACTTCTCAGTTTATGCATTTCTACATGCATCTCATGCCTAAGAGAAGTAATTTGATCTATGACTCGATCAATCGCTTTATTCACCGCCATATCCACCTTTGTATCGACTAACTCAGTTTGTAATTGAAACAAGTCTTTTACCTGATCTTTATTCATAAAATACTCTCTATAGTAACATTTATTTTGTTTAATAACATACCAAAAACGAAACAGATGAAGGGAATTGATCGATTTGATATAACGCATGTATGAATAACTGAAGGGACGAACTAGACGCTAGTATTTTAATAAAAAATATCAATTTTTCAAGTCATAATTATAGAAAAATGATCGTTCACCAATATCTTTTAAGAACAATCGAATTAGCCGCCTTATGTATACGCTTGGTTGCTCCATGAATAAAAAATTCGATAATATAACCCGGCAAAATAACCATCAATTTCTTAATTAACCAACCCAAGAGTTTATTTTGTTTTTGTGAATTAAAAAGTTTGGCGGCTCTTATTCCTAGCGCTTGATTGATATCGACATAGGGGCGCATGATCTTCTCATATTCAACGTATGCCGCGACATAATCATCTTTTGCAATTGTTAATTCGCCAGCAAGAACATAAGCGCCCACTAATGCAAGACTGGTCCCCTGACCTGACATGGGTGAAGCGCAATAAGCAGCATCGCCTAATAAAACAACGCGTCCAGATGACCATGAATCCATATGTATTTGCGTGCACGCATCAAAATAAAAATCATCTGTTTCTGAGATATTATTAAGAATCGCTGGAAACTCACCGCCCAAATCTCCAAACTTATTTTTAACGAATTGTTGTTGTTTAACTTTATCGCGAGGTTCTATCTTTTCAGATGAAACAAAGGCAAAACATGCTTTAGCTGTTTGATCATTTCGACTGCACCAAATGCTAGCTGCTCGTCCTAATTCAGTATATTGCATCTCAACACGATCTAAATTTAAATAATTAGGCATGGAATAAACACAAAGATAGATATCATAATCGCGAGAAAAATTGCGCTCATCACCAAATACTAATTTTCTAACATTCGAGTGAAGTCCATCGGCACCGATCAAAAGATCAAATGAACGAGGAGGCGAGTTTTTAAATTCAACTTGTACGGATTGAGTTGTTTGGGTAATCGATTTAATAGCATCACCATAGATAATCTCTACTTCCGGTATTTGATCCAATAAAATTTGATTGAGCGTGCCACGCATTATTTCTTGATCATCCCCGACACGATGACCAAATTGATCGCCGCTCATCTGATGCAGCACTTTACCGCATTTATCTACAAGATTAGCCGCTTGCATATCTGTGTTCGCCGCAACCACCGCATCATAAATGCCCGCACGATGCAAAATAGTTAATGCTTCACCACGCACATCAATTTTATAACCGCCCATACGTAATGTAGATGATGATTCAACAATGGTGGGCATAAACCCACAGCGTTTCAACCAATACGCGAGCGACAATCCTGCTGTTCCCGCTCCTGAAATCAATACGTGCATCACAACCTCATAAAATTAAATGTTCCCGCGGCACTACCTGTGAGTAATTCAAATAATGTTTGTAATTCATTTAGGTCCACGAATCATCAACTTTAATTTTTCAATATGAATATTTGCGTAAGTTTTATCAATAGCAACCAGTAGCTGTTGTAAAATTTTGCATTAACGCTGTATAATTTAAAAAAATTTAAAGTAAAAACATTATGATAAAAACTCACGAGATAAAATCCACCTTCACCCTCATCCTTCCATTAATGGCTGCATTTCTAGCTCAAAAAGCCATGCAATTGATCGATACATTTATGATGGGCTGGATAGGTCCCACGGCATTAGCAGCAGGTGCCATTGGAACGGCTATCTATATGACGACATTAGTCTTTTGCATGGGAACATTAAGCGCTGTGGGTGTGTTTATTGCGCGGGCAAAAGGAGCTAATGATAAAAATGATGTGAGAGTCAGCCTCCAGCATGGCATCTTAATGGCACTCATTCTTTCAGTGCCCGGTATCGGACTCATCTGGTTCGCACCTCATCTATTAATAAAAGCGGAAGACCCAGCTGTCATTTTCAATGCCTCGTTATTGTTGCATGGATTAAGTCTAGGCTTGCCTGGCTATTTATTATTTTTAGTCTTTCGCGAATTTATTTCAGCATTTGCTCTAACGCGAATTGTCATGTTCGTGACGATCTCATCCATTCCGCTGACTTTTTCGATCAATTATATTTTGATTTATGGAAAATTCGGCTTACCTGCACTCGGTGTAGCTGGAATTGGTTATGCCGGCGCTATTGTAATGTGGACCATGTTTATAGGATTGATGTTGTATAGCTTGCGGCATGCTGTGCTTAAAGAATATCTACGATTCAACTGGTTTGAATTCAATCTAGAAAAAATGAGAGATATATTTTTTATTGGATTTCCAAGCGGCGGCTATTTTATTTTAGAATCGGCAATGTTCATGGCCGCAGCATTGATGACAGGTCATTTCGGAGTGGATGCATTAGCTGCATATCAAATTGCCATGCAATGCGCGATTGTAACATATGCCATTCCATTTTCTTTATCGATGGCAACCGCATTACAAGTTGGCCATGCTGCTGGAGCAGGAGAATTTCATCGATTTAAATCCATCGCAATTCAAAACTTCAGTATAGGCACCGTATTTTCATTGATTGTTGCCATATTATTTATACTTTTCCCAGGATTTTTTATCAGCCTATTTTTAAATAATAAAAGTCATCTGGACACCATTAAAATGGCGAATTCATTTTTATTCATCGCCGCATTTTTCCAATGTTTTGATGCCATTCAAGCCATCGCAAACGGCATGTTGCGCGGTTTAAAAGACACGTTGATTCCTATGATATCAAGCATCGGCTGTTATTGGGTGATCGGCATGCTCAGCGCCTATTATTTAGCATTTCATACCTCATTGGGCCCACGAGGTATTTGGATAGGCATTACATTTAGCATATGCAGCCTTGGTATTGTTTTAATGACTCGACTTATTCTTAAATTAAGATCAATCAAAATTCATTAACGCGTTTTCCAATACCAACTGATTAGAAAACTCTTTAAATGGCTGATCGGTTAATTTAACACTCAAACTCCCATTTGCTTCATCAATCAATTCAGATGAATGCGCCGAGAAATGTTTAAATCCATACGGTATGCCGTCAGATTCAAGAAATGAGCTCGCATTAATTATTTGAAAATGCAAATGCGGTTCTGATGAATTGCCTGAATTACCTAATTTAGCAATTACTTGATTTCGAGTGACATGATCGCCAAGTTTTACTTTAAATGATCCTGGAATAATATGTGCATAGCCTGCATATTTTCCATGACCGATATCAATCACAATATAATTTCCTGGTAATGCTTTTTCGGTAATGGGTACTGCGAATTTATTTGAATTAGGAATATTTTCTGGAATACCATCTTGCAATTTTACAACTGTACCATCTGCCACTGCCAGCAAATCTTGATTATAACAATGATAACTTGTATTTTTATGCACATCACCTGTATAAGATTTTCCATCTTTTCCCATTTGAACAAAATCAATTGCGTAGCGTTGTGCGTAATACGGTTTGCCATTGATAACCATACTGGTTCTGCGATGATCTGATGTATTTGATGGTGCATTGCCCGCTAGCCAGTTTTTCCCATGTATAGGCGCATCGATGATCACTGGCATTGTTTGATTCACTTTTAGCATCGAGGATCCCATATTAAACGTATAATTCTTATCTTGAAAACTGGAATTAATATCGACATCATGTACTAAATTTTTTGGTATATCCGTTTCTTTATCGAAAGGAAGCCAGATAAATAATGTTTTCGTTTCACCCGGTTTAAATTGAAAAGCATTCTCATCTTTATTGCGTGATTGAATCGCATTTTTAAGATCATTTAGTGTGATCAACTGTTTATGCTGATCATTATCAATTTGAAATGAAGTGATGGTTGATTCTGTCTTCATAAAATTTGTTAAATATATTTCATAGACTAAATAATATTTATTATCTGCTTTCATGGGAGAAGGTGCATGATAAATAGTTAGTAATAATTGCGCTGGAATAGGAGCCGTTTCTGCATAACTCAAAGCAGAACATGCCATAACGAATGGAATTGACAAAAATTTCAATAATTTTTTTACACGCATGAAGCTTCTCCTATTTCAATAAAGATGTCGGAACAGGTATATCTGAATATTGCCAAGCTTTTTTAAATTGTTTATCTATATGTTCCGCTTCTTTTTTATGCCCTAATTTTCTATACACTTCAGCTAATCCATAAAGCGACCATCCATTATTAGGATGTTTTTTTAAATCATCTAAAAACACCACTTTCGCTTCATTAACATGATTTATTTTTAATAAAAACGAACCTAACAATTGACGTGTTGGGAAAGGCCAAGGCGGCGGATCAGCCGATAAAAGTGTATCTTGTAATTTAACGGCGGCCTTAAATTGTTCGAGTGCGTGTTTATCATCATTCATTGCATGCATTAACAATCCATTCAAACTATTTGCTGCAATGGTTAATAAGGTTATTCCAAATTGTCCAAGACTTTCATTTACAGGACCTTGCTTAATCAGCATTTGAAGTTGGGTTAAATCGTTTTTTGCAGCATCGATTTGATTCAAATTAATTTCAGCAACACCACGAGCATAATGCCAAATACCTAAATCATATTGAAATTGCTTTAAAGGTGCGGGCATTTTTAAGATGGCATTCCACTCACCAAATCGCACACGCATGTGATATTGATCTGTTAAATTTTTTTGTAAAGCCGGTGTCATTTCTACATAGGGATAAATTTCTTTAGCTAACTCATCAGCGGCAGCAATAGAAAGTTGTTTGCGCCCTTCCATACTGGCTGCTGTCACTAAATAATCGTAATTATGAAAATAGAGATATTGTGTCTCGGGTAGAAATCCTTGTTTTTGACATGCCTTTACATAATTTTTATAGAGTTTAATCGCATTTTGATTTGCAATCGTTGCATCATGATAACGACCCATCGTATAAAAAATATGACACGGCATATGTGCCAAGTGTTCCGAATCAGGTACCAATTTGCTTAACTGTTCAGCATTCGGTAATGCTTTTTCGGGATTTGGTGAAGACTCGATAATATGTACATACAAATGATTTGCACCAGGATTATTTTTATCTTGTTTGAACGCTGATTCTAATGCCTGGATTGTTTGCAATGTATACGCATTAGGCGAACCATTTTGATTCCAAAAATTCCATTCTGCTAAATCAAATAATGACGCAGCATACAATGTTTTTGCATCTGCATCATCGGGCAGCATAAGCGATACTTTCTTCATCGCATCAGCATATTTTTTTGCGTTGCTGCCTGTCACGCCACTATAACTACTGCATAACCCAGCAAATTCATCCATTTTTTGAGGTGATAAATCAGTATAGCGTTCTGCAAGGGCCGCAATATATAATTTTTCAGATAAGTTTTGTTTATCGACTTTTTCCATCGCGGAATGAATTGCAGATGTTGCATCAGTGAGCTCATGCCCATTCAAAGGCATATCGGTTTTCGAACCTAACGCAAGCGCCAATCCCCAATAACACATTGCACATTCAGGGTCTGTTTTAATGGCTGCTTTAAACGATCGAATAGATTCGCCATATTCAAAGCTATAAAACAACACGAGCCCTTGATCAAAATAGCGTTGTGCTAATGGATTTTTTGTATTGATAGCGTGGTGAAATTGGCCCAAATGATCGAATAGCGGCGCAGTCTCTTTTGCAAGCGCAAGATTCGAATAGATAACCATAATAATGAATAATGTGTATTTTACTATTATTCTTGTCATGTGTTTAATCCTAATTCTTGAGTAAAAACATCATATAAGATAATAATTATTAAGTATATTTTTATTCGGCTCGATATGAAATACACCACTTTTCAAGCTGTTAAATTAAACCCGTTTCTGTTATAATCGCTTACTTATTGAGCAGGCAAGATACCAAAATAACGAGAGAGAACAAGGCGATGAACTCATCAAGACCGCAAGACAATCAACAGCAAAGACGACGCACCGTATACATGCATAGACGCTTGGAAGACGAAAAACAACCCGTCACAAGTGATGGTGATAAACGGTACATAACAATTAATCAAATACGCTATCGCATTCTAGATGGCAATGTGACTGATTTTAACAGCGAACGTCTTATTTCAATTGGCACTTATGACCGTGAAATGATTGTACTGGACCCCTCATCTGCCTATTTAAAAGAAAAATATAAACAACTCGTCAAAAATATTAAACAAAACCGCGATATCCAAACTGTTTTAGATCTTGCGATTCAATTTACAAGAGATCAATTCGAGATGGACCTGCCCGATGACGAGGTGGTTCAATGCCTTGATATAATCTGTAAAAATAAAAAAAGGCAACTCGCCGTACAGAATCAATCACCTGTTATTTCATTAGATATATTTCTTTTTGAACGTATCGGCGTATGCAGACATCATGGTTTGATCCTGTCTTATCTTTTAGATAATTTAATACGAAATGGGATATTGCCGCCAGGTCATGCTTATCACCATCGAATTAATATTGAAAATGAAGGACACGTCTGGGCAATATACAAACCGATGCTACCTCTGATGCATGCGAGTCGCGAGGTGTACTTGGTTGATAGCTTGTGGAACACGAGAGCTTTCAATATAAGAAATTATGAAGCCTATCTAATGGGACTAGGTTATGGTGTTGATGCAATTTTTGAATGTAACAGCCGCTATAATGTTCCAGATACATACGAACCTGAATTCAGTGATTATTTCATTCAATTTTTACTTCACGCGTCAGCCGGTGATTGCCGAAAATTTCTAAATCAGCAATTTCAGTTAAAACCTATTTTTCTCTGGGTTATTCAAGATGAATTAACCAGGGGCAACAATCATGCCCAATATCAACAAAATGCGAACTACCAGGATGTTCTTGATGATATTGTACGTGTAACAGAAACCGATTTTTTCCATCTGGATAACCGCTATTCAGAACTTAAAAAAGCGGATGAACAACAACAATTTGTGTTGGGATTGCTTTATAAATCAGAACAAGATAGAAATCTCGTTTTAAATAAACAAACGATTAACGATCTTATCCAATTAAAAGCGGCATTAGACCATCCTAGTGTAGACAGAAAATCGTTATTTGAAACCTGTCCCAATTATCCTGCGTTAAGAACGAACGTTGTAGATTTTCTGATTCTAAAATTAGACGCATTATGTGCTAAAAATTACAGTGAAATCGTCGATGCAGATGACAGACAAACATTTGTTTTAAGTCTTTTACAAAAAACACCAGCAGAGCGCAATGCGATATTAAATCAACAATCGGATACGGATCTTAAGCAAATTAAAGCGACATTAAATCAACTCTCTGATGGTTCACAGCCCTTTCAAATAGTCTTACAAGATATCAGACAGCTTGAAATGCAAACTGCATTGAATATCATTCAGTTAATACGAAAAACTATCCTATCAAATGAATTTAAAATAGATATAACCGGCCCCTGGGTTCCCAATTTTCACGGTAAAAAAATTGAAATTGACGGAAATGCTGCTCGAATTCCTAAATCATTTAATAAAATTTATTCTATGATTGAGGAAGTAAAACTCGAATCAGCCAGCTTAGAAACACTCGATCAATTAATTAAAGACATTAGAGCCAGCGCAGAAAAATCGAATAAACCGTATGATTATGACAACAAAAAGCATGACTTCTTAAACAAGTTACGCGCTGATACAGATAGAAGTTCCATATTGAGGAGCTTGCAAAGTTTTTATAAAAAAATTGCACCGAATGCAATGGCCTGTGATGTCAATTTAACTATAAAAAGATAACGAATGTGCCAGCTGAAAAATACTGGCATACCATACTAAAATATGCTACGAATGTGCGCTTCATTTACTAAATTGGAGTTGGTATGCCTAATTCATCTGAATATAAAAAAATATTATCGAACCTCGATCAATCCATTACAGACTATAAATCTGAATTTATTACAAATCAATGTCTACCCAATAAATTTAAGAAAGAGTTAGCTCTGCATTTAACATCACTCTATTCTAATGATCTTGATGAACTTAATAAAAAAAATCCCACCGTAAACGCACAATTCTGGTCCTCACCAAACTTTGATGAGGAATGCTTGAGACTTTATCGTAATCTGCTAACTGCAAAAGCATTAAATCTTACTTATGAAAACAGTAGCTGGTCTAAGGATAATGCAGCACTTGATCGTGTGCTTACTAATATGATTACAACTCTATCTAAGCATATTACACACGGCGATAACGATCTTGTTAAGTTGATGCAGGATACCAATACGGGAAATTGTTCTAGAATCCCTGGTGGATTATGCTCTGAGGATGAGCTTTATCATCCGCATTGGTATAGCTGCGTTTCTTCTATTGGCAGCAAAAGCATGAAAAAACATTTTAACGACAGTGTGAATAGCGTAGCTCAGCAAATGCAACCATCTATTCAACCTCAATTAGCGCATGGAAAGTGAAAAAATAGTATTTGCTTGTTGGGCTGCTAGAAGCCCAACAAATTACCTCTTTTCTGATCTTCGCGTCCACATAATGCGACCGATACCAATCAAACTAATTAAAACCCAAGCAACTTCTATAGTAAAAGAAGATAAGTTCCAATGAAAACAAAGCGAATACAAAATTAAAACTGCACCCGCTAAATTATAAAACTGATACGTAAACGTATTTGCCCGCCAATATCCTGTACTTAGTAATAAGTACGCCACTAAGAGCAATACGACGCCGATCATTCCAATCGGATCCGCAATTATAAATAATGTATGATGCATAAAAATCTTCGTTTTGAGTTTCAAAAAAAACCATTATAATCGATTTTTGCATTTAAATATATATAAACGTTAAACCACACCCTGGGAAAAACACTGTAACTATATGATTATACTAACAATCTTTAATATCCAGCGTCAGGATGTGCACTGTGTTTGATATTCTTCTGATTTCAAAAACATTAATCATCTTAACCATAGCCATCATTTCGCCTGGCCCTGACTTTTTCATGGTTTTGCGTAATTCATTGATGTATGGAAGAAAAGCAGGATTTTTTTCTGCATTAGGCATTTCAATAGGATGTATCATCACATTTACTATCTTGATCTGTGGATTAAAATTTCTATTTGAATATAAAATCATTAAAGTGATGCTTGGAATAATCTGTGGACTTTACTTAATTTATCTTGGGTTTAGCAGTATTCGTTCTCACTCACGCCACAAAAAAATACAAGTCAATCATAAACAAAGTAAACCGATGTTTACTTATTTTAAAAATGGATTATTAACCAATTTACTCAATCCAAAATTATATACCATATCGGGTGCGATACTGACCTTCGCTGAACAGCAAAAGCCGAGTCTCATGACCAATGGTGCGATTGTTATTGGAAATGCGCTGATTGCATTTACCTGGTTTAGCCTAACGTGCATTCTGATGAGCCATCCAAAAACTCAAAACCTCTATCTCAAACGTGAAACAGCCATCAATCGAACGTTAGGTTGTGTATTGATTCTTGTAGGTATTAGAGTTATCTGGTATGTCCTATTTTCATAACCCCACTAGAGTATTTTTATGCGCAGAGCTTTTTCTCTATCTAATATCACAGCCGGCTTTATTGCAGTATTGATTGGCGTAACCAGTTCAATTGTCCTTGTATTTCAAGCGGCATCAGCGGCCGGTGCGTCAACGGCGGAAATCAGTTCCTGGATATTTGCTATCGGCGTTGGTGTTGGTTTAAGTTGTATCGGACTTTCTCTTTATTACCGTATACCGATTTTGACCGCATGGTCTACCCCGGGAGCCGCTTTATTAATTACGAGCTTATCTGGCGTAACCATGTCACAAGCCATTGGCGCATTTATTTTTTCATCTTTGTTAACTATTTTAGCCGGTGTAACGGGTCTTTTTGAAAAAACAATGTCGCGAATACCGCGTTCATTGGCTTCTGCGATGTTAGCAGGTATTCTTTTACATTTTGGAATAAATATTTTTACATCGATGCAACATCAATTTATTTTGGTGTTTACAATGTTCATGACTTTTTTAATTGGAAAAAAACTATTTCCACGCTTTGCGATTCTTATCGTTATGTGTTTAGGAATGAGCATCAGTTATATGCAAGGATTGTTTCACCTTGATCACTTTCATATGGCGTTTTCTACGCCGTCATGGACGATGCCAACATTTTCATTATCAACCATGCTCGGCATTGGCATTCCGCTTTTTATCGTCACAATGACATCCCAAAATCTGCCAGGCGTTGCGATTATTCATGCATCCGATTATCGCCCGCCTATATCATCCATTATGAGTTGGATGGGTTTAACTAATCTTGTTTTTGCACCATTTGGTGGATTTACTATTAATTTAGCCGCGATCACTGCTGGAATTTGCCTTGGAAAAGAAGCCGATCCTGATCCCACGCAACGCTATAAATCAGCTATTTTTGCTGGTATTTGTTATCTGTTAGTCGGTTTATTTGGAGCCACCATCGTCGCATTATTTACCGCACTACCCACCGAATTTATTTTGGCACTTGCTGGCTTAGCGCTCCTTAACACAATCAATGCAAGCTTGAAAACGGCACTTGAGGATGATAAACAACGTGAAGCTGCCTTAATCACGCTATTAGTCACTGCATCTGGCATCACATTATTTGGGATAGGCGCTGCTTTTTGGGGGCTTATTGCAGGCATTATTTCACTCGCACTCTTAAAATCTTATAAAAATTTAGCTTTTTTTAGCATTAAAAAATATGAAACAAATTAGGAAATAAATCGATGGAATCAACTAAAAATTTATTCGTTGTTTATGTAGGCGGAAAAACCGAAACATCATTGATTGAAGTTCATGATATTCATTTTGCGTTAGGCGAAAAAATTGAAGATACATACGACCAATTAAGAAAACAATGGTGGGGAACGCCTGAAAGTCTTCATTTAGATGCCTGGGGCATCATCAAGAGTGTTGATCATTTTAATCTTACACTCACAACTGAACCACTCACCGACCAAAACAACAAATTATTTTTTATTAATTTGGGCGGATACGATCCACTTGAATTTACAGAATTACATAAAAATATGTTTGTCGTTGCAGAACACGAAGGTCTCGCTAAACAAAAAGCGAAAGCCACTATTTCCAACTGGGCTGTTCCTCACAAAGACAATTTATATAACTTAGATGAGTGTGTGAATGTAAATGATTTACTACTAAAAAAAGGTTTGTCGATACTGTTAAAGCCTACCGATCATCCTGAACCATTTAATTTTACCTGTAAATATGTACCTATCGGCAATTAGTCAGCTCTATTACTCGCGGCGTTTCTGTTAGCAAACTATCATTAACGTCCGCAACGTCTTCATGATGCTCCTTCATTTCTATTGATATAGAATGTTCTGGAGCATTAAATAACCGCGCTGATCGTGCTTGACAGTGCTTATTTAATTTCTTACAACAATATAAACATAATTGTAACAGCAATGCGCTGCCGACAATAAAACCAATGTCATCGTTCAGCGGTATGTTGGCATATTTATCTATGCTACAAAAATCATTCGGTTCACTACAGGATGATAATATTCCTAAAGCCACGTAGACCGTCGTACTTAAAACAGAATACAACGCAACCAATCGTAAATGCCATTTTAGTTGTGGATAATTATTTGAGATGGCTTCAGCCGTAATAAACATGATGTAATCAAAAAATAATTCAACAGCTGGGCCCGCAGCAGAAATCACGGCGGTGGTTTTGTCTTCACCTAACATAGCTCCATATTCGCTAAGTATGCCTGTATTATTGACGCCATAAAATTCATGCAGCGTGGCGGCACCTAAAGGTGGATCCAACCTAAGATTAAGACGTACGTTCTGGTATAAACACAAATAAGCGATCATATGTCCTGATTCATGAACGAGCGTTGTTCTAACAAAGTCATCCACTCCTGCAAAGGTCATGCTGCACAGAATCATTATTAATTTTTGGAGAGTTTGATCATTAGATTCGCTGCTATCAATTTGATAAGCTCTGCAAAAAAAATTGAAGATCAACATGGCGCAAGTCATGGAAAAAGGCTGAGCATACCAACTTGTATCTTTCGAAGTAAACGGCGTAGCAATGCATGCGCTTGTCAATGCAACTACAGATTCAATTACAGTGGGTTTCACGAGAGTCTTATCAAATTTAAAAAAACTGTGGTTGGTGTTAACTAATGAAGGTGGAATATCTGACTTTAGTTCCTGATTTTCCGTGGTTAAACTCACTTCTTCCCTGGGTAAACTCATTCCGTGCCCCAAATTTAATTAGCAAAACGGTCAAGAATATGTTGCAGTCATTTGCATACAATTTATACTCTACCTCAGAAATGTGTATAATGAAAATAAATAAATATTCGGTAAACTCATGACAAATTTAATTACAGTAGATAATGTGTCCCTCGCGTTTGGTTTGGATGTTTTGCTCGACCAGGTCAAATTTCAAATATCAACAGATGAGCGCGTTTGTTTAATTGGACGCAATGGCGCAGGTAAATCATCTTTAATGAAGATCATTGAAGGTGTGCAACGACCTGATAGTGGTACGATTTGGCGTAAGCCCAGCTTACGCATGGCGCGTTTAGCACAGGAATTACCGCAAAATTCGGTCGCAACAGTTTATGAATTTGTTGCGAGTGGTCTTGCTGAGACAGGACAACTTCTTGCTGATTACTATGCATTAACCCATCGTCTATCAGAATCCTGCACTGACCAGGACCTAAAAGAATTGGAACGTTTGCAGCATGCAATCGATAGCAAAAATGGCTGGCATTTTGAAAATGAAATCAAACGCATTCTAGAACGCCTAGAATTGTCCCCTGACCAACGCATCGCCTCTTTGTCGGGTGGCTGGCAACGTCGCGCTGCGTTAGCAAAAGCACTCGTGATCGATCCAGAGTTATTGTTACTCGATGAACCGACTAACCATTTAGATATTGAAGCCATTCAATGGTTGGAAGATCAATTACTTAATTGCCAAATTGGTTTGATTTTTATTACTCACGATCGCGCACTTTTACAACGCCTTGCAACACGAATTATTGAACTCGATCGAGGACAATTGACATCTTGGCCGGGTGATTATGACAATTTCTTACGTCGCAAAGAAGAAATGCTGCATGCTGAATCGAAACAAAATGCCGTGTTTGATAAAAAATTGGCTGCAGAAGAAAAATGGATTCGTCAAGGCATTAAAGCGCGTCGCACTCGTAATGAAGGTCGCGTGCGTGCATTGGAAGCATTACGTGAAACACGCGCAAAACGTCGTGAACTCCAAGGCAAAGCCAATTTTGATTTACAGGCTGCAGATAAATCAGGTCACTTAGTCATTGAAGCAAAAGATATTTCGCAAAGTTATCATGGTAAAAAAGTCATTGATCACTTTTCTTTACGCGTCATGCGTGGTGATCGAATTGGTTTAATTGGTCCTAATGGCATTGGAAAAAGTGTACTGCTTAACATTTTATTAGGAAATATCGAACCGCAACACGGTGTTGTTAAACAAGGGACTAAATTACATATTGCCTATTTTGATCAATTGCGTGCTGCATTGGATTTGGAAAAATCGGTGATGGAAAATGTCGTGCAAGGCAGCGATATGATCGAAATTAATGGCAGCCGTCGACATGTGATTAGTTATTTAGGCGATTTTTTATTTACACCACAACGTGCGATGACACCAGTCAAAGCGCTGTCGGGTGGTGAATGTAATCGTTTATTGTTAGCGCGATTGTTTAGTCAAGCGTCTAACTTGTTAGTCATGGATGAACCCACGAACGATCTTGATATTGAAACATTAGAATTATTAGAAGAACTGTTGAGTGACTATCCTGGCACTTTATTAATTGTCAGTCACGATCGGGCTTTTTTAGATAATGTGGTTACCAGTACGCTTATTTTTTCAGGTGATGGTGTGATTGAAGAATATGTCGGCGGCTATCAGGATTGGTTACGACAAAAAAAATCGGCTGATATTTTACAATCCTCAACGATTGAAAAAATACCGGCTCGTGAGAAATCAAAACTAAAATTAAGTTATAAAGAACAAAAAGAATTAGAAGAATTACCAAAACAGATTGAGCAATTGGAAAAAGAACAAG
>Ga0207068_1102_pt1 | contig 24147 bp, 21 predicted proteins | sample Alteio_BWMinCont_23_FD_153475 | JGI IMG/M metagenome (GOLD analysis project Ga0207068, IMG submission 153475) | Enriched cells from forest soil in Barre Woods Harvard Forest LTER site, Petersham, Massachusetts, United States -... | ecosystem: Environmental > Terrestrial > Soil > Temperate forest >... | reverse complement strand
GCGATGAACGTATCATGCGCTTCTTGACAGTTGCCCTCGACAAATACTCGCTGGCTTACAGTGAGAAGCGTCGTGGTAAACTTAAAGAGAAGAAAAAGGAAGCCGCCGCAAGCGCCAATTAATCTTGTTTAATCCTTAAAAAGAAACACAAATGGCTGAAAATAGCTCAGAGATTAGATATCTCAACCCCCCAACAGTGGAGGTTAAAAAGAAAAAGTATTGCCGTTTCAAAAAGAGCGGTATAAAATACATTGATTACAAAGACGCAGATTTCCTGCTCAAGTTCGTAAATGAACAAGGTAAAATCCTTCCGAGAAGGCTTACCGGTACTTCCGTGAAATATCAGCGTAAGGTTGGACAGGCAGTTAAACGTTGCCGTCATATCGCGTTGATGCCTTACGTGGCAGACATGATGAAATAATTTTTTTGTAAACGATTTAACCCTATTCATAAACGAAATGGAAATAATATTAAAACAAGACGTTAAGAATCTTGGATACAAGGACGACGTCGTGAATGTAAGACCTGGATACGGAAGAAACTTCCTGGTTCCACAGGGTCTTGCAATCATCGCTGATGAAAAAGGCAAGAAAATTCTTGCTGAAAACGTAAAGCAGCGCGCACATAAAGAAGCCAAAGTTATGGCTGAAGCTGAAAAAATGGCTACTAAGCTGAAAGATATACTGGTACAAGTTCCTGCTAAGGTAGGTGAGTCAGGTAAAATTTTCGGATCGGTTACCAGTGTTCAGTTGCATGATGCGCTGAAAAAACTTGGATATGAAATTGATCGTCGTAACATTACTATGAGCGAGGATGCTATCAAGTCAACCGGTACTTATACTGCCGATGTACGCCTTCACAAACATGTTGCAACAAAAGTATCTTTCGAGGTTGTTGCCGGATAATTTCTCATCTATTTACAATAAAAACGGGTCCCTTTCGGACCCGTTTTTGCATTTTATGCTTTCTAGCGGTTTGATTTTTACTTTTATTTCTAGCTGGTGTATTGAAACTGCATCTCGCTCAGTGATCTGTATAGCCCGTGATCGAGCAGCATAAGCTGGGAGTGTGTGCCTGTTTCTTTTACACGGCCCTTTTCAATAACAATAATTTTATCTGCATTCCGGATCGTGCTCAAACGGTGAGCAATCACAAAAGAGGTTCGACCGACCATGAGCTTGTCAAGTGCTTCCTGCACCAGACGCTCTGATTCTGAATCCAATGAGCTCGTAGCTTCATCTAGAATAAGAATAGTGGGATTTTTTAATACAGCTCTGGCTATTGCAATCCTTTGCCGTTGTCCACCGGAGAGTTGAATTCCCCGGTCTCCAACTTTTGTTTGAAACCCATCCGGAAAGGAATCAATAAATTCAAAGGCATTGGCTTTTTTGGCTGCCTCTGTGATTTCCTCTATAGAAGCACCAGGCCTTCCATATGCAATATTCTCCTGAATGGTTCCACCGAACAGGAGAACATCCTGAGGAACGATGGCCATATTATTCCGAAGCTGGGTAAGATCATATTCACGGCCATCTTTACCATCAAACGCAATCTTTCCAGAGTCTGGATCGTAAAAACGGAGCAGGAGCGAGGCAATTGTCGATTTTCCTGAGCCACTCGGGCCTACCAGTGCTATCGTTTCTCCGGTTTTTACTTCGAAAGAGATATCGTGAAGCACTGTAAAATCTTTCCTGGTAGGATAACAGAATGAGATGTGATTGAATGATACATTTCCAGAGAGGCGAATGGCTGGAGTGCTGATGCCAGCGAACTCAGCTATCTTTTCCGGAGTCTCATCCAGAATTTCCATGATTCGTTCCGAAGCCCCTACCGCCCTCTGAATTTGTGCGTATTGCTCGGGGATCCCTCCGAACGATGCGGAAACAAATAAGGTATAAAACATAAACTGAAGCATCTCTCCGGCACTAAGCTCATGATGCACAGTCATCTGAACTCCAGACCATACGATCAGGATGATGGAACCAAAAAGACAGAAAATAATGAAGGAGAAAAAGGTCCCCCTGGAAACGGCATAACGAATAGCTGCTTCAACAATACTCCCGGTAGCCTTGCCGTAACGTCCTATTTCATACGCTTCGTTCGTGAATGCTTTTACATTCGTAATTCCCTGCAAGCTTTCTCCGACTATGATATTAGAATCGGCTACACGGTCCTGCACATTCCGGCTGTGCGTTCTTATTTTTCTTCCGTAAAATACTGCAATTAGGGCGACAGGTGGGACCACGGCAAGCATCAGTAAGGCTAGCTTCCAGGAAATTAGGCAGATCATCGTAACACCACCTATAATGATAATAAGCTGACGGAGGAATTCTGCGATTCCAGTTGTAAGCGTATCACCAATCTGTGTGATATCTGCACTGATTCTGCTGTTTAATTCTGCAGCCTGGTTTTTCGAAAAGAAAGACATAGGCATCCTGACTAGTTGGCTGAATGTGGCTTGACGCACAGAGGAAAGCATGTTTTCAGTAACCTGTGCAAAGAGTAGTACCCTGAAAAAAGAGAAAACAGCCTGGAGAGCAAATAGAACAAGAAGCTTTAACCCAATACTATCTGCAGCATCAACCAGCATCCTCGCAGTGTCACCTGAAAGCTGTACATTTTTTAACTTTGCTATTTCTTCAGGGCTCATTCCCTGCAGGCTGGCTCCACTATCGCCTATTAGTCCCATCAAACTGCCCATCAGCTTGGGGAATATCAGAGCTGTAGCAGCGGTTAGTCCCAGAAAAATCATTCCCAGAAAAAATTTCCATTTATAAGGTCCGATAAACCGCAGGAGCCTGCGGGCTCTTTTTAAAGAATCTCTGTTGAGTTTTGCTTTCGGTAGTTCATCCTTGCTGCTCTTAAGACCAGAACCTCTTTTTCTTGCCATTTTATTGCTTGAATTTGGGCCCAAAGTTACCGGTTTTAAGATATGTGCCCGGTATTTTCCCTTAATTTGCAATATGCAGGCAATTGACGAAAGGTTTGTTACAGAAGAGCTGCAGCTCAAGCTCTCGGGAAAAAGTATCCGTATGCTCAGGGTTACGAATACCGACCAGCTTTATGCAGAGTTGGTGGCTAAAGGTGATACCGACGAAGAGGTTAAAGATGAACGAATCCCTTATTGGGCTGATCTGTGGCCCTCGGCAATAGCCCTGGCAACGGAAGTTCTTCAGAGTGCCTCTATAAAGAAAGGGACTCGGGTCCTCGAAATAGGATGCGGATTGGCACTTCCCGGGATTGCAGCGGGATTAAAAGGGGCGGAAGTCCTGATGACCGATTACATGAAGGAACCACTTGGTTTTGCGTCGATTAACTGGAAAATGAACCTTCCTGGTACGCCCGCTTTGATGCAACTTGACTGGAGAAACCCCGATGCGGGACTGAATTATGAGGTCATTCTGGCTTCTGATATAGCCTATGAAAAGAGGTCTTTTGGTGCTTTATTAAAAACTTTTCGTACGCTGCTCCCTCCGAATGGGTTAATCCTTCTATCTGAACCGAACAGGCTCATAGCCAGGGATTTCATCCTCAATTTACCATCAGAGGGCTTCGAAGTTAAACAGAAAGGCATGGAGGTGCCTTTTCATGGCAGAAATAATGGGGTTTCGGTGTACCAAATCAGGCATAAATAAGAGATCTGTTGTTGGTAAATTAAAAAAAAGTATATCTTTGTGCCCCGATTCAATAAAAGAACGATTATTTAATACCCTCTAGCTATGGCAATGAAAAGAACATACCAGCCTTCTATCAAGAAGAGAAGAAACAAACATGGCTTTCGCGAGCGTATGGCAACAGCCAACGGACGACGGATCCTGGCTGCGCGTAGAAAAAGAGGAAGGGCCCGTTTAACGGTTTCTGACGAAAAGCTGCACAAAGCATAAATGAGACTCAATGCTCAAACCTATTACTATAAAAAGCCCCCCGCTTCAACGGGGGGCTTTTTATTGATTTTTACTGAGCATCTGAATAGGCATAAGTATCTATATTCTTGAAAACTTGTTCAATTGTTTTAAAAACGGCCTTTTCTTTTATCGGTAATTTCGCCAAAGTCTGACTACTAACTTATTTAATAGAAAAATCAATGCCTAAAGATAACTCCATCAAATCGGTGCTCATCATAGGAAGTGGCCCGATCATTATTGGTCAAGCATGCGAATTTGACTACAGCGGATCTCAGGCGGCCCGTTCGTTAAAAGAAGAAGGCATAGAAGTTACCCTGATCAACTCAAATCCGGCCACTATTATGACTGATAAGGTGACAGCGGATCATATCTATCTCCTTCCACTCACCACCCAATCGATTGTAAAGATCCTTGAAGAACGTAAAATTGATGCTGTACTGCCCACGATGGGAGGACAGACTGCCCTGAATCTCGCCATTAAATGCGATGAAATGGGAATCTGGAAGAAATTCGGGGTCAGGATGATCGGTGTTGATATTGCTGCAATTGAAGTGACAGAGGACCGGGATAAGTTTCGTCAACGAATGGAATCTATTAATATCGGAATGGCTCCTTCCAAAATAGCAAGATCTTTCCTGGAAGGGAAAGAAGTAGCACAGGAGTTTGGATTCCCATTGGTTATCCGTCCTTCCTTCACCCTTGGTGGAAGTGGAGGAGCCGTAGTTTATAGCAAGAATGAATTTGATGAAGCTCTGAACAGAGGGCTGCATACTTCACCCATCCACGAAGTGCTGATTGATAAAGCAGTGTTGGGCTGGAAGGAGTTTGAGCTTGAATTGCTCCGAGATAATATTGATAATGTAGCTATCATTTGTTCGATCGAAAACTTTGATCCAATGGGCGTTCATACAGGTGACTCCATTACGGTTGCGCCGGCGATGACATTATCTGATACCACTTATCAGAAGATGCGTACTATGGCCATCAAGATGATGCGGGCCATCGGTAATTTTGCAGGAGGTTGCAATGTGCAGTTCGCAGTAAGCCCGGATAATGCTGAGGATATTATTGCAATCGAAATTAATCCCCGTGTTTCCCGATCATCCGCGCTCGCTTCCAAAGCAACCGGTTATCCTATTGCGAAGATTGCTTCCAAACTGGCTATTGGCTATAACCTGGATGAGGTGGAAAATCAAATCACCAAAAGCACATCTGCATTTTTTGAACCGACACTCGACTATGTGATTGTTAAGATTCCAAGATGGAACTTTGATAAATTCAAAGGAGCCAAAAGGGAACTGGGATTCGCGATGAAATCGGTAGGAGAGGTGATGGGAATAGGACGGAGCTTCCAGGAAGCTTTACAGAAAGCCTGCCAGTCGCTCGAAATTAAGCGTAACGGACTGGGTGCAGATGGAAAAGAAAACAAGAATCAGGAAGAACTCATGAAGCTTCTGGAAAAACCATCCTGGAACCGTCTGTTCTGTATTTATGATGCACTTAAACTGGGGATCTCTGTTAAAACCATTCATAAGCTTACCCGGATCGATCCATGGTTCCTGAATCAGATTGAAGATTTCATTGTGCTGGAGAACGAGGTGCAGCGTTTTTCCCTTTCCACTATTCCCCGTGATTTACTTTATGAGGCAAAGCAAAAAGGCTATGCCGACCGGCAGGTAGCACATCTGTTGGGATGTCTGGAAAGTGAAGTTTTTAAAAAGAGAAATGACCTGGGTATAAAAAGGGTGTTTAAACTCGTGGATACCTGCGCTGCTGAATTTGAGGCGAAGACACCTTATTATTATTCAACTTTTGAAGATGAAAACGAATCGATCCGCACCGATAAGAAAAAGATAGTTGTGCTCGGATCAGGCCCTAATCGGATAGGGCAGGGGATAGAATTTGACTACAGTTGCGTACATGGTGTTCTGGCAGCTAAAGAATGCGGGTATGAAACAATCATGATAAATTGTAACCCCGAAACTGTTTCAACCGATTTTAATGTTGCCGACAAACTCTATTTTGAACCCGTATTCTGGGAAAATATTTACGAGATTATTCTTCACGAAAAGCCGGAAGGTGTCATTGTTCAGCTTGGCGGCCAAACCGCTCTGAAACTTGCTGAGAAGCTTGAGCGGTACGGAATAAAAATCATCGGCACGGATTATAAATCTCTGGATCTTGCTGAAGACAGGGGTAGCTTCTCCACTCTTCTGAAGGAAAACAAAATTCCGTACCCGGATTTCGGGGTAATCGAAAATGCAGAAGAAGCGGTTGAATTAAGCCGTAAGCTGGGGTTTCCACTTCTCGTCAGGCCTTCTTATGTGCTGGGAGGGCAGAACATGAAAATCGTGATCAATGAACAGGAGCTGGAGGAACACGTAGTCAACCTCCTTTATGACATCCCGGGAAATAAAGTATTGCTCGATCATTTTCTGGAAGGGGCTATTGAGGCGGAAGCAGATGCTATATGCGATGGGAAGGATGTTTACATCATTGGTGTGATGGAGCATATTGAACCTGCAGGAATCCATTCAGGAGATTCATATGCTGTACTACCTCCTTTCGATTTATCTGATCATGTAATGAAGCAGATAAATGACTACACGAAAATAATCGCGCTCGCACTGAAAACAGTAGGCCTGATCAATATTCAGTTTGCCATTAAAAATGAAAAGGTATACATTATCGAGGCTAACCCAAGGGCGTCCCGCACGGTGCCATTCATTGCGAAAGCATATGATGAGCCTTATGTAAACTATGCAACTAAGCTGATGTTGGGTGCCAAGAAAGTAAAAGATTTCAAATTCTCTCCCAAACAGGAAGGATATGCAATAAAGATTCCTGTATTCTCGTATGAGAAATTTCCTGATATCCAGAAGGAACTTGGACCTGAAATGAAATCAACAGGGGAAGCTATTTATTTCATCAAGGATTTGACGGATGAATTCTTTCATGATATCTATAAAGAGAGGAATTTATATCTGAGTAAATAGATTTGTGCAGTTTAAAAGACTCATTGAAACTGCTATTCCTTTTTAACGAGGACTTTGTCTATTCTCCTCCCATCCATATCCACGATCTCAAAGGAGTAGCCAAGCCAGGTGAATTTATCACCTGTTCGGGGAATGCGTTTGGCTAAATGAAGGATGTGACCTCCAAGAGTGTGAAAGCCATTATATTCAGATGAGTCATCGAGTGTAATATCAAAAGCATGGATGAATTCCTGGAAAGGAAGGATCGCGTCGACGAGTGCTGAGCCATCCTCTCTTCTGAAAATTTCACTGTGTTCGGTAGAAGCACTTGCCAGATCCCCCACAATTGCTTCGAGCAGGTCATTCATTGTCACCACTCCCTCGATAGAACCAAATTCATCAATGACCATGGCAAAGTGTGTCCGGGATTCTTTAAACCGCTCCAGCACTTTCCAGGCCTTCATGTTTTCGGGAAGATAAAGAGGGGGTTTCACGATGTGACGAAGGTTTTCGGTTTCGAGCAGGAAATCAGTTTTGAGAAGATCTTTAATGAAAACAATACCTATTATTTTATCCAACTCACCTTCACAGAGAGGGAATGAAGAATGCACAGACTCATTAATTTTTCTGCGGTTAGCCTGGGGTGCATCTTTGGCATCCAGCCATACTACATCCATCCGGTTAGTCATCAGAGAACCAATTTTACGGTCGCCCAGCTGGAAGACATTCTCGACAATGTCTTGTTCAACTTCTTCAATGCTCCCAGCATCAGCCCCCTGGGCGATCATGGATTTGATTTCATCCTCTGTGACTTTTGAATCTTCAGAAGGCTTGATTCGGAATGTCCGGATGAAGAGGTTGGTGGAATTTCCCAGGAACCAAAGTACAGGACTCATAATTCCACTGATGACCCTCATGGGGCCTGCAGTTGCTTTGGCAATACTTTCCGGATTGAGAAGCCCTATCCGCTTAGGAATCAGTTCGCCAAACAATAATGTAATGAGTGCTATGCATACCACGACGATCCAGAATGCCATGGTGTGACTATAGGGTGCCAGGCTTGGAATTGACTGGAGTTTATGAGCCAGGGCTTCTGACATAGATTTTTCTCCGTAGACCCCGGTAAGGATGCTGATAAACGTAATCCCTGTCTGTACAGTCCCCAGGAAACGGTTGGGTGAATTAATGAGATGGAGGGCGGATTTTGCCCGGAGATCACCTTGCTTAGCATCTTCTTCCAGGCGTGATTTTCGGGATGAGATAATGGCAATTTCCGACATGCAGAAAAAGCCATTAAGAAGCAGAAGAAAAATGATAATGAGTAACTGAGTAATCATTTCACTACGTACATCACTTCTTTCACTGCTTTGACCACTCTGGCCACATTAGGCAGGGAAGCTTCGATGAGTGTTGGTGCGTATGGGAGGGGGACATCAGCGGTGGTGATCCGCAGTACTGGAGCATCCAGGTAATCAAAGGCATCCTTCTGAACTTTGAATGCTACTTCTGTAGCTATTGATCCAAGAGGCCAGGCTTCTTCAACGATGACAAGCCGGTTCGTTTTCTTTACAGATTCAATAATGGTATTATAGTCAATCGGGCGGATTGTGCGGAGGTCAATGATCTCCACGCTGATGCCTTCTTTCTCCAGCTCTTTCGCAGCGGCTATGGCAACTTTTAGAATTTTTCCAAAAGAAACAATAGTTACATCTTTTCCTTCTTTTTTCACTTCTGCAACACCGATAGGTAACAAAAATTCTCCTTCAGGTACTTCTCCTTTATCCCCATACATCTGTTCACTTTCCATGAAAATAACAGGGTCATTGTCACGAATAGAAGATTTTAAAAGACCTTTGGCATCGTTAGGATTGGCCGGTACCACTACTTTAAGTCCAGGTGTGTTGGCATACCAATTATCGAACGACTGGCTATGCTGAGAGCTCAGCATTCCTGCGGAACCGGTAGGCCCTCTGAACACGATAGGAATATTGAACTGGCCCCCGCTCATGCTCATCATTTTGGCTGCCGAATTGATTACCTGATCGATGGCGACGAGTGAAAAGTTAAAGGTCATAAATTCTATAACAGGACGAAGGCCGTTCATGGCAGCTCCAACTCCAATACCCGCAAATCCGAGTTCAGCAATAGGCGTGTCAATAACCCTTTTTGCCCCGAATTCGGCCAGCATTCCTTTACTTACTTTGTAAGCACCGTTATATTCGGCCACTTCTTCCCCCATCAGAAATACTTTTTCATCACGTCTCATTTCTTCTGTAAGGGCTTCACGAAGGGCTTCACGAAATTCTATGGTTCTCATCAGCTTCTGTATATGAGTAACAAAAGTAAGTAAATTCCTATATTTACATGATATGAATAAGCGAAAACTCCTGTTTTTTCTGATGTTCCCAATCCTCAAAGCCTCTGCCTTCAATAAGCCTGACTTTGAGCCACTGAAGGCGGGATACCATCAGATTCAGCATGCCCTGCTAATGCTTGGCGCAGGGGCTTTCTGCATAGCGCTTGCCATACTCCTCCTCCTTTATTTTACGGAAAGAAGGAAGAAGAAGAGAGCCCTTAAGTTCAGTGCTCAATCAACCCCCACTCTTCCGACTCCTCTGCAATCTGTGCCACCGGAGTATATAGTTAAGGAAGTGAAGCATGAGCCAGTCAGGGAAATTCTGGTGGAAAAATCCCATCTGCCTTCCGAAACGAAAGAAGTGACCTCTAAGGCGATTCAAAAAATGTCGCCCGATGAGGAAGCAATCCTCACCTTGAATTTTTCAGGACATTTTTTGATCCAGAGCCGCAGAAAAGGCACCTTGCCTTTGAATTCATTTCATGTCGCGCTCCTTCCTGCAAAAACAGAAGGCGGAATCGGGCCTATGACCATTTCTTCAGGGGCGTTGGTGCTCGGAACTTTCGACATGAAAGGGGGGTGGCTGCGTTTTGCCAACGACGGATTCACCGTATTGCTTCTGAGAAAAGGAGAGTGGAAGGAATTTTCTTCGGGTTCCGAACCCACTTCGCTTCAAACCCTTGGCCTGAGAAAGGGAGATTGCATTTATTTCCTTCCTGTCAGCCTTCCCTCCGGTCCCGGAAATGTCGATTCTGACTCATTAAAGAAATGTCTGATCGGAAACCCAGTGCCGGACGACATGGAAAAACAGGGGAAAATAATGGAGGAGAAGCTTTTCGACTTGCAAAGACAAAACAAGCCCGGGGAGGAGATCTTTCTGTTAGGTATTCGTATTTGAAAGGATGATAAGAGAGAGAAATACTCAGGTAAATGACTGTTTTACAACAGCATAAGACTGTGTATGCTTAATGAAAAATTCCCCATTCCTGTCTCTTATTTTTAGTTAAATTTGCCCTTCTTTAGAAAAACAGCTATTCATTAAGCACCGCCTTCCGATGAAATTTTTAGTTTGCATCAGTAACGTACCCGATACTACTACCAAGATTATTTTTGCTGATAATAAAGGATTGAACTCCACAGGGGTTCAGTTTATTATTAACCCTTACGATGAGATAGCGCTAACGCGTGCTCTGGAGATCAAAGAGGTTCTTGGAGGAACGGTAACAGTTATTAATATAGGAGGAGTTGGTACCGAACCCAATATCCGCAAGGCGCTTGCGATCGGTGCTGATGATGCTATCAGGGTTAACGCGGAACCAACAGATGCCTATTTTGTGGCCGCTCAGATTGCGGATGTTGCGAAGAAAAACGGATATGATGTGATCCTTACCGGAAGAGAATCAATCGATTTCAACGGAGCTCAGGTTGGTGGAATGATTGCAGAGTTACTTGGTCTGCCCAGTATTTCGGTAGCTACCAAGCTTGAAATAACCGGTACTGATGCCATTCTGGAGCGCGAGATTGACGGAGGCAAGGAAGTGGTGGGTGTTAAAGTTCCCTTTGTTGCGAGTGCACAAAAAGGAATGGCGGAACCTCGGATTCCAAATATGCGGGGGATTATGACGGCCCGTACAAAACCTTTGCTGGTTCTGGAACCGGTGGCTGCAGATATGCTCTCTTCATCGTCTTCTTATGAACTTCCTCCGGCCAAACAAGCTTGCAAAATGATCAGTCCGGATAATGTGGCAGAGCTTGTCAACCTCCTCCATACAGAGGCAAAAGTCATTTAAGCAGATCGTTTATATTTTCAATCTTATATTCTATTCAGATGTCAGTATTAGTATTCGCAGAAAATTGGGAAGGCCGCTTTAAAAAGTCGACTTTTGAAGCCGTTTCGTATGCCTCCGAGATTGCAAAACAAATGGGAACATCAGCTACTGCGGTAGTGATCGGAAATGTATCCGATGATGATCTTAAAGCCCTCGGAAAATACGGAGCAGCAAAGGTGCTGTCAGTAAAAGGCGATAAATTCCAGGCACTTGAATCAGGCGTTTACGCCGGAATTCTGGCGGAAGCAGCCAAAACCTGTGCTGCCAAAGTGGTTATACTCTCTTACACATACAGTGGCAAAGCCTTAGCACCTCGCTTGTCTGCCCGTCTTAAAGCAGGAATGGTAAGTGGTGCCATTGCCCTCCCCAGTAACCTTGCTCCATTCACGGTTCGCAAAAAATGTTATTCTGGAAAAGGACTTACCGATGTGGTGATAAACACGGAAATAAAAATTGTCGGAATTACTCCTAATTCGTACAAACTTAATTCAGTCGGGGGAGAAGCTGTTCTTGAAGTTTTTTCGCCTTCTGTCAATGATGCAGATTTCAAAGTAGTCTCTAAAGAATTAAAGAAAACATCAGGTAAGATTGCACTTACGGAAGCGGAGCTGGTGGTTTCAGCAGGCCGTGGAATGAAAGGCCCTGAAAACTGGGGTATGATTGAAGAGCTTGCCAGTCTTCTGGGAGCCGCAACAGCTTGTTCCAAGCCGGTAGCTGATATTGGCTGGAGACCTCACCACGAGCATGTTGGGCAGACAGGAATCACAATCGGACCAAACCTCTATATTGCAATTGGTATTTCCGGTGCTATTCAACACCTAGCAGGCGTTAGCTCCTCCAAAGTAATAGTGGTCATCAACACCGATCCGGAGGCGCCTTTCTTTAAAGCTGCCGATTATGGTATTGTTGGAGATGCATTTCAGGTGGTTCCTCAGTTAATTGATGCCGTGAAAAAGTTCAAGGCTGCGCTCCATTAATAATTAATTTGTAAATTTAGTATCCGGATATTGTGGCAGTGAAAAAACTTAAATTGGAAATTGTAGGCCTATCATACAGCCAGACACAGACAGGTGCCTATGCGCTCGTATTGGGAGAAGCTAAAGGGAAAAGACGTCTTCCCATTATTATTGGTGGTTTTGAAGCTCAGGCTATAGCTATAGAGCTCGAAAAGATGACCCCCAGCAGGCCTCTCACTCATGACCTTTTCAAAAGCTTTGCAGAAACTTTTAATATCCTCGTTAACGAGGTTATAATATACAACCTGGTGGAAGGAATCTTCTTCGCCAAGTTAATATGTAATGACGGCTCCCGGGACGTGGAAATTGATGCCCGCACTTCTGATGCCATTGCCCTTGCAGTCCGATTCGACTGTCCTATCTATACCTACGAATTTATTCTTTCTTCAGCAGGTATTATCCTGGAAGACCAGGCTACTATTCCTGAAGCCGGCAGTTCAGAGGAAGTGTCTGTAGAAAGCACTGATAATGGTGAATTCGGAAGCCGCTCCACAGAAGAGCTTAAAGAAATGCTAAATCAGGCACTTGGTAATGAAGAATATGAACGTGCATCCAAAATCAGGGATGAACTGAATCAGCGTAAAAAATCTTAATGAAGCAATACCACGACCTCATGCGCCATGTTCTCAACAAAGGCGCTAAAAAGACAGACCGCACCGGTACAGGCACAATCAGTGTTTTTGGTTATCAGATGCGTTTTGACCTGGAGGAAGGTTTTCCTCTTCTGACTACCAAGAAACTCCATATCAAATCGATCATTCACGAACTCCTTTGGTTTTTGAAAGGGGACACCAATATCAAATACCTGAAGGAAAACGGAGTTAAAATATGGGATGAATGGGCTGATGCAGATGGCAACCTCGGCCCGGTGTATGGTTCACAATGGCGCTCCTGGCCAACAGCAGATGGACGCCACATTGACCAAATCACTCAAGTCATTAACCAGATCAAGAAAACGCCTGACTCCAGACGAATGATTGTCAGTGCCTGGAATGTGGGGGAGATTGATAAAATGAAATTGCCACCCTGTCATGCCTTCTTTCAATTTTATGTAGCCGATGGAAAGCTCAGCTGTCAGCTTTATCAGAGAAGCGCAGATATCTTTCTAGGTGTTCCTTTCAATATTGCATCTTACGCAATACTTACTCTCATGGTAGCGCAGGTATGTGGATTGAAACCCGGGGAGTTTATTCATACGCTCGGGGATGCTCATTTGTATTCTAACCATCTGGAACAGGCGAATCTCCAACTCAGCCGTGAGCTCCGTAAACTTCCTGTGCTGAAGCTCAATCCGGATGTAAGTGATATCCTGGGGTTTAAGTTCGAAGATTTTACTCTGGAAGGATATGATCCTCACCCGCATATTAAAGCAGAAGTAGCCGTTTAATTCCTATATTTAGCTGTAACCAAAAAACTCCCCGATGCGATCAATCTTTATCAGGATATGCCTGATTGTGGCATTACTCACCGCTGTTGCTGTTTATTTCTGGCCTAAAGCTGCCTGGTCTCTGGTGATCACCGCACCTTTGTGTCTCGTTGGTCTCCTCGACATGGTTCAACCCGGTCACTCCATCAAACGGAACTTCCCACTGATAGGACGGATGCGCTACTGGGCAGAATGGATGCGGCCGAAAATATATCAATATTTCATCGAGTCGGATACGGATGGCACTCCTTTCAATAGACTGAACCGAAATGTGATCTACCAACGGGCCAAAAAAGTAAATGATACCACCCCTTTCGGAACACAATTGAATGTATATGAAGTTGGGTATGAATGGCTCAATCACAGCATCACTCCTTTGCATTTTGATAAAATTGACCATGACCCGCGTGTGCTGGTTGGAGGGGCCGATTGCAAGCAGCCTTATTCAGCCAGTATCTATAATATTTCGGCAATGAGCTTTGGTTCTCTGAGTAAGAACGCAATCATGGCCCTGAATGGAGGTGCAAAGCTTGGTGGCTTTGCTCACAACACAGGAGAGGGAGGGTTGAGCCCCTATCACCTTTCTCCGGGTGGAGACATCTTCTGGCAGATAGGAACAGGTTATTTCGGGTGCAGACATGCGGATGGCACCTTCAATTACGAAGAATTCGGCAAACGAGCTGTGCACCCCAATGTGAAGATGATAGAGATTAAACTCAGTCAGGGTGCTAAGCCCGGTCATGGAGGCATCCTTCCTGCTGCCAAGGTTACGGAAGAAATTGCAAAAATCCGTTTGGTTGAAATGGGTAAAGATGTATTGTCACCCCCTTATCATACCGCATTTAATACTCCTCTTGAAATGCTGGCCTTCATCAAAAAACTCAGAGAACTTTCTGGTGGAAAGCCTGTGGGTTTCAAACTTTGCATAGGCCGGAAAAGCCAGTTTATCGCCATATGCAAAGGAATGATCAAAACAGGCATTATGCCCGACTTCATAACGGTGGATGGGGGAGAAGGAGGGACGGGTGCGGCACCACTTGAGTTTTCAAATTCAGTGGGAATGCCATTAAGAGATGGGCTGGCCTTTGTTGCGGATACGCTGAACGGATTTGCTCTCAAGCGTCATATCCGTATCATCGCTTCAGGAAAAGTGGCTACAGGATTTGATCTTGTTAAGAACCTGTCTCTTGGAGCAGATATGTGCAATTCAGCACGTGCCATGATGCTTGCTGTCGGTTGTATCCAGGCACTGGAATGCAATACCAATAGATGCCCTACGGGTGTGGCAACGCAAAATGTCAGCCTGACCAAGGGGCTCGTGGTAGAAGATAAAAAAGTGAGAGTTAAAAATTTTCACGAGGAAACGGTGAAGAGTGCCGTGGAGCTGATGGCTGCAGCAGGAATTGCGCATCCGAAGAATCTTCACCGCTCCTTTATATACCGCCGTGTAAGTGCAGGCCAGATTCAATCCTATGCGGAAGCCTATCCTTATATCTTGCGCGGAGCATTGCTTGAAGCCCCTTATCCGGAACAGTACCAGCTGGATATGGCAAACAGCAGTGAAGAAACATTTGACCCTTCTATATCCTATGCATAATCACTATCTTTACACTACACACGAATAACCACACACATGACCATATCTATTATTGCAGCGCTGGATGAAAATAATGTAATTGGGAAAGACAATAAGCTGATCTGGCACCTGCCTGCTGATCTGAAACATTTTAAAGAACTCACGACAGGGCATCACCTGATTATGGGCCGGAAGACCTGGGAAAGCATAGGAAGCAAGCCTCTCCCAAACCGAACCTGCATCGTCATTACCCGCGATAAAAATTACAAAGCTGAAGGGGGCATACTAGCATACTCATTGGAAGAAGCATTGTCTTTAGTCAAAAACGATGAAGAAGTTTTTATTGCCGGTGGAGCTGAAATCTATAAACAGGCCATGGGGCTTGCACATAAATTGTATATCACCCGGGTACACCATTCTTTTAATGGGGATGCATTCTTTCCTGTCATCGGAAAAGAATGGTTCGAAGCCATTAATAACGATTTTGAGAAAGATGAAAAGAATAAATACGATTTCTCGCTTTGTGAATATGAAAAAGACTGATTTTTTATTACCTTGCCTGCATATTTTCCCATAATTATGAAGAAAGTACCCGGATTTTCGCTATTTCTCATCCTTGTAGCTACATTATCCATCCCATTCATTTCTTCCTGCAGCAAGAGCGATCGTTCAAAGGATACGGATTTGCAAAGTGCAAAGGATATGAGTCTGGCTTATGCCATTCAGAATGACATCAACCGTCAGCTAAATGTTTTTGCAGGCTCACAGCCCGAATTAAATGCAGTACCTGGACCTGTGGTTTCCAATCCCTGTGGAGGTACGGCTGTAACAGGGGCAGTCTTCCCTAAAGTTGATTCAATAAGTTATGGAATCACCGATTGTACGGGTCCTGATGGGGCAAACCGGAGAGGGACATTGGTTGCTACATTTACCGGAAACTACCGTGATTCACTGACTACCATTACCGTCAGTCCCCGGAATTATTACTTCAATGGTTATAAAGTAGCGGGAGTTTTCACGATTAAGAATATGGGCATGAACTGGGCCGGACACCCCTGGTTTCAAGAAAAAGCTGTCAGTTGTTACTTCAATTATCCTGACGGAAAGCTTGTGACCTGGACTTCGACCCAGACAAGAGAAATGATTCAGGGTTGGTCTACACCAGTCGTATTCGATGATGTATATCAGCTCCAGGGTACTGCCTCCGGAACCAGTTCTGACGGGAATTATATGAATGTATATATCAATACCCCTCTTGTGTTTTCAATGAATTGTCCCTGGATTGAGAGTGGCACCCTTTATCTCGTTCCTATTAATCTCGGCAACCGTTTCATTAATTTTGGAACCGGGGCCTGTGATAATACTGCTGATCTCTGGATCTATGGAGATAAGTATAAACTCTACCTCGATTAAACCATTCCTTACGGATTTTGTCCAAAGGCGTATTCACAAATAACCAAAAAAATCATACATGAAAAAGTTTTCCTTCTTCTCAATGCTTGCTCTCTTAGGGGTTCTCGTATTAAACTCCGGTTGTTCCAAAACAGGTCCTGCTGGCCCTGCAGGATCAACAGGCCCTGCCGGTCCATCCTTATCTGGTGGTATTAACGGACATATCTTCCTCTATGATCAATATGGAGCTACCGTGCTTGCCGGTCTCGCTGGTACACGCGATTCAATCGTGGGTACGAATCAGGTAGCTGTTGCCGATTCGAATGGCTTATATAAGTTTGGCGGCCTCAATACAGGGACCTATAATTTTGCGGTTGCAAAGGCGGGTTATGGTAGTGAATTGGCACAATCTGTTCAGCTTGTAGGAGGAGGATCCGCCATTTATCATGACTTCAAAATTGCACAGATTCCAAATTTCTCTTTTTCTGCCGTAAGTGCAGCTATCAATACCACTACTAATCCTGGAAATATTGATATTACAGGAACCATTACTGCTGATACACGGACCAGGAGTGCGATCCTTTATCTAGGTAAAACAGCTTCCGTGTCATCCGCACCTGCTACCTATGAAAATTATTATACCGGTAATATCAAGGCAGGTACCACTACTACCATTACCTTCTCTATCAATCCGAATGATATTCATGACCTGGGCATCAACACAGGATCTACCCTGTACTTTGCAGTGTACGGAGCAGCCACCACATTCGCCAGTGCTTCCGTTTATCAGGATTATTCCACCGGACATAATGTGTTTACATGTATCAGCCCGACAGCCGCTAATAACAGCTTTGTAATGCCATAGCCATTTGCATTGCAGCTATAGGATTTAAATAAAAAAAAGTCCCGCCATTTGGCGGGACTTTTTTTTATTTGTTTCTGCAAAGCAACTATGCAACTTTTAACTTCGAAATCTTCGATTTATTGAGCTTCTCCTTGGCATACTCCAAAGTAATATTCAATGTTTTGATCTTGGCATCAGAAGGGATTTCGAACATTGCATCTGTCATGATAGCCTCACAAATGGAACGAAGACCACGGGCTCCGAGACGGAAATCGATGGCTTTTTCCACAATATGATCGAAAACATTCTTGTCGAAAGTAAGTTTTACATTATCCAGTTCAAACAAACGGGAGTATTGCTTGATCAATGCATTCTTGGGTTCGGTCAGGATCCTTCTCAGCGTCTCTGTATCCAACGGATTCAAATAAGTGAGCACCGGCAACCGCCCGATAAGCTCCGGGATTAACCCGAATGCTTTCAGATCCTGAGGCAGAATATACTGCAGAAGGTTTTGCTTGTCGATATTGTCGTTTTGATGAGCAGCGGTAAAGCCGAGGGTCTGACTCTGGAGACGTTTTGCAATTTTACGGTCGATCCCGTCGAATGCTCCACCACAAATGAAAAGGATGTTACGGGTATCAACCTGTATCATCTTTTGCTCGGGGTGCTTTCTTCCACCCTGAGGAGGAACGTTGACGGTTGCTCCTTCCAGAAGCTTGAGAAGTCCCTGTTGAACACCTTCTCCGGAGACATCCCGGGTGATGGAAGGATTATCACTTTTACGAGCTATCTTATCAATTTCATCAATGAAGACAATACCTCTTTCGGCAGAGGTGACATCGTAATCGGCTGATTGGAGCAGACGGGACAAAACACTTTCCACGTCTTCGCCCACATATCCTGCTTCTGTCAGCACCGTTGCATCAGCAATGCAAAAGGGGACGTTCAGCATTTTCGCAATGGTCCGGGCAAGAAGTGTTTTGCCTGTTCCTGTTTCACCGACCATGATGATATTAGATTTTTCAATCTCTATTTCTTCCCCTTTTTGTGGCCGGTTATTTTTCTGGGCAATTCTTTTATAGTGGTTGTAAACAGCAACGGACAGTACCTTTTTTGCATCATCCTGACCTATGACATACTCATCCAGGTGCTTTTTAATTTCGGCTGGTTTGAGCAGATTAAGGGCATTGGAAAGGGAGCTGTTGTTCTTTGCATTCAGTTCCTCTTTCACAATAGTTGAGGCCTGGGTGATGCACTGGTCGCAGATATGACCGCTTTGTCCGGCAATCAGGATTTGCGTATCCTGTTTGTCCCGTCCACAGAAAGAACATTTAATCTGGTTGTCTTTGGTTGCCATTACTGCCTTCTTAATCGGTTGATTATTTCTTATTAGTAGTTGACCTGTCAAGAATTTCGTCGATCATCCCGTAAGCTTTAGCTTCTTCCGCAGTCATCCAGTAATCACGGTCGCTGTCGGCATAAACTTTTTCATAAGTCTGATTCGAGTGCTTGGCAATGATATCATACAGTTCTTTCTTCAACTTGATGATTTCACGGGCAGTGATTTCGATATCGGAAGCTTGTCCTTCTGCACCTCCCAGTGGCTGGTGAATCATTACACGGGAGTGACGCAGGCCGGATCTTTTTCCTTTAGCACCTGCACACATCAGTACGGCACCCATAGAAGCCGCCATGCCGGTACAGATGGTACAAACATCAGGGGTGATGTACTGCATCGTATCATAGATACCCAGACCTGCATAAACAGAACCTCCGGGAGAATTCAGATAAATCTGAATATCTTTTTTAGCATCCACCGATTCCAGAAACAAAAGCTGGGCCGTGATGATATTGGCTACTTGATCGTTGATGCCTGTTCCGAGGAAGATGATGCGATCCATCATCAAACGGGAGAAAACGTCCATCTGAGCCACATTTAACTGACGCTCCTCAATGATATAAGGAGTCATGGAAGCTACATAGCTATCATAAGTAGTACTGTTGATGCCAATGTGCTTGGTAGCGTATTTTTTGAATTCGTCTTGAGGAAGCATAGAAAAGGATTTAGGATTTAAAAATTTTAGGATTTTAGGATTTTATTGTTGTTAGTTCAGGGAAGAAAATTCCTCGTAACCAATCTCTTTGTCTTCTATTTTAAGTTTGGTTTGGAAAAGGGTCATCATTTTTTCGTGATAAAGGCTGTCAAAAACCCGTTTGGCCTCTTCTTCTTTTTCGAGGACACGGTTAGCGGTCATGGTCAGTTCCTCTTCCGGAACATCCATACGGCCTGACTTTTCGTAATTCTGTTTTACCAGTCCTTTTACGTAAGCAATTGCTTCGTCGTTTGTAACAACGATATTATTGTCTTTGTAAATTTTGTTCTCAATCAGCTGCCAGCGAAGCGCTTCCCGGTACTGGTCATATTCCTGTTCAATCTGTTCAGGGGTAGCCGGGTTCTTGCTTACCGCCATCATCCAGCGTTTCAGGAAATTATCCGGCAGGTTAAACTGGGTCTTTTGAATAATTGATTTAACGATATCGTTTTTCAGTTTATTTTCAGAATCGTTGCGGAACATACTTTTGAGTTCATCACTCAGTTTAGCTCTGAATTCTTCAACACTATTCACCACCCCAGGGCCATACATCTTATCAAATAGTTCCTGATTCAGTTCGGCAGGGGCAAGGCGGTTGATGGATTTTACAGTCAGCTTGAATTTGGAATGCATTGCAGAAGCCTGCTCCGGGGTAATGCCTAATTTAGAGGCCAGTTCCGTGGCATCGCTGGCTATCTCTGAAGCTTCAAGCACGACATGATCACCGGCCTTGAGCCCGATCAGCTTTGCCTTGCGGGCATCATCCAATTTTTCAAGATAAAGGGTAGAAGCTTTAAAAACGCCACCGGGAAGAATTTCACCCTGGGCATCGAGTTCTACGAAATCTCCATAAACCAAATCATGTTCACCGGTAACTTCGGCTGAAGCGATCTGTCCGTAGCGACGGGCGATATCATTGGAATATTTGCTCATCAGTTCCTCGTCTATTCTGACCAGGAAACGGGTGTGTTTTTCATTCGGGCTGAACTCCACTTTGAACTGAGGCTGCAAAGCCAGGTCATACAGGAATTCAAATTCCTTGTTACCATCCAGCTCAATATCCGGATTGTTATCTTCTTTAGGAAGGGGGTTTCCGAGAATATCCAGTTTTTCTTCGTTGATATACTTATAAAGCGTATCACCCAGCAGGCGATTCAGTTCATCAGTAAGCACTGATTTTCCGTACATTTTCCGAATCATGCCAGCCGGTACTTTACCTGGACGAAAGCCCGGCATGCTCGCTTTTTTCTGATGATCACGGAGTGTCTTTTCAACTTTTCCTAAATAATCTTCAGGACCAACTTTAATTTTAATGACTGCAGTTAAAGCATCTACACTTTCTTTCGATATGTTCATTATAAGGGTAATTTACTGATTATTAAAAAATCGGAAAATATGGAGGCCAAAGATACTAATTATCCGGGTTTTAATACCCCCACCCGGAACATCGGAAACCTGTACAATTAATCAGTTATTACACACGAAAAATAGTTTTACCATCGGGATTTCAGACTTATTTAGCATTTTTGACCTATGCAAAGATCATTCCTCCTCTTTTTTTTGAGTTTAGGCTTCCTTTTTTTCTCCTGTAAGCGACAAAATGACAGGGAAGTAACCCATTCTTTCTATTTCTGGCGGACTATTTTCAATATGCAGGAAGAAGAACAGGCCGACTTAAGAAAGCAGGGGGTAACCCGCCTTTATGTTCGTCTTTTTGATGTCGCTTATGAGCCTGTTGCAAAAGCTGCTGTTCCGGAAGGGGATATACGATTTGAGACCCTGGTTGACACCGGCCTTCATGTCGTACCCATGGTCTATATTACAAACGAAGCCCTCCTGCAAACATCTGATTCCCTCATGGAGCAGCTGAGCATTCGTATCGCTTCCCGGATCCGTCAGAGTATGGGTGCCGTCAAAGGGCAGATTCCGGAGGAGATACAAACCGATTGCGACTGGACTGAATCGACCCGAATCCGTTACTTCCGACTGCTGACTTTTCTGAGACAGTCGTTCGGACCTTCCATCACACTCTCTGCCACCATCCGGCTGCATCAGGTGAAATATGCCGACCGGACGGGTGTGCCGCCGGTTGACCGGGGGATGCTGATGTTTTACAATATGGGAAAGCTGGAACTCGAGCAAGGCCCCAACTCCATCTATGACAAACAGACTGCATCTGCTTACCTTGTTAATTTTTCATCCTATCCCCTTGCCCTCGATGTAGCATTGCCGGTCTTCTCCTGGGCAGTGGTGTTCAGGGACGGTAAGGTTGCCGCACTTGTACATCAGGTGGAAGCCGGGGATATGAATATCCCTGGACTGGAGGCACTCGACAAAACCCATTACCGGGTTACCGCTTCGGTCAAATTGAAAAATATTGAATTGCAAGCTGGAGAAACGATTCGTCTGGAAGACCCTGGAACAACGGGTTGCCTGGAAGCAGCCTCCCAGATTTCTCCTTTTCTGAAAGCAAAAAAATTCTCTGTAGCACTTTTTCATCTCAAAAAGAATAAATACAACGATTATGAAAAGCAAGATTTTGAAAAGGTGTTTCACTGTTTTAATTAGTGTCTTCCTCTTCTTTACGGTAAGAGAAATTTCGAAGGCCTGTGCCGATATGGATTTCGGGTACACTACCAATGGGTATTCACTCTTCCCTCAGGAACTGATCGGTACTTCGTCTCTCTCTCCTTTCCTGTTTGAACCTTCTCAACCTTATTTTAAAGGTTTACTGAATGGGGATACGCTGAACCCATGGCCCTCCAATACCGAAGAATGGGTCGAATTTCTTGGAAAATCAGTGTCTGAAAACGATGTCAACGCTCTGGTCTTTAAGTCGACCTTGCATACAATCCTTGAACTAAAAAATGCAATAGAAAATCACAGAGGCTTTCTGAATGATACCTTGAAAAGGAACACCGGGGCGAATGTCCTCTTCACCCAAAACGACATAGAGACAGCTTCCTATCTGCTTTATGCCAAGCAGGCGGAGCCTCTGGCAATGGCAGGAAAGGGCGACTGGAACAGCAATCCCGCAAAAGACAGTATGGCCATGCTTCAGATGAGTACGATTGCCGAAGCCATGATCAAGAAGGTAAAAAAACCGTTCCTGAGTGCGCGCTATGCTTTCCAGGCGGCGAGGATGGCACATTATTGCGGACAATATAAAAGATGCCTCAGCCTCTGCAAAACCTACGCCTCATTGGCTGTGAAAGATTCTTACATAGACCGTAGTATGCAGTCTCTTCAAGCCGGTGCCATGAAACACCTGGGTGATTATGCAGGTGCACGTTATCATTTTGCGATGATGTTTGATAAATATTACAAAGAGGATTATGATTTTTACTACTCAAACTATGCTTACTCCACTCCCCTGAAATGGTCCTATGATCATGGGTTTGGATATACGCTTCCTCCGCTTGCTCATGCTTTCCCCGATTCTTCCACAGGTTACCAGTTCTGTCAAAACAAGCATGAGAAAACGGTACTGTACTTCCTGGATGCTTACGGCGGCAATTCACCAGAGGTGGAAACCATGAAAAATATCTTTGCTCTTGACCCTGGATCTGAATATCTGGATGTGCTGCTCATCCGAAGCTTCAGTGAGATAGAAGCCAGTGGTTTCTTTCACAAGAGGAAAATGAGTCCCAAAGAACTTAAAGATTATCATTATGACGGAGAGCCGCTTGGCCCATTCCGTAAGTTTATCACCGATGCCCTTCATAAAGGAGGATTGAAACGCCCCTATCTTTGGGATTATGCATTGGGTCACCTTGCTTATATGCAGAAGGACTATGCAGCCGCCAAAGCTGCTTTTGCAGAAGCAATCCGCTTAAGTCCGGCCAATGTCCCAACCAAGGAACAGGCTGCTATTATGGAGATACTGATGGAGGTAGAATTGGCTCCCCGAATTGATGCAGCATTTGAATCGAATGAACTTAAGCAAATGAAATTGCTGAGTCCCGTTTGTAAAAAAGATGACCGGGAGCGTTATCTATTCCTGCGCCTGGCTCAGCGCTATGATCAGCAAGGTGATTCTGTAAAAGCCATTTGTTGCTATTCCCAGACATTCACGGCAGTGGAACTGACCGACCAGGCTGAAACACATCCGCTGGTAAAGCTGCTTGACTGGCTGAACAAAGCTGACAAGAGCGAGTATGAGAATTATCTGGAAACCCGGTCTGGGCTTACCACGGGGGAGGTGAATGAAGTATTGGGTACTGTTTACCTCCGGGCAAACCGGCTCTCCGAAGCGGCCTCTTGTTTTTCACAAGCAGGAAACCTGCCTCCATTACCTGCAGATCCTTTTTTGGCAAGATTGAACGACTGTCACGATTGCGATTTTGCTGAGAAGAAGGGAACCGTTTATACCAAGCTTACCCTTGTGCAGCATCTGATGGATCTTGAAAAGCAAAGTAATACAGATGGCCCTGCCCAAGCGCAAGCAGCCTTTGAAGCAGGGAATGCTTATTACAATATAAGTTACTTCGGAAATACCTGGATGAGCCAGGCTTATTTTCGTTCTTCCTGGGACAGCACCGATCAGTATATGGATTGCAGCACGGCCCGCTATTTTTATGCCAAGGCTCGCAAACTGAGTGACGACAGGGAATTTCAGGCTAAATGTTCTTTTATGGAAGCCAAATGCGAACAGAATGCATTTTATCAGGCCGCCAAAATCTGGAATAATTCTTATTATGTAAATCAGAAAGGTCACTCCCAGGCAAATTTCTTT
>Ga0207068_1099_pt1 | contig 24580 bp, 20 predicted proteins | sample Alteio_BWMinCont_23_FD_153475 | JGI IMG/M metagenome (GOLD analysis project Ga0207068, IMG submission 153475) | Enriched cells from forest soil in Barre Woods Harvard Forest LTER site, Petersham, Massachusetts, United States -... | ecosystem: Environmental > Terrestrial > Soil > Temperate forest >... | reverse complement strand
CGTATTGGAATGGAATTTGGTGGATGGCGAACGGTTAGACAGTGAAGGTGTTTGGAATGCGAGCTCAGTCATCGCAGGCGCAACGATTGATGGTGCTATTTGCGTCTATTCTTACAGTTCACAGATGAAGAAGTTACTTTTTCGGCCTAATGTTTATGGTCGACTCGATATGTTAATTCAATCACAATTCCAATCGAGTTATGGATTGGCGCTTTATGAGAACTGCAACCGATTCCAAGCGATTGGACAAACACCTTGGTTCACCATTGCGCAGTTTCGAAAATTAATGGGCGTCGAAGATGGAAAATACAAAATTTTCCGTGATTTTAAAACCCGAGTATTAGATAAAGCAGTGGAAGAGGTTAATAAATATGCTCCTTTAGAAATCTATCCGCAGCTTCGTAAACAAAATCGTAAAGTGGTATCCATTCAATTTTTGATAAAAAAAGCAAAAGAAATAACAACTGTTAATACAGAGAATGAATCCTTAAAACAAACGAGTCTGACCAACCTGTTGAAAGAACAATTTGGCTTGTCTGCTAAACAAGTTCAACACGTTGTTGCAGAATACGAAGAAAAATATATCAAGGAAAAAATGGATCTCGTTTTATTGTCCACGAGTTTTAAAATAGGCAAGATTAAAAACCCTGCTAAATATTTATTATCCGCTCTACGTGATGATTATCAACGAACAGAGGTGAGTGTAGTACACATTCAACCAAGCCAAGAATTTGGTGTGAATACGAATAGTGATGTGGAATTACAAACCAAATACAGGCGATTTCAAGAATCAAAAGTATTCAATTTATTTAATAATGAATTATCCGAACAAAATAAATCAAACGTGATGAGTGAGTTCGAGAAATTTTTAGTTGGGATATATCAACAAGTCTATTTGCGTGAAGGCTTGGAGAATATCCTGATTCAAGAACAACTCTGTCTTTTCTTAAAGAAAATGAATCATGAATTGATAATGCAGGTACCATCATACAAAGAATGGTTGAATGATATAAATCCTGTGACATCCGGATAAACCAACGTAGATCAATATTACATTACGTTTTTTTTAATCGGGACGTTGCATTTGTTCTATGTCCTATCATTTTCCAAATTAATACACTGAAAAACGATAAGCTCGATAAAATCACTATAAACCACATAACTGCAGTGAACCCACCTAAAAAAATCTCATTAAAAACAGTATGCATAAATTCATTCATAACAGTATGTAATGAGTCGGATGGGGTAGAAATTATTTTTTTCAAATAATTCAATTTAGCAGCATCGATTTGTGCTCCATATGTTTGCGATAGTTGGTTTAGCGAGTTAGACGTAAAGAAATGATAGGTGACTACTGCGATGGCAAGTCCGATCGAACCACCGACATTGAACATCGTAACAATCGTACCTGTTGCAGCGCTGATGCGATCGGGCCCTACCGCGGTTTGTGCGGCTATAATGGGAACAGTATTACCAAGTCCCCACATGAACCCCAAACAAATGAATGCAATGATGACATACCATAAAGGTGTAGTGCTGATAAAAAAGAGTTGTAACGTTGCTGCAACAAGCGCAATTATTAATCCTAATAGAATCGTATTAACAATGCCTAATCGTGAAATAAGCCATCCAACAAAAAAAGCGCCAGTAAATACAGCAATGGGAATCGCAAATAAAACGAGACCGGATAGTTGCACGGATTCATTACGAATGATTTGTAAATAAAGTGGATCGAAAAATAAAGTCACAGCACTCAAAACACCTGCTAGAAAACAGAGTAGGCTACCCGCATAAAATAATAAATTAGAAAAATCCCTGAAGTCGATCAATGGATTGTCTTGTTGTTTTTCAACAAAGATTAATAATGCAGTAGAGACAATACCGATAATCAAATAGGTTAAGGTAACAGAATTATTCCAACCGCCTGTTTGACTGTGAATCAGACTTAAGACAATGCCGCCCATTGCTAATGTTAAGAAAACCATTCCTTTGATGTCTAAAAATGATTGTTTCTGTTCTACAGAGGATTCATTAACAGATTTAAAACAAAGAATATAGCCTAATAAAATAATGGGTATGTTAATAAAAAAAATCCATCTCCAACTCCAGTGCATTACAATCACGCCACCTAATACAGGACCTAACGCTAGAGCAATACCACCCATACTTCCCAACCAGGCAATGGATTTTCCTCGTTCTTCTTTAGGAAATGATTGCGGCAATAATGATGGCCCTAATGGTAAAACGATGGCGGCACCAATTCCTTGTAATAAACGTCCGAAGATCAACCAATCAATAGTGGGAGCTAACCCAGCAACAATTGAAGCAACAGCAAAAATCCCTGATCCAATATAAAAACAACGTCTTCGTCCATACACATCACCTAAACGTCCCATGATGGTCGCTAAAATACAGAGTGCCAAAAAATAAATATTCATCACCCATTGCAGTGAGGTTAAATCAGTATGTAATTCTTGTTGTATGGTGGGCAATGCAACATTAACTACGGTGTAATCTAGATAACATCCGAATGAGAGTAATGCTATCCCAATGAATGCAAGCCATTTATTTGCATATGTATTTAATGTTTGATGTGATTTAACCATGTGATTCCTCTCAATTTACCAAGCAGAACTTAACCGAGTAGTTTATTCATAATACTCCTTTGAATAGGCGAGAAGAATCAGCTATACTGAAAATCTATGTTTCCATATGGATACAATAAGGCAATAATAACCTATGTTATTAGATGAAATGGAAATATTCTATTATGTCGTTGAATTGAAGAGCTTTTCTAAAGCAGCAGCTCGTTTGAATGTCTCGAAATCATACATCAGTAAAAAAATGACTAAGCTAGAACACGAGTTAAAAGTTCATCTGATAACTAGAAGCACGCGAAAACTTACTCTTTCTGATGCTGGTGAAAATTTTTACCGATATTGCGCCAACGTTGTTCGCGAAGGATATGATGCTTATTCGATGTTAAGTGAATTGAAAGGCAAGCCATCAGGACTCTTAAAAATGTCCATGCCTCCCGCACTGGGGTTAAATCTGATCTCGCCGATGCTACCGCAATTTCTTTCTCACTATCCTGAAGTGACATTGGATATCGAGCTCGAAAACAGACTGGTTGATATAGTAGAAGAGGGTTACGATCTCGTGCTGCGTTCTGCCATACTCGAATCTTCAAATTTAATTGCCCAGCGAATTTTTTCTATCGATAATATTGTTTGCGCAACAAAAAAATATTTAAGTAGTCATTCTGCTCTTAATGTCGCAAGTGATTTGGAAAAGCATAATTGTGCTACTTATAGTTATTCTAAAACAGCCCGTCATGTGAAGTTAATTAAAAATAACAATGAAGAAATGATTCACGTACAAGGAAACGTAATGTCAAATCATTTGGATTTGATAAAACAAATGGTTTTAAATGATGTATGTATAGGGATATTACCTCGTTTTATGGTAGAAAACGAATTGAAATTAGGAATCATAACGCATTGCTTACGCGCTTATCATTTACCAGTAAGTCAATTATATGCTGTATATCCTGAAAGAAAATTTATGTTACCGAAGTTACGCGTATTTTTAGATATGTTAAAAAATAAGTTAGATAAAAAAATATAAATTGAATTGATTATAAGTCCACAGACTTGTATAAGAATCAAAAGGTATAATAGAAATTCAACGCGTTTGAATAACTCATTGGAGATTTATGTATGAGAACATTTAGTAGGGTAATGTTAATTGCATTACTATCAACTATGACTGCAACAGCATTTGCAGACGGTTGTACAACAACAGGCGGTTATCAACAAGGCGATCATTATTTTGGTAAAACACAGTGTCAAAAAGCGGATTTGTCTCAATTAATGGTGAATGGCCAATTAAATATAAACCAGGTTAAAGTAAATAACGATGCTATATTTAATGGTACGGTTGAAGGCTATGATTTGTTGATTAAAGGGTCTTTAACGATCAATGGCAAAACGACTTTAAATAAAGTAAAAGTACTTGGCGCAACCATTATTCATGGTCAAACTACATTAAGTGATGCGAATTTACAAAATTTAAAAGTGAATGGTAAATTGATTGCCAGTGGCAGCCAATTTGCTGATACGACTGTGAATGGTAGTGTTAATTTACGCGATATTGTCATTAAAGGTAACCTGACTGCTAGCACTGATCTTGCAGTATTAAATGGTGTGAATGTACAAAGCATCCAGATGACAAATTCACAACCCAAAAAATCACAAACCGTGTGTTTAGAAAAAGCGTCCCATGTGCAGGGCGATATTCATTTTGAAGCTGGCAATGGTGTGGTGTATACCAGCGGTGCTTCAAAAATGATGGGCCACGTGACTGGCGGTAAAGTGATTGAAGGTGCATGTCCGAATCAAAGTGATGTTATGATTCAATAATTGAAATAACCGGCGATCACAATTGCCGGTTTTAAATTGTCTGCCTAATAATAGTTTTATATTAGAAAACTGATGTTAATTTATTCAGCATTTTTTTATTCACATAAGTCGCTCACAAAATACGTTTTATTCATGGTATAAATAAACTATCAATATAAGGTTAACCCTAAATAGTAAGGAGTAAAATCCATGGCTGAAGGGGCAGAGCTACATATCGATGAAAACGATAGTTTAGGAAAAAAAATAGGCGTACTTGCCGCAATTCTTGCTGTATTACTAAGTCTTTTCACCATTTCAGCGCATCGTGCTCATACAGAAACAATTGAATTACAAAACGAAACAAATGATTTATGGTCATATTATCAAGCCAAGCGCATACGTTCTTATCAACTTGAAATGAATTCAGATTTACTAGAGGTGATTTCCTCCGCAAATCCAGAAAAAACAAAGCTTATTAAAAATTACGCCGACAAACAAACTCAATACAAAAAAGATCTTGAGGAATTAAAGAAAGAGGCTGAGATTTCAACACAAAAAGATTTGATTATCCAAAAGAAAGCACTCTATTTTGATTTTGCTGAGGGCATTCTTGAAATTTCACTTATTCTAAGTTCTCTTTATTTTATATCTCATAAAAAATTATTTCCGAATTTAGGTTTTATATTTGGATGTATCGGTACCGTTGTCGGAGTGATCGGATTTATGTTATGAGAAAACGAGTGATAATAAATACTGATGAGGCTTACATATGATTCAGGAAGTGACCACAACCTCATGGGGTAAACGCATTATCAATGCGTTCTGGGGCGCATTAGTTGGTATTGCACTTATATTCGGAGCTTTCTTTCTTATATTTTGGAATGAAGGAAATGGTCTTCATACCTCACAAGCATTAGCACAAACGGAAAAAGTACTGATTTCGGTACCTAATAAACCCATTGATCCAAAAAATAATATGCATGCAATTTATACTAGTGGCTTAGCCACTACTGAAGATATTTTGTCAGATAAATTATTACAGGTGTCAGAAAAAGCAATTCAACTCAATCGTAAAGTTGAAATGTATCAATGGAATGAAAAAGTCGAGACGAAAACTGAAAAAAATATGGGTGGTTCTGAGCAAGAAGTAAAAACATATAGCTACAACAAACAATGGTCAACAGATCTCATCGATAGCAGCAATTTTAAAGAACAAGCGGGGCACGAAAATCCCTCATCGATGCTCATTCAGCCTGAAATTCAATATGCAAATAAAGTGACTTTGGGCGATTATATTTTGCCATCGGATTTGATAAAACAAATAAATTCTCCTAAAAATGTTGATTTGAATAAAGTTGATATTCAAGAATTAAAAAATCGCTTTAATAAATCCGTACATCTTCAGAGTGACCAACTGTATATTGGAGAAGATGATCAAACTCCAAAAATTGGAGATACCAGAGTCAGTGAGACTGTTGTATATCCACAAAATGTCAGTGTAGTAGCTCAACAATCGGGTGATACATTGCAAGAATATATGGCGCCTGCTGGGCATGGAGTCAGTCTGCTAGAAATGGGACAAGTATCGCCAGCAGTAATGATACACAACGCAGAAGTAGAAAATCGAATAGTGATGTGGTTATTGCGTCTTGCTGGGCTTATCATGTTGATTATTGGTTTAGCGTTGATAATGAGCCCAATTTCTGTCTTAGCTGATTTTATCCCTTTCTTTGGAAGCTTGGTTGGATTCGGGACTGGATTTATTGCTTTCACCGTAGGTGTATGTCTATGGATTATTGCTATTGCCATCGCATGGTTTATTGTAAGACCATTGATGTCAGTGTGTATCATTATAGTTTCAATCGTTTGTGGATATTTATTCTTTGCTTATAAAAAACGCGGCCCCACGAAAAAATAATCTAATCAGAGTATAAATATATTTTTTGATGATACAAAAGTTTAAAGAAACCAAGCCACATTTTATTTGGTGTTTTCACTTGTGCACTCAGTACTGAATTTCACAATCGCATCCGATGTAAACCCTAGTGATTTATAGCACGCTGCTGAATCGTCTTCATAAGCGCAATCAGCATATTTAATCAATGGCACTTTCATTTTGCTCGCGACGCATTTGGAATTGATTAGTTGGGTAACACAAAATTTGACTGTTGTAGTATATTCATTTTCCGTAATTCCTAAACATTTCGGCGCAGCACTAGCATCCACATTACTACAGGATTCAATTTTAGTTTCCGTTACAGGTGGAGCGTGTTCTTTGAATTTTTGAATCATACACGCACCCACAACCATGTTTTCATCATCGGTTGTTTTGCTTTCATCTGCATATGAAGGCATAGCACTCATTATCAATAAACTCGCAGCTAATCCAGAAATTAATTGATATTTCATATGGATATATCCTTTTATGAATTTAGAGAATAATGAGCAAGTGAGTAGATATATAGCATTATAACATGAAATAGTTAGTCGATATGGAGCTGTGCTATTCGTTAAACAGCGTCAACAGATTCTAATACTTTCGCTGCAGCCGAATCCTCAAAACGTGCACTGGCCTCAATATATTCCATCACCGTGTTCACTTGTTTCCATCGACCAGCACGCATGATGGTTTGAATGGATGCGTGAGCTTGTGCGCTACTTGTTGCGAGTCCGCGACGTAAACTGTGTGGTGTAATGTTATCTATATTAGAAAGATTCGCCAAGTGAGCGCAGCGTTTTATAATGTGGTTGATTGACAGAGGAGTGAGCGGTGTATCACTTATCGAATTATTTTTTAAAATACCACGAAAAATAGCGCCTTCTTTAATGTTAGATTGAGTTAACCAATTTTTTAATGCTGTAACAGGACATAAAAAATGGTTGCCGTATGGGATCGCACAAAATTGTCCTTCATGTAATTGATCGGTTTTGGATGAAGGCAGTAAAATTTCAATACCTTCTTTTTGCCAAGTGATATGTTCGTAATAAATATGAGTAATCTCACTTCGCCGCAAAGCGCCAAAAAAACCAATCTGTAAAATTGCAATATCACGAACAGATAATAATGACAAATCTTGCGATAATGCTTCTACCATTTTTTGCAAGTCTTTAGGTAAGAGCGCATAGGATTTTTCTTTTGGTTTTCCATGAATCCGAGTAATACCTATCATTGTTTTAGTCACTAAAGGATGATTCGTTGGGTCAGGAAAGCCTTGATAATTGTGCCAATGTTTTAAAGCAATTATTCGTCGTGATAACGTTCGCGTATTCAATTTTTTCTGCAAAAAATTGTAAATAATTCACAATCCATTCTGGCGTTGCTGGGAGTTTTCCACCCCATGTTTCATAATGTTTTATATCACTTCGATAGGCTTTCCGCGTATTATCGCTAGTCGCGGCTTTTAGATAAGGATTGGAAACCCAATGTGTCATGGAATTGTCATCTGGTAAAGCCAAGTTTTGACTAGATTGGATAGAACATTGAGGTGTTTTGATTTCATTTGACATCGTCTTTGTTGTCTCACTCTTTTCTAAAATTAATAATATGTTAACATGTTTTTTAATCATCAACTTACGACTTTTATAGTAAATGCCGTTGAATTTGATGGTCAAGCGTAGCTAATAATTTATTTCGTGTTTTTAAATTTATTTTTTCATCAGACCACATCTTTGAAAGTTCAGCTCTCTCAATTTCAATAATTTTTAGTAAAAACGATACATCATCTTTCATTTCTGTTTGTTCATCATGAAAATGGTTTCCATCGTGTTCCAAAATTCGGGATTCCAAGTGATCTTTTAACATTTGATATTCATGAATATGCTGAGATACTTCGGTCAATAATTTTTTATTTTTTATTTTTGTTAAGCGTTTTTCAAGCCAATTCAGTGCTGCAGTGAGCATTTGCACTCGAGCTTGTAATTCTGTCATATGTTCGTTATATCTATCAGATTGTCCCACTTTATCAATTCCCAATTTTTTAAGAATAAAAGGGAGTGATAACCCCTGTAACACAAGAGTTACAAGAATAATCCAAACCACAATAAAAACCACTAAGTCTCGCGGATCAATTCCATTTATTTTCAATGTTAAGGTAGGAATAGCTAAAGCAGCTGCTAATGATATTCCACCTCTAATGCCTGCACATGAAATAAAAAATGGATATTGCCATGGTGGATAAGGATCTTTTTTCTTAAGATAAGGTAATAAAATTCTAGGTAAAAAAATCATAGCGCCATATACCCAAATGAAACGGCCTACAATAACTACAAATGTGATTGATGATACGTAGATGATCAAAGTTTCTAGAGAAACTGATGAAATTCGAATAAATGTAGATCGCATATCTAAGCCGACCAACAAAAAAATTAATCCTTGGATTGCAAATGCAAATGTAGGCCATATTGATAAAGAAATTAATCTATATTCTGGAGTAAAACGTAATGTGAATTTATTTCCTATCACAAAGCCAACAACTGCTGTTGCAAGAATTCCTGTGCCACCTAATTTTACTGCGGGAAAATATGCGATAAAAGGTGTAATGAATGAAGCGATAACATGTAATGAGGTATTTGAAATTTTTTCTCGTAATCTTCCTAGAAAATAACCTAAAAATAATCCATATAATGTTTCACAAATCAGTATAGCGACAAAGCCGAAAAATGCATGCGTTACAGAAAACTCATTAGTCAGCGCAGCAGCTAAAGCGAATCGAAACAAAGTTAAAGCTGCTGCGTCATTAAACATGCCTTCACCTTCAAGTATGATAAAAATGCGTTCAGGTATTCGGAGTTTTTCAGCAATTGCAACAATGGCTACATTGTCAGGTGGTGAAATAACTGCTCCTAAAACAAATGCTAAAGGCCATCCTAGTTGTGGAACTAGAGTATGAATGACTATTGCGACTAAAATAGTGATAAATAAAACGTGTCCAATTGATAATAAAGCAATGGGTCGAATTTGTTTTTTTATATCTCGCCATGAGCTGAACGCGCTTATTTGATAAACTAACAACGGCAAGAAAAAATTTAAAATAAGTTTAGAGTCTAGATTAATCTTAGGAAAAAAAGCGACAAAACTTAACAGCATTCCTGCAATAACAAGAATTAATGCGAGAGGAACAGAAGATTTCTGAAATAATTGACCTAGTAAAACGATAATAGCAAACAAAATAAGGTAAAGTGTAAATTGGTCCATTAGTTCCTTAGTCAATCTAAATAGGTTTTCCGCTAAATAAAGCTTTATCTTAATAAATATCGTTAAGGTGCTGCCAAGGATCTGTTCATTATGAGCGAATCGTTTGTTATGATCAACTACACCTTGATGTACATAATAACGCTTATCTATAGATAGAATAATTTTATTTTAAATTGTAATGCTTTTAATACAACGGTAAGCTACATACTACGTAGAACTAAAATAGGGAAGTTAAACATGAAGATTGCGCTCATCGGCCTAGGGAAAATGGGCACTGCTTTGGCCAAACGAGTGCTATTACAGCACTTTGATTTAACTGTTTTCAATCGCACGTCAGAAAAAATGCAGCCATTGATACAAATAGGCGCAAAAGGTGCATCATCACTACAAAATGCTGTAAAAAATGCAGATGTGATCATCACTTGTCTTTTAGATGATCAAGCTGTATTAGAGTCAGTGGGCACATTCATTAACGATATGCCAAGTGGTGCAATTCATATCGGCACATCCACTATTTTGCCAGAGACATCTAAAAAACTGACGTTACTCCATGAGCAGCATCACCAACTTTATCTGGCTTGCAATGTATTAGGAATTCCTAAAGTAGCAGAACAAGGTCATCTTACGAGTATTGTCGCAGGTAATCAGCATGCTATACAGCAATGCGATGCTATTTTTAAAAGCTACTCGTCCACTATCATACCCGTCGGTGATCATGCCTATCAGGCCAATGTTTTTAAAATATGCGCCAATTATATGTTGGCTACTGCCATTGAGGCTATGGGAGAGATTTATACGTTTGCTGAAAAAAGCGAACTTAATATAGACGTCGTACATAAATTTTTTCATCTCGTTTTTGCACATCCAGCTTACAAACTTTACGTAGATAAAATCAAAGACCGCAATTTTGACGAAGTTAATTTTGAATTAACTGGTGGTATGAAAGACATGAGCTTATTTCAACATGCGTTTGCACAAGTAGGTGTAGTACCTGATATTATCAATATCATTAAAGATAAATTTATTACTGCAATAGCATATAATATGAGTCACAAAGATTGGAGTGCAGTCACAGAGATAACACGAATGGGTGCAAATATTTAAGGAGAACACGATGGCGCGTCTCGGTGTGACATATCAAGATATTTCAAATGCGGCTAATGAATTAAATGGCTTGGGCAAAAGTATCACGATTGAAAATATTCGTGTTCACTTAGGAACCGGTAGTATTGGCACAATCAATAAATATCTTCGCCAATGGCGGGAAATCCAAAGCTCAACCAGTAAAATTGTATCTAAAGAAAATATCCCAGAAGAATTAGTTTCATTGATGAAAGGATTATGGGATGGCGTGATTACACAATCGATTAAACGATTTGAGCCAGTCGAAATCAATTATCAAAATGAAATCACTGACCTAAAAATCGAACTCGAAAAATATCGCAACAACAATGAACGATGGCAAAAACTATTTAATCAGTGGCAACAGGAAAAAATGCAGCTTGCTAACGAAATGTTAACATTAGAGCAAGCTTTAGAATTTGCGCATAAAGAAAATCAATCACTACATAGTAAATATGATAGCGTATTACAGCAATTGCAAGAAAAGCAGGTGAGAATAGAAGAGCTCCATCGATTACATCAGCAAACACAAGCGAATTTGGAACATTATCGAGAATCTGCACGTGAACAATTTGTATTAGCTCAGCAACAATTTGAACGAGAAAAACAACAATTTTTATTTGACATGAAAGAATTGAAAGAACAATTGATCGTACAGCAACGCCAATATTCAATTGTGCATCAAGAAAAGCAATTACTAGAACAATCCCATTCTGAACTCAAAGTGTCGCATTCTAAATCTAATGTATTGTGTGAATCACTTAACAGTGAGATTCAACAATTAAGAAACGATACTATTGAATATCAACAAACAAACCAACATAGGCTAAATCAAATAAATGATTTGCAAACACGAGTCGATGCCAACGTATCTGAAGTGATAAATCTACAAGGAAATAATCAATTTTTGAATCAACAATTAATAAATTCGAAAGAATTGATGTGTGATCTCCGGGATCAAAACAAGTTATTAGCCAGTGAAAAATGGGAATTGGCGCAAGAAAAAGCAATGGTGGAAGGCCAACTTAAAGAATTACAAAAAAGGATTACTGCATAGTACGAGCGCTTACGCTCTTTTTTATAAATGTTAGTGTAATCAAGTAGTTAAGTGCTTTTTCCCAAGCGAGAGACTAAAGTACACTTTTATCTAATAAACAAATTAGACGAAATTTAAACCTGACTAAAATGTTAAAATAAAACATGGTCCTAGCTTTAGGTACTTTATGAAAAGGGTTTATCGTCTCATCTATCTGAATCTATTAATTCTAATTTGCTTGAGCAGTATTGCTGCATTGAGCGGGATTTATTTTTACAAAACAAAACAATTAGTCGCAACAAATTATTGGGTCACTCATACACAACAGACTTTGATAAAAGGCTATAGCATATTAAGTGACGAATTACTCATGCGCTTAGCTACACAAAAATTTATCCTCACTGGAGAAAGCGATTACTTAAATTCTTATCAAAAATCGATTCAATCGCTGCATAATAATGTTTATACATTACAAAACTTAACCCTGGATAACGCATTACAACAAACCCGATTAGAACAACTTAAAAAATTAATGCAACAAGAATCAGACACCGTCAATTCACTGGTTGCATTTAAAAAAGATAATATATTAGATTATAGTATGCAAAATAGTATGTTACGTAAATTATTTTCAGATATTCCTAAATCAGAAATTATAACTAATAAGGTCAATAGTATATTAGATGAAGAAAAGAATTTGTTAAATAGACGCAGCGCTGATTTCGTTAATCATTTGATAGTGTTAAATAAGATTGGATTAGTTGTCGACGTTATTAGTTTGCTGGTTATCTTTGTATGTTTAGTATTACTTAATCGTCAGCTAATCACGCATTTTATAACAGAAAGAAAACTAGAAAGATCTGAAAAAAGGTTTAAGAATTTAGCTTACACGGATTCAATAACCGGGTTGAATAATAGAATAAGCTTGATTGATAAGTTAAATAATCTTATACAAAATGCAAAATTAACGTCTAATAAAATAGTCTTATTTTATATTGATCTCGATAATTTTAAAAATATTAATGACAGTTTTGGCCATCCTGTTGGTGACGAACTGTTACGATCAACCGCATCTAAAATTAAAAGTGTATTTAATGAAAATGCATATCTATTTCGTATAAGTGGTGATGAATTTGCAATTATTCTAGAAAACATAACGGATCAAAACAAAATTGTCATGCTAGCACAAAAATTGCTTGACTCATTTGCAATACCTGTCGAATTAAATAATCATAAAATAATGAATACAATTAGTATGGGAATTTGCACCTATCCAACTTTGTCAGATGATGCAAATTCATTATTAAGAAATGCTGACATCGCGATGTATAAATCGAAACAACTGGGAAAAAATAATTATCAATTTTGTAATTTAGACATGATTAATGAATTTGAAAATCGCGCACGGCTGTATCATCGGTTGCAAACTGCTGTAATGAATAAAGAATTTATATTAGTGTACCAACCAAAGTTATGTCTAAAAACGAATAAATTATCAGGACTAGAAGCGCTTATTCGTTGGAAAAATGCAGATATGGGGATAATCTACCCGCATGAATTTATTTCGATCGCAGAAAACAATGGTTTAATTATCCCTATCGGTGAATGGGTTATGCGAAGTGTATGTGATCAGGCTAAACAATGGCAGCAAGATGGAATAAATATTTCAAATATTGCGTTTAATGTGTCTATCCGTGAATTTGTTATGAGAGATTTCACCTCAACAATTTCAAATATCTTACAGGATCTTGAAATTGATCCACATAATCTAGAAATTGAAATAACAGAAACCATATTGATGGAAGAGTATTGGAGTAATTTTAATTCATTAGACTATTTAAAATCACTCGGTATAAAAATTACAATAGATGATTTTGGAACAGGTTATTCCTCTCTTAATTATTTGAATTTATTTCCCGTGGACAAGCTTAAAATTGACAAATCGTTTATTGCTCAAATCAATCAACAAAACCCTGAGCCTGTGATTATCAGTGCGATCATTTCAATGGCACATCAACTGGGAATTCAAGTTGTTGCGGAAGGGGTAGAAACTGAAATGCAACTGAACTATTTAAGACATCACGGATGTGATGAAATTCAAGGGTATCATTTTAGCAAACCTCTTTTTGTTGAAGAAATTAATGACTTTATCCTGAATCATCAATTGAAATAAAATTAATAATTATTAAAAAGAAATCCCCCGTTTCCCAGATTCAATATCATCGAGCATCAGTTTATTTAATTGTTTGGCAATGTTACCCGGGCGACCTGAACCAATTACGTTATTTTCAAATTTAACAACAGGAATCACATTTAAACTCGTTCCCGTTATCATCACTTCACTCGCTGATTGCAAATCATTTAGTGATATTGATTTGATTTCAGTTTTTATGCCATTCTCACGGGCCAATTCACAGGCTCGTATCATGGTTGTTCCTTTTAAAATGGTGTTGAGCGGTGGGTGGATGATTGTTTCATTTTTATCGACAATCATAATATTTTCTGTAGAACCTTCAGTGATCATTCCCTCAGGATCGACACCAACGACAAAATCAAATCCTCCATCAACTGCTTCTTTTTTCATTAACACATTCGGAAGATAATTACACGACTTTACCTGCGCTAGCCAGGAAGATTTAGTTGGGATTTCACTTTTCCCAATTACTACACCTTGAGTATATTTTTCAGGAGAAGGTGATTTGAGCGCTGTGATTATGATATAAAGCTGTGGTTCAATCGGGTCATATGGATTGGCAGAAAAATTTCCCGGACCTCTTGAGATAAAAACACGAATAAGGGCAGTGTCTTTGTTTGCAATTCGCAATGTTTCTAAGATGACTTCTTTAAGATAATCCATATCAAAAGAAAGATTTAAAAATATTTTACGTGCAGACGCAAACATTCTTTCTAAATGTTCTTTCATTAAATACACAGATCGATTAATTGATTTCATCCCTTCAAAAATACCATCTCCGCGATGAACCATATGATCATCCATGGGCAGTAACATGAGCCCAGGCTGTTTTACGATTCCACCTAACCATGAAGAATAAAAAGCATAATATTCTTCAAGAGAAGCGCTTTTTCTTGATGTAATACGTTGAATAAAATTAGTTTCATCAATTATGGGTATGTTCATTTTTATCTATTATCTCATCGTTTATTTAATGATTAAACACGCAGCAGCGCCATCTCGAGGAGTCGACATGCTGCCGGTCGTGTTAAATGTTTTGTTCGCCGGATTATAAATTTCTGCTGAGGCAATGACAGAAAATTGACTGTTAACACCACCCGCAATCAAAACACGTCCATCATCTAATGTTTGAGAAATGTGAAAATCACGACTGGATGTCATGCAACCTGTTGGTGGTGGAGAACCTGCACAACTATTCGTAATCGCTGTAAATGTGCTTGTTGTTGGATTATAAAGTTCAGCACTATTCTCAATTAAAAAATGATTATCTTGCCCACCAGTGATCAGCACGGTGCCATCTTGTAATAAACTAGCGGCATGCCCTTCTCTGTATGAACTCATTACACCTTTTGCTTGTGTAAATTTACCTGTTTTTGGACTATAAATTTCTGCACTGTTCAATGCTGGATTAATATTGCCGGGTTTTGCAGCCATTTGTGACGCACCACCTGTAATGAGTACAGTCCCATCATTTAACAAGGTCGCGGTGTGTCGGAAACGAGGTGATAGCAAATTCCCAACAGGTGTAAAAACCTGTGTTGTTGGATTATAAAGCTCAGCAGACGCTAATACATTTGATTGATTATCATAGCCTCCCGTAATCAACACTGATCCATCTGCCGCACAACCGCAATGTGAAATCAATGTTGCCGTGTGTTGCCTGCGCGCGATGGACATATTGCCGGTATTCGAAAATAAATTTGTTGCGGTATTATAAAGTTCTGCAGTCCCTATTGTTGAAAATGCATCACCGCCCGTAATGAGGACTTGACCTGATAATGATCCGCTCACTACAGCAGGATCGAGAAAAGTGGCGGTATGCGCAACGCGTGGATGATTCATGTTTCCAGCTGTTAGCGCAATGTTGTTATTGAGCGGTTGATAAATTTCAGCAGAATTGAGCGCGCCTGATCCCTGTCCGCCTGCGATCAATACGGTATTATTTCCCAACGTTGTCGCTGTTGCAGTCATTCTTCCTGTACTCATGGTGCTGGGAACGACACTAAATGTACCTGCGGTTGGATCATATACTTCGATTGAATTTAACATTTTTTCACTGTTATCACTGCCGCCCACCACTGCAACATCATGTGATTGCGAACAGCTCGTCAGTATAAAAAAATTGATAACTAGAAATATCACTACGAATTTATTTAATTTCATATCACCATTCCATAGGATTTAATATGCATAAAAAATAGCGTAATTACAAACTTCCCCAAATTCCACCGAACACTCCGAATAGGGCTGTAATCGATAAAATTATTCCCACTACGATAGCATACCATTTTTTTAATCGATACGATTCGGGCAGTGTGCGCAGTGCCAACAGATAGAGAAATCCAAGTACAATAGGTAAGAGTAATGCATTCATCACTTCAACACCGACACTTAGATTGACTAAATTAACAATACCGGATGCAACTAAGACACCACCTAAAATTAATACGATGGAGTAAATGCCATAAAACCACGGCGCTTCTTTAGGACGATCTTGTAAAGAACGACGGAAATTCATCACTTCGCCTAAGCCCCATGCCGCTGTCAGTGAAACCACAATACTCGCAACCAATGCAGCGCCTGTGATACCTAATGCAAATAAAACTCGGCCTGCCGTCATACCTAAACTCGGTGTAATAGCATCGCTGATTTGTTGAACTGTATCGAGTGGCGCATGCGGATTTGTTTTACCAATGGTGGCTGCCGTCACGATCAATAGTGCGGCCATAATAAGCTGAGTAACAATAGCCCCTATCGCCGTATCCCAACGTGCCAAGCGTAAATGACTCACATTCAATCCTTTATCCAATACCGCAGATTGTTGATAAAAGATCATCCATGGCATGATGACAGCGCCAATATTTCCTGCCGCTAAATAAAGATAAGAACTGTTATTCCATGGAATATGCGTAAACGCACTTAACATTTCTGACTTAATCGGTCTTGCTTCCCAGGCAACCCATATAAAAACTAATTCGAACAACCCGATTAAAATAGCGATCCGTTCAACTGAACGATAAGAACCTGTCCATGCCACCATCATTAAAAAAATAACTGTAAGAGAAATCGTTTCCCAAGCAGGAATGTGAAACAGCGATCCTACTCCAGCTAAACCACTCAACTCACTTAATATGGCGCCTACACACGAAACAACTAACGTTGACACCGATAACCACGCCCACCATTTACCAAAATGATGTTTAATTAATTCCCCGTGTCCCATACCGGTGACCAATCCTAAACGGACAGTCAATTCTTGGGCTATGTAAAGAATGGGCATTAAAATGAATTGCAAAGCGAGTAATTTATATCCCCACACAGCACCACTTTGTGCTGAGGTGATCAGACTGCCTGCATCGGTATCCGCAAGCATGACAACCAAACCAGGGCCCAACACACTTAGCCAATAAATGGGCTTAATAGTGCGCGCTGAATTCATTGCTCGGGTGGCTGCCGTCATAACTATCCCTTATTACTAAGATGAGAAAATCTTATCGCAAATGAGAATTATTATCAATTGGTTTGGCTAATTTAAATAATTTCTTTGCTTAATTCATAGATATAGCTTAATATGTGTGCAGGCTTAAGGGGCGCCTATACCCACAAAAGAGGATCTCACCCTGACGTTATCGGTTAATTCTTTATATTATTCATTAACCTTTTGTTAAGCCTAAGTGGGTAAGGCTCAAACTAAACAGAGGTGTTTACATGAATAAGCCACGCACTGCCTATAGTGTTTCTGAATGCAAAATACAGGCATCCATTTTATTGAAATCCATCCGTTCATCTGACCTGCAAAAAGCTTTAGCGTCTGCAAAATGGTTACAAATATTACCTGAATTTAAGCAAGTGTCATGTGACGAAATTATCAAAATAGACGTTAAACGAAAATCAGTCCTTAATGTCATAGCCCTAGAAAAAGGGTTTGATTCCTGGAGTGAATTAAAATGTCAGTTGCCATTTATTCGGGGCGGTTTTCTGAATCAATGGTTTAAAAATTACGACGATGCAAAATCGTATTTGCAATCAAATGGTGGATTTTTACTTCCCTATCAAAAGCAATTTTTTGTATGTGATCAGAATTATATTAATCACCTTGGATTTAACGCGGAAGACAATGATTGGAAATTAATTAATTATGATTGGGTAAAACCAAAAAATAAAGAAGCATGGCAGCATCTCTATAAAAAATGGATGAAAATCCAAGGAGAACGCCATGAGTAAATCATTTCCGAACAATATGTTCTTACAAGGCATTTGGGAACCGCTTAGATTCGAGTGTGATATTCACGATCCCATTATCATCGGAAAAATTCCTAAGGAATTAAACGGAACTTTTTATCGTAATGGTCCAAATCCGCAATATGTCTATTCTGAAAATTATCACATGTTTGAAGGCGACGGCATGATTCACGCTATTTCATTTAACCAAGGTGAAGTGCATTATCAAAATCGCTGGATACGAACCGAAAAATTTTTGCACGAACGAAACGCAAAAAAAAGTTTATTCGGCGGTATGCGTGATTTTGGCGTACGAAATGAAGCAGTGAAACATCTTTCAGGAAGTACCGCAAATACCAATGTGATTTGGCATCATGAGCGATTACTTGCGCTCAATGAAGGAAGTTTGCCCTATCAAATTGATAGACATGATTTAACTCACTGTGATGTCTATACGTTTAATCAAACGTTAGATCGCACGATGATGGCACATCCTAAAGTAGATCCTGTGACGGGTGAGTTAGTGTTTTATAGTTATTTTGGTCCCGATTTTAAAATGTTTATCGCTGACATTAAAGGAAAAATACACTTTCAAAATACACTAACCATGCCATTTAAATGTATGATGCATGATTTTGCAATCACAGAACATTTTACAATTCTTCCTTTATTTCCGTTAACGTGGGATTTTCAACGAATCATGCGGAAAGAAACCGTTTTCAAATGGGAACCTTATTTAAATACGCGTTTTGCTATTGTGCCGCGTTTCGGAAATGAGAATGATGTGATTTGGTTTGAAGACAGTCCCGCATTCGGTTTTCATGTCGTGAATGCGTATGAAAAAGGCGCTCAGGTTATTTTAGAAATGGTTGTTATGGACGACATTCCAAAAACCACGATTGCGTTTGGCGATGACAATGCGTTTTATAAAAATTATTTGACGCGATGGACATTTGATCTTAAGAAAAAAACGATTAAAAAAGAACGGTTAGATGAAAATAATGTTGAATTTCCACGCACGGATGAGCGATTCATTGGCCGGACATATCGTCATGCTTATATGAATGCGACTATCGATGAAAATCTACAACATCATTTTGATGCTATCGTCCATTTCGATATGAAAACGCATACAAAGCAAACGCATCATTTTGACAAAGACTCCTATCCTCATGAGCCCATTTTTGTTCCACGCTCAAAACAAAGTGAGGAAGGTGATGGATTTTTATTAAGTTATGTTTATCGTGAGCGACTCAATAGAAGTGATCTTGTTATTCTTGATGCACGCCATGTAGCCGATGAACCACTTGCGATTATCCAATTACCGCACCGAGTTCCATTTGGATTTCATGGATGTTGGGCACATACTCAGCTAAACTCTTGATTCATGTCATTCCAATGAAAGCGGAGACGTAGCGAGTTTTTCTTCTTTAACTCGCTTTCTTATATAACGATTTAATGGTTCCGAATAATAGGTCGCAATAATTTGGCCAAGAATTCCTGAGCACACGATTATAATAAGATATTCGAGTGCAATTAATCGCGTTGTTTGGTTAGAACGATAGAATACACTTGCTGCAAATAATACAATAAAGCTATGCGTTAAATAGATTTCATAGCTATTTCTACCAAACCAACGAATGGATTTAAACAATTTGAAATGCGTGTGCTGTGTGGCGATTAAAATACAAGCGATACCCATTTCTAAGAAAGTGACATTCAGTCCAAGTGGCGTAATACCCAAATCCAATGCCTGTTTTCTGAAGAAAAATATAAATCCAAATAATAGACAGCCTATTACAAACAACCATGAATTTTTAAATCGATTCTTAGCTGCAAAAATAGCTGCTAAACAACCGATCGCGATCCCATCCATACAAGATAAATATGAATGATCACTCCAAATATCATTGCCTGTCCATCTTGTTCTTGCGAGCGGTCCCACTAAAATAAAAATAAATAGGATCATGGTGATGTGTTTTTCTTTACGCATTAAAATACATAACAATGGAAAAAATAAATAAAATACTTCTTCGATCGAAAGTGACCATAACACATTCCAATTTGCGGGTAAGTAACCCACTTTTGCTTCTAACCAGTTTATATGAAATGTGATTGCAGAAAACCAGGCTTGTTCGAGTGACGCATTTTGAATGACAAAGCCTTTTATCGTCATCCAATGTAATACGCTTAATATCACGAGAAGTGCAATCAAACACGGCATAATTCTTGCAAAGCGCATGACATAAAATTGATTAATATTAATCGATTGAAGTTCATTCCATTTTCGAATGCAATTCGATGTTATGAGAAATCCAGAGACGACAAAGAATATCATCACACCGTAATAGCCGCTGATTAATAGCCATTTAACCCATGTGATAGAAAGTAACGATTGATTTATGGGTAAGTGAATTTTACAGTGCACTAAAATAACGGAGAGAATTGCAAAGCCTCTGATAAAATCCACCACTTCATTTCGCTGTGTCATACTCTTTAGATCTCAGTGTAAGCCTATTGTATTTATTTAATAAATTAATACCCCATTGCTTTCCCATCCGGACGACGAGGATCATTTGCACCATATAATTGTCCGTCTTCTGGGTTCAATAAAATTGCTTCCACTGCGCCCCATGTTTTTTGGGGTTTCACATTATACCCCATTTTAGCAAGTTTTTTTATGGTATCAGCAGAAAAAGTACCTGGCTCATAATCAATCGTATCGGGTAACCATTGATGATGAAAACGTGGTTCATCTACAGCGTGTTGAATAGTCATTTTATAATTGATGACATTTAATAATGTTTCCAATGTAGACGTAATAATACGCGGACCACCTGGGCTCCCTAAAACCATAAATATTTTTTCATTTTTTAAAATAATAGTCGGTGTCATCGAGCTTAATGGTCGTTTGCCAGGTTCAATCGAGTTCGCGCTATTTTGAACTAACCCAAATTGATTCGGAGTGCCGGGTTTTATTGTAAAATCATCCATTTCATCATTAAGAAAAAATCCCGTGTTTCCTGCAATCACTTTAGCACCAAAAAAACTGTTTAATGTATAAGTCACAGAAACCGCATTACCCTGTTTATCAACAATGGAATAATGTGTGGTATTTAAACTTTCATGAGTGATGTTAATCTTTGGTGTCATATCCGTTGCTGCATGATTTTTGAGAATTTTTTGTTGAATAGTTTGAGCATATTTTTTTGAAATTAATTTTTCAATTGGGTTTTTGACAAAATCAGGATCGCCTAATTGATTATTACGATCAGCAAAAGCATAACGCATCGCTTCTACTATAAAATGGACATCATGCGCAGAATGATAATTTTTTGTTGTTAAGTCATATTTTTCTAAGATATTGGTCATTTCACACAATGTCACACCACCTGAACTTGGCGGCGGTGTAGACACGATCGTAAATCCATGATAAGTGCACTGAATAGGTGCGAGTTCTTGTACGTTATATTGAGCGAAATCACGTAAACTTAGAATGCCGCCATTTTTGTTACTTGCGTTAACAATTTCCTTCGCGATATCACCTTTATAAAAAACATCAGGACCATCTATGGCAATTTTTTTGAGTGTATTGGCTAACTCTTTTTGGATAAGAAGATCACCTGCTCGATAAGGTTGATTATTTTTCAAAAAAATGGCAGCGATATTTGGCTGCTTTTGAAAAAACGAAAGTGATTGATTCAGTAATTTTACTGCATACGCTGTTAATACATAACCATTCTCTGCTAAATAAATCGCGGGACTCATCACGTCTTGTCGATTCATGGTGCCATATTTTTTAAGTGCCGTATCGAGACCCAGCACTGTGCCTGGCACGGCCACTGCGAGATATCCATTTCTTGATTCATTGGCAATAATGTTATTGTTTTTATCTAGAAACAGTGCAGCATGTGCTTTCAAAGGCGCTTTTTCACGAAAGTTTAAAACACTATTTTTTCCATTGGCAAGATGAATGGTCATGAACCCTCCGCCGCCAATGTTACCGCAACACGGATTAACGACAGCTAATGCATATCCAACTGCAACAGCTGCATCAATCGCATTTCCACCCGCTTTTAAAATATCTAAACCGACTTGTGATGCGAGCTGTTGTTCAGTGACCACCATACCTTGCTTTGTTGCTGCAAAAACAATGCCTGGGATGGCAAAAAAAAGAATGGCAAGACACATCATAAACCGCATTATTTATTCTCCTTTGCATCGCTTTCCGTGTATGTTTCATAATGAATTATATGTGATAATAGTTGCCGTGATAAGGAATTCTTGAGGGTAGAACATTGGATTTAATAGAAGCAGCTATATTCGTTTTGTTTTTGGCAATATTATCTGTCCCTATTGCGACACGTTTTCGCATCCCCTTGGAGGTTTTCCTTTTTGCGGGTAGTTGTATCACCAGTTTGTTCACAGGCTTTAGCACATTCACGATTAATCCAACGATTATTTTTAAAGTTTTTTTACCACCCATTTTATTTTCAGCCGCTTATTTTACGTCTTGGCGCGATTTTAAATTCAATCTAAGACCTATTTTTCAATTAGCATTTGGATTAGTGATTTTCACTGCGATTGTTGTGGCTGTAGTCGTTAAATTTATTTTGCCCGACTTGAGCTGGCCTGAAGCATTTTTATTAGGTGCCATTTTATCACCCACCGATGCATCTGCTGCGGCCACCATTATCAAAAAATTCAACGTACCGCGCCGATTTGTTATTGTTCTACAAGGTGAAAGCCTCATCAATGATGCTACGGCATTGATATTATATCGATTTAGTTTAGGCGCGATTATTTATGGATCTTTTTCATTTTCAGGAGCGGTAGGTCAATTTATTTTAATGTCTGTGCAAGGCATTATTGTTGGATTATGCATCGCTATCGCTGCTTTATATATTATTAAAAAAATTAAAGACACTCATGCTGAAACTGCATTCACTTTTATTATCGCGTTTTCATCCTATTTGATTGCCGAGCATTTAAATTGCTCAGGTGTTATTTCAACCGTTGTCGCTGGCATGTGCTTAGGTATTTACTTCCCTGAAATTTCTGTTACGAAAACACGTATCAATACAAAAGCAAGTTGGGATACCTTGTTATTTATTATTAATGGATTTATTTATACTCTGATGGGTTTTGAATTGCCCTCCATTATAAAAAGCCTACAATCCTATTCAATGGCCAATTTAATTTACTATGGCATTATAGTCAGTGTTACTGTCATTATGATACGTATGATTTGGATCTTTCCTTCAGCCTATTTACCACGTGCTTTATTTCCTGCGATCAAACGAAAAGATCCTATGCCCCCTGCGAAGTTTTTGTTCGCAATAGGGTGGATTGGCATGAGAGGTATTGTATCTTTAGCTGCAGCACTTTCTATTCCACGAGTAAGTACATCAGTCGCTTTTTCCCAACATATTGATTTAATTATTTTCATTGCCTATTTTGCTATTGTCACCACATTAATTATTCCAGCTTTTACTATTCCGCTATTAATACGTATGATGGGAATCACGAATTCATCTGAACTTAATGAAACGATGCAGCAAAAAGCCAAAGCTAGAATTAAAACCATTGAAGCAATTCATAAAACCGCCACAAAATTGATGCAACGAGATAAAATTCCTCAAAAAGTGTATGACGAATTTTTAGGTCAATTAGATCGAACTCGCAATGTGATCCAAACACATGTTTCTGCTCTTCCCTATTCATTACTACAAGAAGATTATATGGCCTATAAAAAATTGCTTCATGCTGGCATTCACACAGAACGAAAAGTATTAATTTCGTTGAGAAAATCGGGTGAAATTCATGATGAAGTGTTCTGGAATTTGATGGCCGAGCTTGATATTGAAGAACTTCGCTCTAATACGTTGCGTGCGTAATATTTTAAAAATAAAACCCTAAAAAATGTCAAACTAAAGAAAACGTGCGCCTTGACTGATATGCCTGTCGAATTTCAGCAGAATCAAAAAGGATTTTTTCAAGTTGCCATGCGTTTCCCGTGACTCCAAGCACAACTCTGAATTGACCTGAAAGAGGCAACCATTTTTTTATTTCTTCAAGGCTTTCTTTTGTATGAGCGTGTGTCGTATGTGCTAATGTCACATGAGGATCATATTGGGCCCATGATTTATTGAGAGCCTGTATATTATGTTTATTTAGCACAGCAACTATCGCTTTATGAAGTAAATCAACAAAACCGTCTTCTCTGTCAACTTGAAGTTGAAGCCATGTATAATTGTCTTCTTGCTTTGATTTTATGTGAGTCAATTTGATTTCAAGGCATTCATCCAACTGCCTCTCTTTTAATGCATCACTTATTTCCGTCCACAATTGTTCTTTCACTACCGTGTGGGGCAAATAAAATTGTGCCAGTGTTGCGTGTGCGAATGATGCAT
>Ga0207068_1097_pt1 | contig 24883 bp, 23 predicted proteins | sample Alteio_BWMinCont_23_FD_153475 | JGI IMG/M metagenome (GOLD analysis project Ga0207068, IMG submission 153475) | Enriched cells from forest soil in Barre Woods Harvard Forest LTER site, Petersham, Massachusetts, United States -... | ecosystem: Environmental > Terrestrial > Soil > Temperate forest >... | reverse complement strand
CATGCCCTGACCCCTTCGAGGGATACTGGAATCTTGAAGACCGTTTTCTCTTTGCTCAATCCAAGGTTTAATTGACGTTGAGCCTCTTTGAGAATCTCTTCTGCAGTATCTCCCAATGCTTCAATCTGAAGTACTGGAACCATTTTAGAAAGCTTAACGATTGTACCGTCAATATCTGTAATCCCTTCCCTTTGCATGAAGGTAGGCGTGGTAGTTAATCCATTAAGAAAACCAAGCTTAAAACCTTCTTCAATTTCTTTTAAGTTCGCTGAATCTAAATAGAGTTCCATAATTCCAGGTTGGGTTTTAGATTAATAATAATATTTTGAAGCAGGGGTTGCCATTTCTATGACATACTACGGCGGTTTCGCAGGAGTGCTGCAAATGTAATAAATAATGTAAAAGGAGAAGAAGAGAAAGGCGTGCTGATTTAATTCAGCCTCTGGGGGGTAATAAGTTCAAAGCGGGGGATCTGGACTTTGAATTGAAGGCCGTCCAGCTGACGCTGCATAGTATAAGTGCCCAGCATGGAGCCCATATCTGTTTCAAGGTTACAGGCCGACTCGTATTCATATACATCGCCAGGGAGGAGCACGGGTTGTTGCCCAACTACACCTTCACCCTCTACTTCGCTGTGTTCTCCGTTAGAGTCAAAGATAAACCAATGCCGGCGTAGAAGCTGGACAGTCTGTTCACTCTTGTTTTCGACAGAGATCCGGTAGGTAAACAAAAAATCACCCAGTTCAGGTCTACTCTGATCCTCCCTGAAAAGAGTTTCTACAGTTATCTGTATACCTTGTGTGACTTGTGTAACCATGTTGATGCAATATTTGGAATTGTTTTTTAAATAAGCAAGTTCCGTGCCGCGTTATTTAATAAAACAGCGAGAATGTTAATAAGTCGAATTGGTGATTAACAGGGTTGACTTCCTAATTTTCGACCGATGCCTGCAGGAAGCTCATGAAACCTTTTAATTCCTGGCGGAATTAATTCTTTTTACGCCAATCAGTTTGTCATACGTCTGGGCAGGAGGCCTGTAATAGATGAAAATGGTATAATCATTCTCGGTTTCATGATGGGAACCCTCTACAGGCGCTTCGTCAGCAATGTTGGAATTGTCTGACAGGATGACATATTCATAATTGTAATAACCTTGTTTCAGGTACATCACGCATTCATATCCTCTCCGTTCATAATTATAATTCATTTTGCTGTTAGAGTTGCATTGCCAATCGGTTAAACCACCCAGTATGTACATATTTCCATTCACTTGAGGGGCAGGGTAGGGAAGGAAGAAGTGAACGTAACAATAGTCTGCCTCCACATCACTGATCGTGCCTTCTTGGATTTTAATAAGAAAATTCCCATTGATATCAGGGACCTGCGAATAGCGTTGGGTTCCCCTGACCTCATCACTATTCAGATAGACCTGTACATGACCATTTTCTTCCGATATTTTGGACAAATGTTCACTTCTGGATCTTATGGTTTTGATGTCAAAATTCCGGAATTCACTGCCCCCATTAAACTCTGTTTTTTCGTCACTTGATTCATAAACGAGCTCCCTGTCGCGGAAAAAGGTTGGAGTTAGTGTTGTCAAAGCATTGTCTGTCCTCTCATTTTGCATGACCACAAGTTTTATATCATCCGGATTTCGGATATCATAGCCTGCGTACCGGAGGTCTATGTTGATACCCTGTTTCTGTAAAGCATCCGAGAGTGAAGAACCCATCTTGAAAGAAGTTTCAGGGGTGAGATCGTTTTCGTAAACCATAAACCTGCGGGTGATAATCAAATCATCCTGATTTGTATTCATGTAAACCTTTAAAAGATAATTTCCAGGTTTTAAGATGATGAGATTTTCATTTGGAAAATACAAGGTGTAATGGGTGTATTTCTGCGTGGTGAGCCCAGCGGAATAGCTATATTCATTCAGAGGGTTGTCTGTGAAACCATTGACATACTCATTGTAAGAAAGATCTGAAGGATTCCAGTCGGCATTACAGTGCACGATCGTGTAATTATAAGTCTGATATCCTGCATTGAGGTCATCAAATCCAAATTTCAGCTGATCATCCGTGTTGAAGCGGATCATAGGAGAAGACATTTCGGCGGCTTTATTATTCAACTGCACTGTTTTGATGTTCTTCTTGTACGTATGATTTTCGTATCTGAGAAATTCACTTCCATAATAATCCTCCACACTGTCTTTGTTCGGAATAACTTCCTGTTTGTTCTGACACAGGAAGGTGATCGGAATCAGGAAAAAAGCATGGAGCAAGAATACTACTCTCGAATGAATAGAAAGTGGCTTAGTAAGAGGGAGGAATGAAAGAGATTTTATCACTTTTTTTCAATGGAAACAATATTGTTTCCGTGGTAATGGTAGATGCTATCCCAGTTATTTACATCCGGGGTTTCGGTATAAAAGACAATCCGGTCGAGCTTACCCTTTTCCAGGTAATACGACCAGGGACCCGTTAGCTTGAAACATTCACCCGGGCATTCCAGTCCGGTAATCCGTATGCTTCCATCTGGATACCATTCCTTATAGGCTCCTGTCAGGTAATTTTTTTCAAATATAAGATTCCCTTCCTCATCATAGTGTCGCAAGAATCCGGTCGTATCACTTAGCTCGGTATCGATCATTAATCTCTTGGGGTAAAAGGTTTTGTAGGAAAGGTATCGGTCGTTTACAAATTCCTTTTCCTGCATGGGCTGGCCATCTTCATAGTACCAGGTGTCACGTCCTTCCCTTTTGTGATTTTTATAAAACAAGGTTCTTCGAACCCTTCCATGCTCATCCTTAACAACGAATTTTCCATCCGGTTTATTGCTGTTGTCAAGCATAAATCGTTGATAAGGGCTATCGTAATAAGAAACGGTATCGTAATTGTTTACTCTGATTTCAAATATCTCGCTCCCGATATTCGTGTATTCGAACTTCTCCTGAACAGGCAACTGATCTTTATTTAACTTATTGGTCTGACAAGAAAAAAAGCTCAGGAGGAGGAACGGAAAAATAAAGGCAAGAAAAGATTTCATTTTTTTAATAGGTAAAAATTATTCCAGGATAACTCTACCGCTTCCGGAATAGCTAGGCAAGAAGATTGCAGGATTTCCTTTGCAATATAGGTTTCCGCTCCCAAACATATTTGCCCTGAGGTATGAGGATGCTGATCCTGTTGATCTAATATAGGTATCACCTGTGCCTCCATTTTCAACGTGAATATAATTCACTGCCAGGGCTGTAGTATTAATTTGCCCATTGCCGATGTCATAAAGGTAAAGATTTTGAACAGAACCCTCCACAGTAATATTCGCGGGGCCGGTATGAATCAGGAAACTTGAATAGGTAGAGGAAACATGCATATAAATGTTTCCTGAACCTTCGAACGATTCAACACCGACCAGTGAGTCTGCACCTCCGGCGGAGGTAAGTGCATTGGTGCAAGTCACATCCCCTGCACCATAATAAAGCAGCTCACGGAGATATTTCACAGAAGCATAAACCGTGATGTGCCTTCCATAGCTCCGTACAAAATTACAGATGTTGTGGTTCTTGATGTAAAGTGTCTCAGCGGATACACTGGTTTCAATATTATCAATGAGATGTCTTCCTGCAACCACATAAAGACGTTCGACTGTATCCTGGGTTATAACCAGGTCTATTTTCCCTTCCAGAGATATCCACTTGAAGGGGCATACAGGCCTATCAGACCTTACGTCAGAGCCGGTGCTCTTCACACAGTCACACATGTTCTCCTTGTTGCAACCACCAACAAAAAGCAGAAATGGAATAAAAAAAAGAATCGCTAAAAGCTTGTTTTTTATCATGAACAATTTTTTCTATAGATTCGATAAGTAAGTCCCCACTCAAAGAATTCGGCTCTGGCAAAGTAAGTCTTAAGTTCGGTTCCAATGAGCCAGTGATCTGTAAGCTGGTAACGAAGCCCGATGTGCTGGTACATATGGGCAGTCTCACCCAAAACTTGATCATAAAAATAGAAACCCATTTCGATTGGAACGGAGATTTTGCCAACACAGAGCGCATATCCAATTTTAACAGCAGGCTGGATGTACTCCGGACGGGTCACAGACGCTGTAGTTCTATGCCTTTCCTGATAATTCGCTTCATTGTAGAAAACTTCAAAGCCAACATTCCAAAGATTTTTCATATTCCATCTTCTGTACATACTGGCAGATAAAATCCCGGCTCCGAAATAGCGCCCACCCGAAGGATTGATCTGACTAATAGCTCCGGCTGCGGTGATCCCGTAAAAGAAGTTGCGATCGCATTTAGGCAGGGAATCCAGTTTTCTGGGAGTAGGGCAGGGATTGATAGTATATCCTAAGCCGGCACAAACAGTTGGCATGTTTAGTCCCAAATTAGGCATTTTAAAAGCTCCGTTGGAGGTATGGGAAAAGCTAATCCCCATATCCATTCTTAGTTGCTTTGTAATTTGCTGTTTTAAGGTAAGACGGATATTGACAAAACCGTTAAAATGCGAACCAATTGCAACATCCTTGTAGTTTGTAATAGGATCGAAAGGTTTTTCCAGATAACTCATCCCTCCTCCTGCACGAAGGCAAAATTTAGTCCTTGTTCCACGGTTGAAAGGGAAGTCGATATAAGGGCAAATAGCATAGAGATTACCCAAACTTTGAGGATTTCCAAGATCAAAGAAAAAGAATGCAAGCCCCGGCTCCGGAAAATTAAAAAGCTGATTCCAGTAATGTTCTCCATAGGTCGGACGGGAGATTGCGAGTTCCCCGATTTGAATATGTCCCTGGGTCAGGTATTGCATTTCCGGATGGTGTGCAATGATAAACCCGTAATGAAAATAAGGAGTGACTAAAAGGGGGCTTTTGCCTGGTACACAGATTGCTCCAGAGGCTGCCGTTTGAGGATTGCGTGTAGAATCCGTCTGCGCCAGGCCATGCTTGCCGAAGAATATCAGAAAGCAGCCACAGGTAAATAAGAAAGTGCGTAGTACTGAAGGAGCCATCTTTATAAGAGGGCAAATATATTTAAAAAAAGCATTCTTTTTAAAGACATTGGGGGCAGAACCAACTTTTTATCATAGAATTCGGGTCAATTTAACCCCTTTTGCCCGGGCCTGCGGTTTTCAAGCCTAAGCTATTCCAGTCTTGAGAATGATTATCTTTAGCCCTTATTAAATGGAATAATGGAAAGAAAGCTACAGGCCTTTGCTCGTCTGCTGAAAATTATGGACGAGCTTAGGGAACAGTGTCCCTGGGACAAGAAACAAACACTTGAAAGCTTAAGGCACCTCACCATAGAAGAAACCTATGAACTGGCTGATGCAATTCTTGACAAGGATATGCAGAATATCAAAAAGGAACTCGGGGATGTCTTGTTGCATATCGTATTTTATGCAAAGATTGCCTCCGAAACAGGGGAATTCGATATAGCGGATGTAATGGACTCCCTCTGTGATAAACTCATACACAGGCATCCTCATATTTACTCGGATGTCAAGGTTCAGGATGCAAAGGAGGTTTCTGAGAACTGGGAAAAATTAAAACTGAAGGAGGGGAATAAGTCTGTACTTGGTGGTGTGCCCGTTTCCCTGCCGGCAATTGTAAAAGCATGGAGGATACAAGAAAAAGCCAGGGCTGTTGGATTTGATTGGGATGAACCAGGTCAGGTATGGGATAAGGTCAGAGAAGAACTTCAGGAACTTACCCATGAAGTTGAAAACAAGGGCCCGATCGAAAAGGTGGAAGATGAATTTGGAGATGTGCTATTTGCACTCATTAACTACGCCAGGTTTATAGGAGTCAATCCGGAAGACGCATTAGAGCGAACCAATAAAAAATTTATCAAACGGTTTCAATATCTGGAAGGAAAGGCTTCTGCAAGTGGGAAGAAGCTACAAGACATGACCCTGACTGAAATGGATGTATACTGGAATGAAGCAAAAAAGATAGATTTAAAGCCTTAACCGCTAACGTAAACTATGAGAGTTCTTGTGTTTGTTGAAACGTTTATGTCGCTTACGCTTACCTTTGTTTACAATGAATTACTTGAACTAAACAAAGAGCATACAGTAAGGGTTCTCACCACCCGAAGAACGTCGGAGTATGAGTTTCCATTCCCGGATGTTGCCGTGATTCCTTATGATATACCGGGGATCAGGAAAAAAATCAGGTGGGAGCTGGAGAAACGCGATGTAAGACTCGATAGGTCTAATCCAGGCTTTGCAGCCGAACTGAATAAGCAGATTAAAGAGTTCAAACCGGATATCATTCATGGGCATTTCGGCTATGAATCGATAATTCTTCTTGATAACCTGTTTCCTACAAATATTCCGATTTTTATTACGTTTCATGGCTATGATGCATCTTCTATGCTTCAGAAGGAGTGTTATGTTCGGAATCTGAACATGAATTTTGAGAGGTTCAATATCACCCCTCTTTGTGTTTCGAAAAATATGATTCTGGATTTAAAGCTTGCCGGTGTGAATGTATCCAGGGCAAAGATTAATCATTGTGGAATTGATACAAAAAAATTTGTTCCCAAGGGAGTTGGTACTAAAAAAGAGAAGATCACATTTCTCCAGATTGCCTCCTTTGCGGAAAAAAAAGGCCATGTATATACTCTTAAAACTTTTAGGAAATTTCTGGATTCCAGAAAGGATCCGCATCGTTTCAAACTTGTGCTAGCCGGAGGATTATACCTGTTGGATATTACTAAGAAGATATGCGGAGAGCTTGGGTTGAATGACTTTGTTGAGTTTGTGGGCCCGGTCAATCACACCGAAGCTTATAAGCTCCTGGCGAATGCAAATATATTCGTTCATCATAGCATTGTGGCTGGTAACGGCGACCGGGAGGGTATTCCTACTTCGATCATGGAAGCAATGGCAATGGAATTGCCGATTTTGTCGACCTGGCACAGCGGGATCCCTGAATTGGTAGAAGATGGAGTAAATGGTTACCTGGTCAAAGAAAAGGATATTGACGCTTATGCAGGCAGAATGAATGATATTGTTGACTGGGATCTTGTGCCGGCAAACCGGAAAAAAATATGTGATATATTTTCTAATGAAGTTCATATACATAAACTGATAAATTATTACAAAGAAGCGCTCACTCTTCAGGCTCTTCCCGTCTCTCGTGAATCCGTTAATTAATTTGAAAATGTTGAATGTCCAATCGGCGGATTCCGGAAAAGTCCCCGGGTTTTTGCAGATAAGAGAATCGTTACCTTTCGTTTTTCTCCAAGGGTATGCTTCTTTCCTGGACCAGGTTAGAGGTGGGGAGTGGAGGCTATTTGCTTCTAACGATGGCCATGTGCTGATGCCGGCTCGGATTTTCAAAAGCCGGTTTATGAAATTGGTGCAGATTCTTCATGCCCCTTTAGAACAGGGTGTCAGGTTAACAAAGGAACATGAAAAAGAATTCCTTGACGAGTGGATTCGGTATATAGACATGGAAGGTATTGCAGATAGGGTTGTTCAGCCTCCGACTCATGTTACCTTCAAGGTAGAACCAGAACAGACCATCTCTTGTGGCTTCGGAAGCTATTACCTGGCACTGGATGAAAAATCAGAGTCGGATCTTTTTGCAGGAATGCACGGAAAGCATAGGAATGTGATTCGCAACGCGGAAAAAAAGGGAGTTGAAATAAAATTCGGGAGTGGGGAGCTGACTAATTTCTATAAGCTTTATCAGAACACCATGAAGAAAGCCGGAATGTTCTGTGAACCCTTGAGTTATTTTGAGAAGCTTCGGGACTGTATGACAGAAAAAAATTTGCTTTGCGGAGTAGCCTATTTTAACAATGAGCCTCAGGGAGCTCTGGTCATGCCATTCAGTGAATTTGGAGCCTACTATGTTTATGGGGCTTCATCAGAAAAGATACAGGTGAACGGGGCAATGAATTTCCTACATTGGCTGGCAATTCTTTATATGAAAGAGCAATCTGTGAAACGCTATGATTTTGTCGGAGCAAGACTCAGTAATGTAGCTGGGACCAAGTTGGGTGGAATACAACAATTCAAAGAGAGGTTCGGAGCAGGGCTGGAAAAAGGTGTTCTTTGGAAGAAGGATATCCGGATCTGGAAATGTAAAATTTATGATCTTTTGATTGCACTTAGCTTCTTAATCAAGGGTATTAGCCTGAAAGGGGATATTATTGATCAGGAACTTAAGAAAATGGATAGGTAAGTTCTAATACTTTACTAATATGCCGTTGATATAATTTTGATAGATTAGATTAAGAAATAAAAAAAATCAACAAGGCTTATTAAGCTGGATTAAAATAAAATGAAAAGTCTGCTATTAACTTTTGATTATGAGTTGTTTTTGGGCAAAAGAAGCGGCTCTGTGAAGAAATGCCTTCTGGAGCCCACTATGAAGTTGCAACATATCCTTCGTTCCTTTGGAATAACCGCAGTTTTTTTTGTGGATACAACCTATTTACTCCAGCTGGAAAAGTACTCAAAAAGGTATGAAAAAGCGGCAAAGGATCTCGAGCTGATTACTCATCAGCTTCAGCAGCTTCAGCGGGAGGGCCACTTCTTGTATCCCCATATTCACCCTCACTGGCTAGATGCCGTATACCTGCCGGAGGAGAATCAATGGAATCTAAGCTCCATCGCGCGTTACCGTTTTCACCTGGTTTCGATGCCTGAAAAGGAGATGTTGTTCGCAGAATCCAATCGGATTCTTTCCGAAATTCTGAAACCTTCAGGGGTGCCCTATGAGTTCAGGGCTTATAGGGCCGGAGGGTGGTGCATACAACCATTCGATGATTTTGCCCCATTTTTTAAAAAGTATGGAATAAAATACGATCTCTCCGTTTTGAAAGGTGATAAATGTGAATCGACACTACGCTTTTTTGATTTCTCTCAAACTTCTGCATTGCCAGATATTTATCGATTCTCTTCGGACATTACAAAGCAGGATCTAAACGGGGAAATAAGTGAAGTATGTATTTCTATGTTGGAGGAGACTGATTTTATAGGTGACTTCAGCAGCCGGGTGTTTATGAAACTGCTTCCTGATAGCTTTAAACGTAGCATGGGAGATGGCTTGAGTGCGGAGTACAAAGGATCCCAGTTTGAAACAGAAGTGAAAGAAGATCAGGTTGGCCCGGTGAAAGAGATGGTTTCAATAGAGTTGCTCACTTCTATTAGTCTGAATAGATACCTGGATTATCTTTCTAAGAATGAATTTATGCATTTCATAAGTCATCCTAAAATGATATCTCCTCATAATCTGGATACATTGAAGCGGTTTCTTACCAAAGTGGTTTCAAAATATAGTGTAGAAACGGATTTCAAAAAGATTTGTCCCTGATGAAGAAACTGTTAATTGTAGTTGGAACACGTCCTAATTTCATAAAGATCACTCAGTTTAGGGAAGCAGCAAAGCGTTTTCCCTGGCTCCAGATAGGGATCGTTCATACAGGTCAGCATTATGACAGTAAGATGGCTGATGTTTTTTTTGAGCAGTTTGGACTGGTGCCGGATTATTTTCTGAATGTACCTCCTGGTACTGCGACGTTTCAGATGGGAACGATAATGATCAGACTTGAACAGACGATTCTCGAGTTTGGGCCGGATCTTGTGATGGTGGTGGGTGATGTGAATTCTACATTTGCATCCGCCTTGACAGCCAATAAAATGGGGATACCATTGGCTCACCTTGAAAGCGGGCTTCGAAGCTATGACCGGACAATGCCTGAAGAATTTAACCGGGTATTAACTGATTACCTGAGCGATTATTTTTTTGTAACGGAACAGAGTGGGATTGATGCCTTGATTTCACAAGGGGTAGATAAGAACAGACTTTTTTTTGCAGGAAACACGATGATTGATACACTCGTGGCCTTTGGCCGACAGATTGAAACATCAGATGTACTGGAAAAACTTGGGCTATCTCCGAACTCCTATGTGCTTATGACGATGCACCGTCCGGCTACTGTTGACTCTGAGAAAGGACTGGAAAAGCTTCTTGGCCTTATCAATCTGGTTACGGAACGGCATAAACTTGTTTTCCCGATTCATCCCCGTACGATGAAAAATCTCAAACAGATGGGTTTTGGGGATGCATTTCTAAAAAACAGGAATCTACTTCTGACGGACCCACTTGATTATTTTTCTTTTCAAAAACTAATATCAGATTGTCGCTATATACTAACAGATAGCGGGGGGATTCAGGAGGAATCGACATTTCTGCACGTCCCTTGTCTCACTTTCCGACCGAACACGGAGCGCCCTGTTACTTTGGAGCTAGGATCGAATGAACTGGTACCCTTTGACTTGTCGGTGATTGCCTCCAGAATTGAAGCGATTGAAAATGGAAGCTTCAAAAAAGGGATAACCCCACCCATGTGGGATGGCCATGCAACGGAGAGAATCGTTAAAATTATAGCTGAAACGATTTTAACAGAAGAGGGTAAGCGGTGATCGGAGGATTTGCCTCTACCGTGAACCCCTCACAGCCCAGGTATTCAGGTAATTTGGTTACCTTTGTGATCCTTTTAATTAAATAATTATTTGTGGCACTGAAGCAGGAAGTCGAAAAATTCATCTCCCAAAGCAAAAACCTCAGGGTAGCGGTGATTGGAGAAACCATCATTGACGAATTTATCCCGGTTATTTACGAAGGGCACTCTATGAAAGCAGCTTGCCCTGTTTACAAACTTTCTGGTGGACAAAAAACTGTTCAACAAGGTGGAACAGCTGCGATAGCTGGACACGTAAAGGATTTTGTGAAGTCGGTGGATCTCATTACGAATACAAAAGGAGAAATTGTGAAAACCAGGTACGTGGACACATTTGATCAAAAGAAGCATGTAGAAATCAATAAATTTGAGACGGACGGATTTAAAGAAATTGTTATCGATACCAGGGATTATGATGTCTGTATTGTAGCGGATTTCGGACATGGTTTTTGCGATCGGCTGAAGATCAATGATGGATTTCATCTCAATTGTCAGACAAACTCAAATAATTTTGGTTTTAACCGAATTTCGAAATGGAAAAAATACAGAAAAAATAGTGTGAGTCTGGACCTTAGGGAAGGAAGCCTTCAGATGAACCGTACGCTCACAGAGAAAGATTCTGATATTCTGGAATTGTTTAATTATGAGATAAATTCGAAAGTGCTTTTTCTGACCCTGGGAGGAAAAGGATCTGTTTGCACAGATGGAGCCCGACTTATACGTCATTCAGCCTACCCGAGTACGATCGTAGATACTATCGGTGCAGGAGATACCTATTTTTCTTTCGCATGCCTCCTTTCAGCAATAGAGACTGATTTTAATAGCCTGAGTATTCCATCCCTTGCGGCCAGCCTAAGTACAACATGGCTATGCAATGAACGATCGATTACAAGGGATAATCTTTTTGAATATGCAGATAGATTCATATAGTAAACATTTCTCCAATTGGTTTGATTCAGCCCTGATAAGAGAACAGATCGGGATCGGTGTGGAAATCATCCGGAAAAGCAAGCGCATCTTTTTTATCGGGAATGGAGGTTCGAATTCTATTTGCTCCCATATGATGGAAGATTTCGCTAAAATGGGGAGGTTCCCTACATTTTCATTCTCTGATTCTTCCCTCATTACCTGTTATGCCAATGATTATGGGTATGAAAAGGCTATGGAAGAGTGGTTGAAAATACATTTTACGGAAGGTGATCTTCTTGTTGCGATCAGTAGCTCAGGAGAATCGAAGAATATCCTGAATGCAGTATCATATGCTAATTCTTTAAATAAGAATGTGATCACACTTTCGGGGTTCAAGGATGGAAACACGCTTAGTAAGGCAGGCTCTCTTAACTTTCATCTGCCCGTGAGCAACTATGGCATTGTGGAATGTTTCCATCAGGTTATTCTGCATTTGATGCTCGACATTCTGGTGGGTACAAAATGATTCTGGAAGTATGAAAATAGGCTTCACATGTGGTGTTTTTGACCTCTTTCATGCGGGCCACGTACTTATGCTCAAGGAATGTAAGGCACATTGTGATTACCTAATCGTTGCATTGAATACAGCAGATTCGATTGATCCAAAAATAAATCCGAACAAGAACAAGCCTATCTTCACTCTCGAGGAAAGAATGCTGATCGTTTCTTCATGCAAATATGTAGATGATGTAATTTCCTATTCTTCGGAAAAGGAACTATATCAACTCCTGATCGGCAAGAAAGTGAACATTCGCTTCCTGGGTGAAGATTACCGGGGGCGATTGATTACAGGTGCAGAACTGCCGATAGAACTTTATTATACCGACCGCAGTCATGGTCTTTCTACAAGCGCATACCTAAAAAAGATCAGATCAGTCTGAGTCTTTGGTGCCTCATTCTTAGGATGCAATAGCAAGGACGTCAAACGATTTTGTATCTTAGCCCCATGCTTTATATTACCTTTAATGATGCCCCTTCTGGCATTTATTTCAGCCAGGTGACTGATGTTTGCAAATACCTTCGTGATGAGCTTCATACTCCGGATATAAATTTAATTGCCTTTATCTCCATCCGGTCATTTTCTTCAAACAGGTCTCAGATTAAAGCTGCGTTTCCTAAAGCCATTGTCATACCCTTGGTTCCCAAAATGAAATTCTGGAAAGCCAACTGGTGCACCATGTTTTTTCTGGCATTGATTTTTCGCCAAAATCGGATTATTGCCCGTGGACCTTATGCCACATGGTTGGCACTTTCGATGAAACGTATGGGCCTTTTCAAATACGTAATTTTCGATGCCCGGGGTGCCTATTATGCCGAATTGAACGAGTACAACGTAATTGAGAATGAAGGTGTAAAATCGGGTATCAGGAATCTGGAAACCAGTCTGCTGATTAAAGCTGATTTCAGGTTGGCTGTGTCTCAGAAACTTGTAAACTACTGGGAGAGAGAATACGGTTATTCTTCAGAAGCACATGTAGTGATTCCCTGTACACTGGGTTCTGAGTTCAATAAAAAAATGCTGGATTCAGAAAAAAGATTGTTGGTTAAGTCCAAGCTTGGATTCAAACCTGATGATTTACTTATGGTCTATTCAGGGTCTTCCGCTGGATGGCAATCATTTCATCTTGTCAATGATTTTTTAAATAATGCACTCGGGATGAATGTTCATTTGAAAGTTCTGTTTCTTTCAAAGGAGCTGCCAGCGGGGATGGATGTGTTCAGAGATTTCCCAGGGCGTATCGTTCAAAAATGGGTAAGCCCCGCTCTTGTCAGAGAGCTTCTTTGCGCATGTGATTATGGATTGATCATTCGTGAAGATTCAGTTACTAATGAGGTTGCTTCCCCTGTTAAATTTGCCGAATACCTAAGTTGTGGACTCCGAATACTTATTTCAAATCATATTGGCGATTTCACTGAATTTGTCAGAAATAATAACTGTGGACAAGTGATTGGAGATGTGATGACCCCGATTGTTCTTAAGCCGGTTTCTCCGGGTGAAAAGGAAGAATTGAATGCGCTGGCTCTTAAATACTTTGCCAAATCAAGTTGTAAGCTATCTTACCAAAAACTGGTTGCATGAAGATAGCCTTGCTCACCGATGGAATTTTTCCTTATGTAATAGGAGGTATGCAAAAGCACTCATACTGTCTGGCCAAATATCTGGCCCGTCAGGGGGTGGAGATAGACCTATATCATTTTAACCAAAGTGAGAGAGATATAGGAACTCTGGAGCTTTTCTCAGAGCAAGAAAAACAATTCATACACTCCGTCGTGATTCCCTTTCCTGTGCAGGGAAAGCTTCCCGGCCACTACCTCCGTGAATCATACGAATATTCCAGACGGGTATACGAAGCAATGCAGAAAAGAGATCCCGTCGATTATATTTATGCCAAAGGGTTCACCGCTTGGAGCCTTCTGGATCAGAAACGCAAAGGAACCAGGTTTCCTCCTGTTGGAGTGAATTTCCATGGTTATGAAATGTTTCAACCCCCGGCATCATTTAGGATGAGGATGGAACAATATCTGCTTAGGTCACCTGTTTTATTCAACCTGAAGCACGCAGATCAGGTGTTTTCATACGGGGGAAAAATTACGGGTCTCTTGGCTTCCCTGGGCATCCCCCAGGAAAAAATCATTGAATTACCGGCTGGCATTGAGTCGGAGTGGCTTATTGATCAAAGTGCTCCTACGCGAAAGATCAGAAGGTTTATCTTTGCTGGGAGGTATGAGCGCCGAAAGGGAATAGAGGAACTTCATAAGATGCTTCTTGGATGGGAAGGGCCTGAATTTGAATTTGTAATTGCAGGACCTATACCTTTATCAAAGCAGATCAAAAAAGCTGGAATAAAATATACAGGAGGAATAGCAGACCAGGAGGTTATGAAAACTCTTCTTCGAGGTTCAGATATTCTGGTTTGCCCTAGTCATTCTGAAGGAATGCCGAACATTATTCTGGAAGGATTAGCGAGTGGTTTGGCCATTATAGCGACCGATGTCGGTGCGGTTCCGGCTATGGTCGATAATGAAAATGGATGGCTTATCAGTCCAGGCTCAGAAAAGGAGCTTGAAGCGGCCTTTCGGAGTGCTGTCCATATTCCAGAGCAGGAACTCGATGATAAAAAACGCAGTTCACTTATTCGAGTGAAAGAGCTTTTTTTTTGGGATAAATTGATTCATAAGACAATTGATAAGATTACGGAAAGACTAATCGTTGATAAATGAAGCAATCACCTATAGATTCATTACTTGTTTTTTCAACTGTTTTTATCAGTTCGATTACTTTTTTTACATATCCATTTGAAGGATATTTCCATTACCTTATTTTCATTCTCTACTTTCCTTTCTTTATAGCAAAGTACGGATTTCCAAAACTTCCGTTGCAGATTCTGGCTTTGCCTTTGATTGCTGGAGTTTTCAATCTTATTCTTGGGAATAATACAATCGATTTGTTCCTCAAAATTTTTCTCGGAATGCTGTTGTCAACTTCCTTCTATTATTATGTTTTTTTGTTTTATGAAATGGATGTGGAGATGATCTTTAAATTGTATCTGAAGGGTTGTGTGTTTACGTGTTGGGTTGGGCTTATTCAATTAATTACGTTTAAAATTGGTTTCACTCCCGGCTACGACTATAACTGGTTGCTTAATAAGTGGGGTATTGTCATTTCTGATACTGGAAGTCTTAGAGTCAATTCATTTATAACGGAACCTGCTCAGCTCTCCATTTTGATCATTCCTGCGGTATTTATTGCTATTAATAGTTTGTTCATGAAAAAAAGCAGGTTTCTAACGAAAGGAGAAAGTGTCCTTATTTTAGTCATTCTGATGAATACAAGTTCATCGACCGGCTATATTGGAATTTTTGTGATTGGTCTTTTGTATATTATTAACTATGGAAAGGCTAGTAATCTGGTGATTGGAGTAGTTGTTCTTCTTATAGTTGGAAACATATTGTATTCAACGGTGCCTGAATTTCATTCACGGGTTGACACCTCGCTGGGGCTCTGGGTCGATGAAGATCTTTCAACTAAAAACGTAAATAGCTCAAGTTTTGTACTATACAATAATTTTCACATTTCGTCAGAAGTATTTAAAACAAATTTTTTAACTGGTTTCGGTCTTGGATCACATAAAGTGTCTTTCGATAAATATACAATAACTCGGAATAAATTGATTCTGAATGTCACATTTAATAAAAGTGATGCTAACTCCTTATTTTTGCGGTTAATGTCAGAAACTGGCCTTATCGGTCTTGTCTTTATCTTTGGTCTGCTCTTCAAGTGTTTTGTAAAAAGAAATCCGGACAACCCGGATGATCATGCCTGGTTGATCTCCAATAGCGTTCTTGTTATGCTAATCCTTTGCTTGGTCCGGCAGGGGAATTATTTTCTGAATGGCCTGCCATTCTTTTTCTGGTTGTATTATTATAATTACGTGAAGTATAAAGAAAGGATTATAGCTGACCCTGACCCTGAGACTCCAGAACTTCTTGAAACCGCATAGTGTACCGTTATTATATTCAGAACTGGAGAGAATACGGTATACTTGGGTTGACAATATTACTCAGATGATGAATGAGACCTTAACAAGAAGAACTAACTGATGTGTGGAATTAATGGTGTCTTTGGATTAAATGGAATTAAGCGGAATGGATCCATCATTCGGCTGATGAATGATGCACTGGTCCATAGAGGGCCGGATGATGAAGGTATTTATGAAGATGATTTGATCTCACTCGGGCACCGCAGATTATCAATCATTGACTTGAGCTCGGCAGGCCACCAGCCCTTTCTATCTCACGACAAAAGATACTGCATCGTTTATAATGGGGAGCTTTATAATTACCGGGAGCTTCGCTTTGAACTTCAGAGAATTGCTGTGGGATCAGCGCATTCAGCTTATCCGTTTGCAACTCAAACGGATACTGAAGTAATCCTGGCTGCTTACATCCGTTGGGGCAAGGATTGTCTTAAACATTTTAATGGGATGTTTGCATTTGCTATCTGGGATAGCCTTGAAAAACAACTGTTCATTGCAAGAGATAGGCTGGGGATAAAACCGATCTACTACTATTCAAAACAAAAACTATTTCTTTTCTCCTCTGAAATCAGGGCACTCCTGAAAACAGGATTGGTCCCCCGAAAGGTAGATCATGAAAGCCTTGTGGATTATTTGCGATATCAGACCGTACATGCTCCCAAAACAATTATTCAGGGAGTGGGTATGTTAATGCCAGGTCAACTCGCGATTGTTTCAGATAAAGGAATAGAAGTTGAGCAATATTGGGAAGCAAAATCATACGCTCAAACAAAAGCTCCTGATATTTCGTATGAAAATGCATGTGCCCAGGTTCAGGAACTATTGCTCCGATCCGTTGAAAGGCGACTTGTAGCCGATGTGCCATTCGGGGCCTTTTTATCAGGGGGGATTGATTCCAGCATAGTGGTAGGACTCATGAGCCGCATTGCCCCAGCCAAGGTAAAAACCTTTTCTGTTTCCTTTGACGAAAGTGAGTTCAGTGAAGCCCGGTATGCAAAAATCATTGCCGAGAAATTTAAGACCGAACATCATGAGATAAAATTAAATGTTTCGGATTTTTTACAACAATTGCCCGAAGCACTCCATGCATTAGATCATCCCAGTGGTGATGGAGCAAATACTTATGTAGTATCTAAAGCAACTAAAAATGCTGGAATAACGATGGCTCTTTCCGGTCTTGGCGGAGATGAATTATTTGCCGGATACCCCGTATTTAACAGAACATTGTTATTGAAAAGGAGAAATTTCATATCCACATTACCTAAATCAATACGGATTGCAGCAGGTAAGATTGGGCAATTGTATAAACCGGGTTCTGCATCTGAGAAGTTATTGGAAATCCTGAGACTTGATAAGTTTGATCTCCCATCAACTTATCCTATATCCAGGCAGATGATGTCAGATGAAGCAATAAAAAGACTTTTGAACAAGGATAACCTTCCTTCGAACAGAGTCCGCGAATATCTTAACGGCTTGCCAGTGTTGTCGAAAGATAAACTCATCTCCGCTGTATCCCTTGCTGAAATTGGCACCTATATGCAAAATACCCTTTTGCGGGATACTGATCAGATGAGTATGGCGGTAGCTTTGGAAGTACGTGTCCCCTTTCTGGATCATACCCTCGTTGAATATGTCTTATCTTTATCTGATTCATTTAAATACCCTACTTCTCCTAAAAAGCTGCTGGTCGATTCTGTTTCAGGGATGTTGCCTCCCGAAATTGTAAACAGACCAAAAATGGGTTTTACATTTCCCTGGAATCATTGGTTGAAAAACGAGCTAAGACCTTTTTGTTCCGAAAAAATGATGGCTTTGTCAAATCGCAGTGTTTTTAATAAGAATGAAATTATTAATTTGTGGGAAACTTTTCTTAGTGATTCGCCACGCGTTCCTTGGTCCCGGATTTGGTATCTGGTAGTACTGGAGTGTTGGCTAAACGAGCATCAAGTTGAAATCTAAACCAGTCATTCTTCTGTTCATCGATTGGTATCTCCCCGGTTACAAAGCCGGAGGACCCATAACATCCTGTGCAAATCTTATCGGGCATCTGAAAGATGAGTTTGATTTTCGTGTAATTACGCGGGATACAGATTATACAGAAACGAAACCCTATCCAGGAATTATAAGCAACCACTGGAATACACTTCCCGATGGAACGGAAGTGTATTACTTTTCGGAAAAGGAGTTAAGTTATCGCAACATCAAATACCTCATACGTGAAACAAAGCATGATAAGATTTATCTGAATGGAATTTATTCCCGCTATTTTACGATTTATCCTTTGCTTTATGCAAGAAGGAAATCGTTTGAAAATGTTTTAATCGCCTCCAGAGGGATGTTAGCGCAAAGTGCGATCGGGGTCAAAAGGAAAAAGAAAAAACTTTTTCTGACCCTTTCAAGGGGACTCGGATTATTCAAATCGGTGGTCTTTCATGCCAGTACTGCTGCAGAGAAGAAAGATATTGAAAAAGAGTTCGGAGCCGGGGTAAAAATAAGGATCGCAGGTAACCTCGGAGCAATGAGACGCTTTAGCAATAATCCGTTTAGAGAAAAGGAAAGGGGCAATCTCAAACTCATTAGCATTGCAAGAATCGCTCCTGAAAAAAATCTGCTTTATGCTTTGCAGCAGTTAGCGAAAGTTCATGACCTTTCCATTACGTTTGATATATATGGACCAGTCTATGATAAGGAATATTGGGAAAGCTGTTTAACGATGATGAAAACTCTTCCGAAAGGAGTGATAGTAAACTACCATGGAAGTATTCCGAGTGAAACGGTTCCTGAACTCTTGTCTAAAAGCCATTTCCTCTTTATGCCCACCCAGGGTGAAAACTTCGGGCATATCATTCTCCAGGCATTTAGTTCCGGTTGTCCGGTTATTATTAGTGATCAGACTCCATGGAAGGACCTGGAGAAACATAAATACGGATGGGACATCCCACTTTCAAATCCTGATGAATTTGTTGATGCATTAGGAAATGCCTGTTCTTTGAACCAGGAGGAATTTAGTAAATTATCGGACCATGTTTTTCGGTACTCCTCCGACTTCTTACTAAACCCGGCAGCCGAACTTGAAAACAGAAAACTCTTCCGATAGAGAAGCATTCGAAGACTAAAACTCCTAACTTTGATAAATGCTCCGCACGAATCTTTCAACTTATAATAATAGCTGGTACAATCCGGGAGCCGGGTTTTTGAAAAGGGTATGTTGGTACTTCGTGAACGCTTGTTTTTTCACTTCATATTTTCCAATCAATAGCGTCAAGATAATCTTATTGCGGTTATTTGGAGCAAAGATCGGGAAGGGTGTGATTGTGAAACCGGCAGTTAACATAAAATACCCTTGGAAACTGGAAGTTGGAAATCATGTCTGGATTGGAGAAAAGGTTTGGATTGATAACCTGGCACAGGTAACGCTTAGTGATAATGTGTGTTTGAGTCAGGGTTCATTTATCCTCTGTGGAAACCATAACTATAAGAAAACCAGCTTCGATTTAATGACTGCACCGGTCTTCCTTCACGAAGGTGTTTGGATAGGCGCCAATGCCGTTGTCTGTCCAGGTGTCATTTGCTTTTCTCACGCAGTCTTGACAGTAGGATCTGTTGCAAATAGAAATCTTGAGGAGTATACGATCTATCAGGGCAATCCCGCACTAAGCCTTAAGAAAAGGATGGAAGAATGAAAATTACAATCATTACCGTTTGTTTCAATAGTGAACTTACCATTGAGGATACCATCCTTTCAGTCCTTGAACAGGATTATGCGGATCTGGAGTATATAGTGATTGATGGAGGCTCTAAAGACAAAACCCTTGATATTATTGGCAAGTATTCTAGTCGGATCAACCGGATCATTTCGGAACCCGATGAAGGAATATATTTTGCACTGAATAAAGGTATTGCACTTGCTTCAGGAGCTGTAATTGGAATATTACACTCGGATGATATTTATGCATCAAAGAAAATACTTTCAACTGTTAATAAAGCATTTGAGGCTGATGGAATACAAGCCGTATATGGCGACCTTCAATACGTTGCGAAAGAGGATTCAAAAATTATTCACCGAAACTGGAGTGCAGGCCCTTATAAGACTGATTCATTCCTTCGTGGATGGATGCCGCCACATCCGACCTTTTTTGTTCTCAAAAACTGTTATGAAAAGTATGGAGTCTTTAACACCCTTTTTCATTCCGCAGCAGATTATGAATTAATGCTTCGTTTAATTCACAAGAACCACATTAAGATAAGATATATACCCCAAATTTTGGTTTTAATGAGGGTAGGAGGGAAGAGTAATGTTTCTGTGACTAACCGCTTACGGGCGAACCAGGAGGATAGACTTGCCTGGAAAGTAAATAATCTTCAACCTGGATTTTTCACCTTAACTTTTAAACCGCTTTCAAAGCTGAGACAGTTTTTTCCTCGCATTTTTTGAGCCTGCCAATTAATTTTGTAGTCATAAAAAAACCCTCCGATTTGGAGGGTTTTTTTATGCTCTTAGAATTTGGCTCTGAATTTCCGTTTCTTATGTTTTTTGCTTTTGAAGATACTTCCATAGTTCGATTTATAGAAGGTACTCTTACCTCTAAGCGTATAGCTGAAATTGATAGTACTGGTCATGTAAGAATCATTATGGGACGGATCTCCACGTTTGTTGACATGGGTGCCTCCTTTGGAATCTGTGTAGGTATGATATCCATAAGCAGCCGCATCAGCTGCCGACACGTTGCTAAGTTCAGGCGTACGGTTGTTATAGTATAAGAAGTTTGCGTACTGAGGATCGCTCTTGCTTTTTGTAGCAGGATTGACGTAGTTGGTACTCACATCATCCAGATAATCGGTGAAGGTCGTTCTCCAGGTAAGATCCCAGCCAATCCTGTATCGTTTATCAATTGTTATGTAAAACCCAAGCTGAGCTGGAATAGCAAACTGATAAAGACTATAAGCGTGGCCTTCATTCATCATTGGCTCCAAGGGGATGTCCGTATCAAGAGTTTTAGGGTTATGATGAAAACCGGCTACTCCGATTCCGGCGTAAGCACGGAAATCGTTCCGATAACGGTAAGATCCTCCAAGGTCATTAATTTCATAAAAAAAGTATTGACCCATTACATTTAACTCATAGATATTGTTCTGAAAATTAAGATTTCTGTGTTGACGCTCTGGATTGGCAGAAAGCTTATCATCTCCTTGAATGTGTGCATAGTCGAATCCCATCTGAAGAGAAAACTTCGGTCCGAGCTTGCGCCTTGCGAAAGCTCCGGCAGCAGTCCTGGTTTCTCCCATTTTCATGTCGAGTACGAAATCCCTCCGGGTACCGGCTCCACCTCCAATATCTCCCAAATAATTGGCAGCACCAAGGCTTCCGCCCACATCCCATTTGTATTGAGCTTGCGTATAAAGGGAGATTAAAAAGAATGGTACCAGGAGTAAAATCTTCCGCATGACACAAATATACAATTATTTTCTTCCGGGGCATTAAATTACCTAAAATATTTGCAGGATAGAAGGGTTGTTAATGTCTTTGTGTATCAGAGTGTTGAAGTGAAAATAGCTCAAAAGTCCGACAATTCAATGTCTGGACATAGGGAGTGAAAAAAAGGTTACTTTTAGCATTCAATTTGTTTTATGCAAAATAGGGTTACTCAATTGTTCAATACCCGTTTACCTATTGTACAGGCTGGCATGATTTGGTGCAGTGGATGGAGGCTTGCATCAGCGGTAAGCAATGCAGGAGGGTTAGGGCTTTTGGGGGCCGGATCTATGTATCCCGATATCCTGAGGGAGCAGGTTCGCAAATGCAAGGCAGCAACTACCCACCCATTCGGGGTAAACATTCCGCTTCTTTATCCAGACATTGACAAGCATATAGCTGTGATTCTTGAGGAAGGAGTGAAAATTGTATTTACTTCTGCAGGGAACCCTCAAACATGGACTTCAATCTTGAAAAAGGAAGGTATTACCGTTGTTCATGTCGTCTCTAATCTGAAATTTGCACGTAAATCGGAAGAATCCGGAGTAGATGCCATTGTTGCCGAAGGGTTTGAGGCGGGCGGGCATAACGGAAGAGAAGAAACGACCACGCTCTGTTTGATTCCATTGGTGAAGCAAGCGGTGAAAATACCCGTGATTGCAGCTGGTGGTATAGGTAGCGGAAGGGCCATGCTTGCTGCTATGGCTTTAGGCGCCGACGGTGTCCAGATTGGCTCCCGTTTTGTCGCATCCCAAGAATCTTCCGCACATACCAATTTTAAAAATTCTGTATTAAATGCAAAGGACGGAGATACACGCATAGCGTTAAAGCAACTCACGCCGGTGCGCCTGCTTAAGAATAAATTTTCAGAAATGGTTCAGGCAGCAGAGCTCCGAGGTGCATCCTCAGAAGAACTTTCTTTGATGCTTGGTAAAGGCAGGGCAAAGAAGGGTATGTTTGAAGGCGATTTGGCAGAAGGGGAGCTTGAGATTGGCCAGGTTAGTGCTACACTGCAAGACATCAAACCAGCTGCTGAAATCATCCGTGAAATCAGCGAAGAGTTTGAGAGGACGAGAATAGAAATTGGAAGAATGTCTTAATTTTTTTAATATTCATAAGAGGTATGATAAAATTTGATCGGTTTACGCTTGAGAATGGGCTTCGTGTAATTGTCCATAAGGATGAATCTACTCCTCTGGCTTGCATAAATATCCTTTATGATGTGGGAGCACGAGATGAGGATCCGGATCGTACCGGATTTGCTCATCTGTTTGAACACTTGATGTTTGGAGGATCCATCCATATTCCAAGTTATGATGAACCTCTGCAAAGGGCAGGAGGTGAGAACAATGCATTCACCTCTAATGATATAACTAATTACTACCTCACCCTGCCGGTTGCCAACCTGGAAACCGGGTTCTGGTTGGAAAGTGACCGGATGCTTAGCCTGGCATTTTCTGAAAAAAGCCTGAAAGTTCAACGAAGTGTAGTGATCGAGGAATTCAAACAACGTTATTTAAATCAACCGTATGGTGATGTATGGTTGCTTCTTCGGCCACTTGCATACAAGGTTCATCCGTATTTGTGGTGTACGATCGGGAAAGAAATCAGGCATATAGAAGAGGCCCGGATGGAAGATGTAAAAGCTTTTTTTAAGAAGCATTACACCCCTTCGAATGCAATCATGGTGGTCAGTGGAAATGTAGAGACCGAAGAAGTAAAACGACTCTCACAAAAATGGTTTGCAGGCATTCCAGCTGTGCATAAACCGGTGCGTTCTCTTCCCAAAGAGCCGGAACAGACAGAATATAGGAATCTGCATGTGAAGCGGGAGGTCCCCAGCAATGCACTCTATATGTCTTTCCATATGTGCTCCCGGCGGGATTCAGCGTACCATACGCTTGACCTGATATCAGATCTTCTTTCCCGTGGTAACTCTGCCCGATTATATATTTCCCTTGTAAAGGAACAACAGCTTTTCTCTGAAATTAGTGCCTATCTGATGGGCGATTTGGATAAAGGCTTGTTCTTAATCTCCGGAAAACTGCTTTCGGGAGTTTCCTTTGATCAGGCTGAAAGTGCTGTGTTTATTGAATTGGAGAAATTGAAACAGGAGCTGATTTCTGAAAAGGAAATGAATAAAGTAAAAAACAAGATGGAGTCAACCATTCTTTTCGGTGAAACGAGTGTGCTGGACATATCGATGAATCTGGCATTTTATGAGTTGCTTGATCACGCCGAATCAATCAATACGGAGGTAGATAAGTATATGGCAGTAACTCCCGAAAAGATCCAACAGTCTGCCAGAGAGGTACTGGTTAGAAAGAATTGTTCCTCTTTGTTTTATGAGGCACTTAACTAAAACTTTTATTTAGAATACACCAATGGAACAGAAAGCAACTATAGGGGTGAATCTCCAACCCGACCGCACAATGGCTCCTGCCTTTGGAACCCTTGATAAAGTAGAGATTGCAGAAGCCGGGAAGTCATTACTTCCAGGAGGAATTCCTGTTTTTAAGATTGATGCGGGCATTCAGGAACTTGTAAAAATAGAAATAATCTTTCCGGGTGCAGGCGCCACCTCTCAACCTACTCCTCTGGTTTCGGTTGGAACGAATGATATGCTGGATGAAGGTACAGTAAATTACTCCGCCAGTGCACTTGCTGAACAAGTAGATTTTTACGGGGCATTCCTTCAGACGGAAGCTACACTTGATTTTGCTTCTGTTTGTCTATTCTCACTGAATAAGCACCTGACCAATACCATTCCTCTTCTGGAAGAAATGATTAAGAATGCAAATTTTCCGGAACACGAATTCGACACTTACATTCAGAATAAGAAGCAAAAATTCAGGGTTGATGAGGCAAAAGTTTCAACGGTTGCCCGTAAAAAATTCACTCAGATCCTTTTTGGGGATAAACATCCTTATGGGAACTATATAATTGAAGACAATTTTAAATCGGTTAACCGGAATTTGCTGTCGGAATTTCATACCTCTGCGTACTCCCTGAAAGACAGTTATATTGTTGTTTCCGGAAAAATGGATCCCCGGATGGATGATTTATTAGCCCGGAGTTTCCAAATATCCGAGACCCTGAAAAAAGACAATATCGCTATTAAAGAGCAGGTACCGAATCCGGATCGAAGCTCTCAAAAGCATTTTGTCGAAAAAAAGGAGGCTGTACAGAGCGCCATTCGGATAGGGAGGACACTCTTCAATAAAACTCATTCTGACTTTGCAGCCATGCAGGTATTGAATACCATTCTTGGGGGGTATTTCGGATCACGACTGATGTCTAATATACGGGAGGAAAAAGGATATACTTATGGTATAGGCTCCGGCATTGTAAGCCTTAAACAAGCCGGATATTTTTTCATTTCCACCGAAGTAGGGGTTGAAGTTTGTAAACCGGCCCTGAAAG